>Ga0105048_10019809_pt1 | contig 10295 bp, 11 predicted proteins | sample MAT05_FD_78382 | JGI IMG/M metagenome (GOLD analysis project Ga0105048, IMG submission 78382) | Freshwater microbial communities from Lake Fryxell liftoff mats and glacier meltwater in Antarctica - MAT-05 | ecosystem: Environmental > Aquatic > Freshwater > Ice > Liftoff microbial mat | place...
CGTCGAGTTCAACACGCGGGTGCGGGAAGCAGGGATGACCTGCTACTTCACCCCGGCCATCCGAGTCGACTACCAGCCGCGCGGCAGCCTGCCGGGGCTCATGTATCAGATGTACCGCTACGGCACGGGCCGCTCTCGCCTCGGGCGCAAACACCCCGCGTCGCTGACGTTGCCAAGCCTCGTGCCGGTGCTATGGCTCATCTGGTTGCCCGTGAGTTTCACCCTTGGCTTCGTGACGCCGATATTCGCGGCGGCGTTCTGCCTGTCGCTATTGATCTATCTCTTCTCGATCCTCGGCGAGAGTTTCCGTCTCTCGTTGCGCCGACCGACATTACTCGCCTACCGGGTGCCGTTCATCTTCTTCGCCATCCACATCGGCTTCGGTTGGGGCTTCCTGCGCGATCGCGTGCGGCGTCGTTAAGAATCACTTCTTGAAGAATTCGTGTTGCCTTCCACCCCGTTCCCTCGCGAAGATAACAATCGCACCTGCGCTCTCCTCTTCTGATCGGGGTACGGCAATGTCTCGAATCCATTCGCTGGCTTGGCTTCTCGCGTTTGTACCCACCGTCGCGCTGGGTGCCGACGCCAAGTACCAATCGCACCCGCCCATGCGGCCGCTTCCAGTGGCGTCGAACCGGCCCATGACCGAGAGACCTGGGCTGTTCGTCGATTCCTCCAAGGGAAGCGATCGACAGAACGGTTCGCTGAAGTTGCCTTGGAAGACGCTGAAGCACGCGTTCAAGCAACTCAAGCCGGGCGACACGCTCTACCTACGTGGCGGCGTCTACTACGAGAGCAACGTCCTGGCAGCGATCGCCACGCCGGAGAAACCGATCACGATTCGCTCGTATCCCGGTGAGTTGGCTATTCTCGATGGGGGCTTGCGCGAGTTCGCGGAAGATGCAGCGAATGCCTGGGAGCCGGTGCCGAACGGGTCCGAAGGGGAGTATCGTTCGAAGAAGACCTACCCCCATGGCGGCGGCTTCGGCAACTTTGCCGACTCGATGGTTCCGTTGCATCGTTACATCACTATCAACGATCTGCGTTCCAAGAACGAATTCTTCACGTCCGATCTCGGCAAGCGTCAGGACAGTCCCACGGGGATCTATTGCGGACCCGGTGTCTTCCGCGATCCGGAGACGGGACGTATCCACGTTCGACTGGCGCACACTCAGTTGGAGGGTCTGGGGAAGAATCACTATCGCGGCGAGACCGATCCTCGTCGTATGCCGTTGATCATCTCCGGAAGTGATTACACGCTTCGCATCGAAGGAGCCAGGCACATTCGCCTGCAAGATCTGGTCATCCGCGGCGCCGAACGCTCGGCCGTGTTGATGCTGGAAGACTCCGAAGACGTCGTGCATGATTCGGAAGACATCGAGTTCGAAGGCGTCACGCTCTACGGCAGCGGCTCGGCCATTCGGACGACCCGGACACGTGGTCTACGCATGTATCATTGCAACCTGCGTGGCCACGCCGCACCCTGGCACTCGCGGGCTCATCACAAATATCGCGCGTATGCGGGCTATCTCGCCATGATCGCCGGCCGCGACTTCGAATTCGCGGGCTGCGAATTCACGGATCACCATGACTGCCTTCAGGTTTACTTCGCGGATGAAGTGAAGTTTCATCACAACCTGGTCGACAACTTCAACGATGACGGGATCGAATGCGGCCCGAAGAAGGAGAAGGGCCACGTCTACGTCTTTCAAAACATCATCACGCGTTGCCTCAACCCTTTCACCCTGCATGGCGATCAACCAATCTTCGTCAATGGCGAGGAGGGCAGCGGCGTCTACATCTATCGCAACGTGGTCGACATGCGTGAGGGAACGTACAAGACTCCTCCGTCCGTGGCCGATCCGACCGGGGCGTATCTGAACTCGCCGACCGTGAGCTTCGCTCACGATCATGGCGGACCCGTCCACCCCAACTACTATGTCTATCACAACACATTCTTGATGAACTCCGGCGTGTTTCGCGGCTATTACGCGTTCACCTGGGCAGGCCACATGCGTGGCACCACCCGCCGCGTTTTCAACAATATCTTCGTTCAGGTCGAAGGCCTGCCCGGGTTGAACCTGGTCGGCACCACCTCGGACGATGATCTCCAAGTTGACGGCAACCTTTACTGGGGCATGAAAGAGGGACCCAGCTATAAAGGCGAATTCTTCGGCAAGTACCAGAAGACGCCGTTGTTCGAGGCAAGCAAAAAGCGCTACACCCCAGGTTGGGGCGCTCATGATCTTTTTGCCGATCCCAAATTCGTGTCGTTCGAACCCAAATGGGATCCGCATCTGCGGCAGGAAAGCCCCGCCATCGACGCCGGCGTCTCCGTGCCCGAGAAGTGGCCTGATCCGCTCCGTTCGCAGGATAAGGGAAAACCGGACGTCGGCGCGTTTCCGCTGACGGCCGAGGGCGTCCTCGTCGGACCGGTTGGTTGGAAGAAATAACGCTCACCTTGGGAACCGTCATGACACTCGAATCGATCGCTCCTTCCCGCCGTGCCATGCTGCAAGCCGGGCTTGGCTTTGGCATGGTCGGTCTCGCGGCACTCTTGAAGCCCCAACAGGCGGTTTCGGCAGTTTTGCAACCACACGCTCGGCCACGGGCGAAGGCGGTCATCCATCTGCTGGCCAATGGCGGGCCGGGGCAGATGGATACGTTCGACCCCAAGCCGGCTCTCACCAAGTATCATGGCCAGCGCTTGCCCATTCATTTCAAAACGGAGCGGCCAACGGGAGCGGCATTCGGCTCGCCGTTCTCGTTCAAGAAGTACGGGCAAAGCGGCCTCGAAGTCAGCGAGCTATTTGCCGGGTTGGCCGAGCGCCATGCCGACGATCTGTGCGTCATCCGGTCGATGCATACCGATGCGCCGTTGCATGAAAATTCGTTGCGGCTGCTCAACTGCGGCGCCAGCTTCATGGCCCGGCCGAGCATCGGGGCCTGGATCACTTATGGACTCGGGACCGAAAACGAGAACCTGCCCGGTTTCGTCGTGCTTGTGCCGAAGGGGTTGCCGGTCGCCGGGGCCGACAATTGGCAAGCGTCGTTCCTGCCCGGTCGTTTTCAAGGCACTTACATCGAAACGCAGGATAAGGCGCCCGCGCAACTCATTGAACATTTGAAGAACCCGCTGCTGACTTCGCGCGAACAACGCGAGCAACTTGACCTGGTCGATCGTCTCAATCGCAGCCGTCCAGCCGTTCGGCCTGAACCGGCGCTGGAGGCCCGGATCCAGAGCTTTGAGACGGCCTTCCGCATGCAATCGGCGGCGACCGATGCGTTTGACATCGGCCAGGAACCGGAGTCGATTCGCCGGCTTTATGGCGATACTCCCCAGGCCAAGCAGATGCTGATGGCCCGCCGACTCGTGGAGCGCGGCGTACGTTTCGTGCAACTCTGGCACGGCACTTTGCAGCCGTGGGATAGCCACGCCAATATTGCCGCCGATCACCGCAAACTCGCCGGTGAGTGCGGGCAGGGCATTGCCGCGTTGCTTACTGATCTCAAGCAGCGCGGTCTGCTCGATGAGACGCTGGTGATCTGGGGCGGTGAGTTCGGTCGAACGCCTACCGTTGAACTTTCTCAAGGCGCGACGGTGAATCCGACGGCCGGGCGGGATCACAACAACCACGGCTTCACGACTTGGTTGGCCGGCGGCGGCGTCAAGGGCGGCCTGGCATACGGGGCGACTGACGAGTTCGGCTTCCGGGCCGTCGAGAACCGGGTTCACATTTACGATCTCCATGCCACGGTGCTCCACCTTCTCGGGCTCGATCATGAGCGGCTGACGTACCGCTTCGCGGGGCGCGACTTCCGCCTGACAGACGTCCACGGCAAGGTGGTGACCGACATCATCGCGTGATCGTTGTCGATCGGTATTGCATCGACTGCTTGGAAGCGAGCGGCACGCTCGATACGGTCGAGACGGTTTACCGTGCGATCGATCAAGAATTGGGAAAGATCTTAACCGTCGTAGGAGCGAATGCTCGCGTAGCCATTTTTTCCACTGAAGCAATGTGTTCAGACAACTTCGACCTTCCCAACATGGTGTATCTTCCGGAGTTGATGTTTCGCTATTCGTTTCCCGGCTGTACCGCCCTCGATTTCGACCCGCGGCGCGAGCCGTCTCCGGAGAGTCAGGCCGGGATCAAGAACTGGGTCATGGAAGTGTGGCATCATCGGCGTCGCGCTCGGCCCATCGAAACTTGGATGCGCGATCGACTGCCGTTGCCATTGACCATGAAACTCTTTCGCTGGCTGGGTTTGCAACCTCCCTTGTTTCATCCCACCTCGGCGACTTTCTGGAATTTTCAGGCCACGACCTGGGCAAACGCCTATCGGCCGTACATGAAGGCCTTCGCGCTCATCTCCGCTTCGGACGGTTGCATTCGCTTGAACGTTCGTGGGTGCGAGCGCCATGGAATGGTTGCGGCCGAGGATTTCCGGCAGGCGTGCGACGAAATTACGGGAATCCTGATGGAATTGAGGGATCCGGAAACCGGACTTCCCGCCGTGCGAAAAGTGCTGCCGATGCGCAGCGACCCTTTAGATTGGAGCGGGACCGACTACGATGCCGATCTGATCGTGTTGTGGAACTCGGTGGCTCGAACTCGCTTGACGAGTCCTCGATTCGGCAAGTTTGGTCCGGTGCCGTATCATCGCACCTCCGCCCACACGCCGCATGGGTTCATCGCGGCAAGGGGTCCTGGGATCGCCAAGGGATCGTTCCCGACTGGTTCGCCGCTCGACGTGGCGCCAACACTATTGAAGTTGGCCGGCTCGCGGAAAACTTCCTTGCCGGGTCGATGCCTGATTTCCGTTTCGAGCAGCCTGACATCTTTCGCCGTGCCTGAACGCCTGCATCAGGAGGCGATCGGTTCATCATTCGTTGCTGAACAATCAACTCCGGTGTAATGGACGATGCAAGCCATTCATTCGCTCTTCATGATGGACTCTTTCACGGCCGCGCGCTTGCCTCGGCTGGCCATGTTGACGTGCGTGCGTAATGAAGCGAAATGGTTGCCGGCCTTTCTTGAATACCATCACGCGATCGGCGTCGAGCGGGCGTATGTCTACTGCGATCGTTGCACCGACGGGAGTGAAGCGATCGCCCGATCCTATCCTTGGGTCCAGGTCTTTCGCATTGATGCCGAGCAAGTGGCGCGGTTTTCTTACATCAGCGATATTCATTGCGCCTGCATGAGCCACAGCTTAGCTCTGGCTCGTCAGGAAGGATTCGACTGGCTGATGATCCTCGATGCGGACGAGTTCGCCTGCGGCAACAATCCGGGAGCGACCGCACTTGATCGGGCGTTGTTGCTTCCGATGCTGATCGACGCAAAACCGGAGACCGTGCAAATTCGACTGCTCACCCGCGAAGTCGTCCCGATGCGTGTGCCGGCGGGAACACCCTTCTGGCAACAACGCTATTTTTTCAGTCCTCGCCGCGGCTCGCCTGGAACATTGTCGATCCACGCGATGATCAGCACCATCGCTGGACCGATTTTCTTGGCCACCGTCAAGGGAAGTCGATTGTGCGTACGTGCGCGAACGTGCAAGGTTACGATTCTCATCGCTGGGTTCCTAATCAGAAGATAACTTGGCCTCAGCGTCCCGAATACGTGGAGTTGCCGACCGAAGAATCGGGATACCACCGCCATTTCTACATCACCAGTCAGAGCCACTGGCTCGATAAATTTCGCAAGCAGAACTTCGAACCTAACGTCTGGGTTTGCGGAAAAGATGTTGAACTTCCCAAACGCAGTTGGCGTCAATTGATCGCGCAAATGTCGTCCGACCAGATTGATGGGTACTTTGATCGCTGGATCGCGCGTTCTGAAGAGGAATTACGCAGCTTCGCTCATGAGGGGCTGGTGGAGCAAGACACCGATCTGCTTGAGATCTTACAGATCATCGGGGTCGCCACGGCTCCGCCTACTTTCTTTCCGTTGGAAATTCCACAGCGAAATCGTGCCGCGGGGACTGTCGTGGGCGGGTCGGTCGCCGAGATTCCACCGGCTCAACGGATCGGCTTCTACGGCCTGGAACGTTCGGGCTTGGATTATTTCCGCTGGACAGAAACCCACGCATCCATCCAAATGCGGGTTCCCCATGGAGATTATCGCCTGCGATTGGACATGAAGCACCTCGGCGCCCACTGGGCGGGCCGACTTGATGTGCGATTGAACGATCGACCTATTACCTGCCGTGATCGAACCTTGACCGACGAGTTACTCTCGCAAACGCTCCTCAAGGAAGACCTGCCGAACGCCGACGAATTTTGGCTGCACCTCGAATTTGACCCAGTCGACACGAAGACGTGGGGTGAAGAAGTACGCCAACTCGGCGCGCCGATCTTCGCCGTCTATCTGGACAGTCTGAGCGGATGAACGAGCCCAGCACATTTTTTGAAGCCGTGACCGACCGCTCGGTTTAGGATGAATGGGTCGATCGCGCTTTTCGCTCCTGCAATCGAAAACACCAGAATCAAGGGGAGTCGGCAATGATCCGGGGGCTCGCCGTCGTTGCTTTCCTGACTTCCACGACCGGCATCATGGCCGCCGAAACGGCGCCCACGGCCGAGCAACTGGCCTTCTTCGAGAAGAAGATCCGGCCGGTGCTGGTGAACCATTGTTGCGAATGCCACTCGGCCAAGGCGGACAAAATCAAGGGCGGACTGTCGCTCGACAACCGAGAGGGGTTGCGGCAGGGCGGTGAGTCAGGACCGGCGTTCGTCGTGGGGTAACCGGCCAAGAGTCTCATCATCCAGGCGCTCCAGCACGGCGATAGTGCACCGCACATGCCGCTGAAGGATAAGCTGCCCGATTCGGTCATCGACGATTTCGAGCGTTGGATTAAGATGGGTGCTCCGGACCCGCGCGATGGTAAAGCGGTCGTGGTGAAATAGGAAATCGACATCGAGAAGGGCCGGCAATTTTGGTCGTTCCTGCCTGTTCGAGATCGCGAACCGCCGGCGGTGAAGGATGCGACCTGGCCGCGCACTTCTATAGATCGTTTTCTGCTGGCGAAACGAGAGGCGAAGAATCTGAAGCACGTGGCCGATGCGGATACTTACACGCTTCTCCGCCGTCTGCACTTCGACCTGACCGGTTTGCCGCCTTCTCCAGAGACCATCGAGCGTTTTGTGAAGGAGTATGCCGCGACGCCGCAAGCGGCGATCGAGAATGTTGTCGATGCATTGCTGGCTTCGCCGCACTTTGGCGAGCGTTGGGGCCGACATTGGCTCGACGTTGTCCGCTTCGCGGAGACCAGCGGCCGGCAGATCAACTTCAACTATCCCCAGGCCTGGCGTTACCGCGATTGGGTGATTGCCGCGTTCAATGCCGACAAGCCGATCGACCAGTTTGTGCGCGAGCAGATCGCCGGCGACCTGTTGCCGACAAACAATCCGAAATTGTGGGCCGAACGGCTCATCGCTACCGGGCTTCTCGCGATCGGCGCCAAGCCGCACTCGGAGAAAGATCCGCTTCAGTTTCAATTGGACATGGTCGACGAGCAGATCGACACGCTGTCGCAGGCGTTTCTCGGTCTGTCGGTCGGCTGTGCCCGCTGCCACGATCACAGGTTCGACCCGATTCCACAAAAGGATTACTACGCCCTTGCGGGGATCTTCCGCAGCACCGAGACCTGTTACGGCACCATCCGCGTGATCCAGTGCTTGCATCCCGCGCCGTTGCTCGATCTTCCCGCGGGTTGCGGCCAGCCCAACGGCGTCGAACTGCTGACGCCCGAACGGCGGAAGGAACTCGAAACCCAGTCGGCGGAGATCAAGGCACGCCGCGAGCGCCAGGCCCGAGATAACCTGCCGATGACCGGCATCGACTTCCAAAACATGGCCACTATTGAGGGCCGGCTGGCGACCTACACGGCCGACGGCAAGCCGAAGTTGGCTGCCCATAGGGGTACGCGAACGCAGCAAGACGTTCAACAGCCCACTCTATCACCGGGGCGAGATCGAGCGACCGGGCAATGCCGTGCCCCGTGGTTTGCCGCAAATCTTCAGCCGTGAACCCCTGACGACCACCGGCAGCGGGCGGCGCGAGTTGGCCAACTGGCTGGCGTCGAAAGACAATCCGCTGACGGCCCGCGTGTTCGTCAATCGTGTCTGGCTGCATTTATTTGGGCGTGGTCTGGCGCCGCGCCCGATAAATTCGGCGCGACGGATCTGCCGCCCGATCATCCGCAATTGCTCGGTCACCTGGCCGTGTCATTCATGGAAGTGGGCTGGTCGACGAAGAAACAGATCCGCCGGCTGGTACTCAGCCGCACATATCGGCTCAGAAGTTCGCACGACGCCGTGAATGTGGAAGCCGATCCGGACAACGCGCTCCTCTGGCGGATGAGCAAGCGCCGACTCGAGGCCGAGGCGCTGCGTGATTCACTCCTGGAAGTTGCCGGACGGCTCGACAAGACACCGCCGGCCAGTTCGCCCGCCGCGGTCAACGGCGACGGCAACAACTTTGCCCTGATGCGCGGTTTGAGCAAACTCGACAGCGGCGACCGGCAACGAGCGGTCTACTTGCCGGTGATCCGCGATAGCGTCGTCGAGTCGCTAGCCATCTTCGATTTCCCCGATGCGACGCTCGTCAGCGGCCAGCGTTCCACTACAAACGTTCCAGCCCAGGGGTTGTACCTGTTGAACGGACCCTTCGTGCTCGGTCATTCCGAAGCTGCAGCCGAGCGGCTTTTGAGCGAAGGTTCAGACGACGCTCACCGCTTGAAGCTGGCCTACTTGCGATTTCTAGGAAGACCACCGACGGACACCGAGCGTAAAGCGAGCGAGCAGTTTCTGGCCCGATACCCGGAGATCCTTGCTGCGGACGGTGTTCCAGCCGCGAAGAGACCGCTGGCTGTGTGGACGGCGTTGTGTCAGGCGCTTGTTGTGAGTGCGGATTTTTTGTTCGTAAGGTGACATAACTCGTTCCACTCTCCGAGTGGTAAGTCTGCGTTCGTCGCAAGTCAATTCAATTGTCTTCGCTTCCTCCGTCCAGTGTCCCGTAGCGGAATTCGTAAGAATTCCGGTGAGCTTGCTGCGCTCGAACACCTGAATTCTCACAAATTCAGCTACAAGAAGCTTGTGAGCTTAATGCACTCGAACACCTGAATTCTCACAAGAAGCTTGTGCACTTTACAATTGGTTACAAACATTGTTGTGTACTGAGTGGGCAGTGGGCTGAGTGGGCTTCTCGCAGCGCACTTCCCCTTGTGTTTATCGGGAACCTCGCTATTCTGCCGCAGTTTGAACTTCGCCTATTTCATGTGCGAAAATTTCTCATGCCCAAGTCGCCGTTAATCGTCGTCGCGGTTGTGCTCGCAGTCGTGGGCTGGCTTCTGGCGGATGAAAGGCCGCGGCCGAAGCCGGACGAGCCCATCATGATGAGCGCGCCGCCTAACACTCCGACGATTCTTGCGGAGGATGCAAACACGGAGAAAATCCGGATGCCCAGCTTGCCCACAGTGCTCGGACGTACCCCGACGCCTACCAAGGAAGATCTCAACCAACTCAATGTCACGAGCAGGTGTTTAGAACCTCGCATGACGATCGACATCATTGAAGGACGATCCAGACTCACCTTGTTGAAAACCAATCCATCAGAAATTCAACTCGCTGACGAGAGCATTCTCGGGCACAATGTGTTAAGTCCGAAGCAATGGGTGTTGCAAGGCCGAAAGGTTGGTATCACGACAATCACCCTTTGGTTCCCCGATCCCACCGACTCAACTCGGGATGAAATTCTCACTTAGGTCGTTCGAGTTTTGGCCGATGCGGAGCCCCGTATCACAGAGCGGCCCCTCTATAAACATCTTGAGATTGAGATCAACAAAACATTCGCCGATAGCAAGATAATCATTTCACTTGAAGAGAACAAATGGATCGTCAGAGGAATGAGTCCCACTGTGGAACAAGCTGCGAAAATTATTGGAATTGTTCGCGCCAATCTATCCGTCATAGGCAACCACGTTGAAGGGAGCGATCGGGGAAATGCTTCGAGCATTGTCGACTCGATCCGAATAGGTGTTGAATAAGCTGTCGAACGGGTGTCCAGCAACTTAGCAGGGGCTTCCAGCTCGTGAGTTGCCAGCCCTCACCGCACCTCCCCAATCGGCCCCGACTTGTCCTGAATCGCGGCACCGAGGACGGCGCCGCTGTTGGTCTTCACCGTGTAGCCGAGCTTGCCGAGTTCGTCGGCGGGCCAGTGCTTCTCGAGATCGGCCGTGCCCTTCATATCCCGAAGATACCTTCGTCGCGGAAGCATTTCATTATTTCA
>Ga0105048_10019810_pt1 | contig 10295 bp, 8 predicted proteins | sample MAT05_FD_78382 | JGI IMG/M metagenome (GOLD analysis project Ga0105048, IMG submission 78382) | Freshwater microbial communities from Lake Fryxell liftoff mats and glacier meltwater in Antarctica - MAT-05 | ecosystem: Environmental > Aquatic > Freshwater > Ice > Liftoff microbial mat | place...
ACTTCGAATGCGGCCTGATTCCCACCCCTCTCGACGAGTTCAACGACGTGTTCACCGGCGGCCAGATCACGGGGCTGCTCTGCTTCGTCGCCCCGGAGGGAGCGTCTGGCCTGACGCTCTACAGCCGCGGCAGCTTCGACCGTGACTTGGTCGTATTCGCCACCGGCTGATGCGGACCGACCGACCGGTCAGCCACGTTCTGCCTCCAGCGCGGGCCACAGCCCAGCTGGAAGGTCGAGCGCAGCGAACGCGACATCGGCTTCGATCTCGGAGACCGACCTTGCGCCAACCAGGGTCATCGCGACCGCTGGGTGGCGAGCCACGAACTGCATGGCGGCGGCCGCCAAGGGCACCCCGAACCGTCCGCAGACCGCCTTCAATCTCATGGCCTTAGCCACCAACTCGGGCGAGGCCGACGAGTAGTCGAAGGTTGCGCCCACTTCCGGCCTCGCGAGCAGGCCGCTGTTGAACACGCCGCCGGCAATCACCTCGACACCCCGCGAAGCGCAGTCGGCGAGCAGTGACTCACCGCTGCGGTCGAGCAGCGTGTAGCGGCCGGCCAGCAGGATGCAGTCGAGGTCGACCTGTTCGACGAAGCGCTCCAGCATCGCCACCTGGTTCATGCCGCAGCCGACCTTCCCGAGCACCCCTTGCTCGCGCAGCTCGATCAACGTCGGGAACGCCGTCGCGAGTGCCTCGGCCTCGTGCCCGTCGGGGTCGTGGACGTGCACGACGTCGAGCCGGTCGACGCCCAGCCGCTCGAGGCTTTCGTGCAGCGAACGCAGAATGCCGTCGCGACTGAAGTCGAACACCGGATCCACCGGCGGGATGTCGACGAAACCCGATGGTGGGCGAGCCGCGCCGGGCTGCGGCGCGACCAGCACCCGACCGACCTTCGATGCCAAGACGTACTCGTTGCGCGGGTACTCGGCCAACGCCGCACCAAGGCGAGTCTCGCTGAGACCGTGCCCGTACTGCGGCGCGGTGTCGAAGTAGCGAATGCCCTGCTGCCAGGCGGCCGCCACGGTGGCCGCAGCGTCCTCATCGGTGACGGCGCTGAACAAGTTGCCCAGCGGCGCGGTGCCCAGACCGAGCCGCGACACGAGCGAGTGCGTCAGCGCCACTCGGCACCATCCGGAAACCGCAGTGCGGCGATCGACGCCGGGTGCATCTCGATGGAGTAGCCCGGCGCCTCGGGCACCACGTACGCGCCATCGCGAACCTGCGCCGGGTGCAGGAAGTGCTCGTGCAGGTGATCGGCGTACTCGGTGGTGCGATCGGCCAACGAACCGCTGACGCACAGGTAGTCGATGATCGAGATGTGCTGCACGTACTCGCACAGACCGATGCCACCTGCATGGGGGCACACCGGCACCCCGCGAGCGGCAGCCAGCAGTAGCACCGCCAGCACCTCGTTCAGACCCCCCAGCCGACAGGCATCGATCTGTGCGTAGTCGATGGCTTCTGCCTGCAGCAGTTGCTTGAACATCAGCCGGTTCGCCGCGTGCTCGCCCGTCGCCACGCCCACGGGCTGCACGCCCCGACGAATCGTCGCGTGACCCAACACGTCGTCGGGGTGCGTCGGCTCCTCGATCCAGCGCAGCCCGAATGCGCTCAGCTCGTTCGTCCAGTCGATGGCCTGCTGCACGTCCCACACCTGGTTCGCGTCGGCCATCAGCTGGATGCCATCGCCCAGCTCCTCGCGCATCACCTCGCAGCGGCGCTGATCGCTGGTCACGTCGATGCCCACCTTCGTCTTGAAGCTGCGCCACCCCAGGCCCAACGCCGCCTGGCATCGGGCGCGCACCTCGTTTTCCGGGTAGCCCAGCCAACCGGCGGAGGTGATGTACGCCGGGTAACCATCGCGGCGCAGCTCGGCCAGACGTTCGGGCTTGCCGGCCTGCCTGCGTTGCAACATCTCGAGCGCGCGCACCTCGTCGACCTCGTCGCGCAGGTAACGAAAGTCGATGCAATCTACGAACTGTGCCGGCGACATGTCGGCGACGAGCTGCCACACCGGCTTGCCCTCCTCCTTGGCCCACAGGTCCCACACGGCGTTCACCAGCGCCGCAGTGGCCAGGTGGATCACGCCCTTGTCGGGCCCCAGCCAACGCAGCTGCGAGTGGTTGGTGATGCTGCGCCAGAACGCACCCATGTGGTCGGTGAGGTCGCTGAGCCGGCGACCCACCACCAGCTCGCTGAGCGCCTCGATGGCCGCGCAGCACAGCTCGTTGCCCTTGCCGATGGTGAAGGTCATGCCATGCCCCTCGTGCGCGCCATCGGTGTGCAGCACCACGTAGGCGGCCGAGTAATCGGGGTCGGGATGATTGGCGTCGCTGCCATGCAGGAACGCCGACGTGCGCGCCCGCAGGTCGTGGGTGCTGACGGAGAGGATCGTGGTCATGGTGCTGACGACGTTAGGCGCGAGACTGCAGCCCGTCAGTCGCTGGACCAGAGGGAGCTCCACATGAGTGCACGTGTTGTCGTCATCACCGGGGCCGCAGGTGGCATTGGCGCGGCGATGATGGCGCGCTTCGCCGCACTTGGCGACACGCCCGTCGGCCTCGACCTGCTCGCTTCGCCGGAGCTGCCCGGTGTGATCGGCGGCTTCGACATCACCGACCCTGCACAGTGCGTCGCGGTCGCGCAACGCATCGTCGACGAGCACGGTCGCATCGATGTGCTGTGCAACAACGCCGGCATCGCCGCGGTGGGCGACGTCGTGCAGTCGACACCGGACGACTGGGAGCGCGTGTTCGCGGTGAATGTGTTCGGCATCGCCAACATGTCGCGCGCGGTGCTGCCCCACATGCGTGCCGCCGGCCGCGGTGCGGTGGTGAACACATGCAGCATCGTCGCCACCGTCGGCCTCGTGCAGCGCGCCGTCTACGGTGCGTCGAAGGGCGCTGTGCTGGCGCTCACCAAGGCGATGGCGGCAGACGAAGTGCACCACGGCATCCGGGTGAACTGCGTATCGCCCGGCACCGTCGAAAGCCCCTGGGTGCAACGGCTCGTGGCCGGTAACGACGACCCCGAGGCCGCATTCGCCGCGCTCCGCAAGCGCCAGCCAATGGGCGACATGGTCAGCTGCGAGACGGTCGCCGACGCGGTGGCCTACCTCGCCGCAGAGTCGACATTCACCACCGGCGTCGACCTGTTGGTGGACGGGGGCATCAGCGGCATTCGCATCGTGGACACCGCTCGATGAGCGGCGACCGGCTGCGCGTGGCGCTGGTCGGCGGGCCGATGTACGACCACCTGTACACACTGCTCGACCCCGAACTGGTAGAGGTCGTGGTGCACGCCGACCACCCCACGCTGAACCGCGAGGTGGTCGCCCGCTTGAGCGCGGGCGAACGGCTGGACGTGATCGCCACCCACTCGAAGTACGCGCCGTCGCAGGCGCAGTGGTTACGCCCGCTCGACGGGGTGGTCGAGGTCGGCGAGCTAGCACCCCTGGCGGTCGACCTGTGCCGCCACCAGGGCACGCTGCTCTGCGCGCCCCGCCTCATCGACGTGCGCATCATGTGGTCGCACCTCACACAGCCGCCGACCACGTGGGCCGGCCTGGTGGAGGCCGGCGTCGCGTTCGGCTTCCCCGGCCGCGAGTCCGGGTTGTTCGGCACGTTCTTCGAGCTCGTCGTCGGCGCGGGCGGTCGGCTGTTCACCGACGATGGCCAGCCATGCATCGACTCACCCGAGGCCGTCGCCGCCGTCGAGATGCTCTGCCGGCTTGCCGCGCTGGCACCCACCGACCTTCCTGACTGGCACTACGACCAGGTCGATGCGGCGCTGCTGAGCGGACGGGTCGACGCTGCCGGCGTGTGGCCGGGCGGTTGGGGGCCCATCCACGGGTCGGGGCTCGAGTTGCACCCGCACCCCTACCCCGCCGGTTCGCAGCGCTGGGTCAGCTACGCCGGCTGCCATGCGTGGGGCATTCCCACCACGTGCGCCGACGTGCCGGCCGCCGCGGCCCTGGTGCAACAGCTCGTCGGCGGCGACGCCAACGCGCTCGACGCCTCCGGCGGGAGCGTGTGCGCTCACGTGCAGGCCTTCGCTGCGGTCGAGCCGGTGAACGGCATCGACCGCCGACGGCTGGAGATCACCACCGCCACCATCGAGCAGGCGATGATCACCTACCCGCCGCACCCCCGCTTCCCCGAGGTGGAGGACGCCGGCTGGCAGGCCATCAACGATGCCCTGCGCGGCCACACCAGCGCGGCAGACGCCGTCGCCCACATCCACAACATCGCCGAAGCCACCCTGACCCCCTGACTCGCCCGTTCCAGCAAGTCGGGCCGCCGGCTCGCCGGCTTCAGCGAGTCGAGTCCCAAGACCGGTTGGGCGCGAAACCCTGCCAGTTCCGTCCGCCCAGCCACCCACGGGCGCGAAACCCAGACAGATGTGTCCCACTTCCGCGCCCGTGGGCGCGGCGCGGGCGCGGGCGCGAAACCCAGACAGATGTGTTGGAGGGGTAGCGCGCGGCCAAGTCGGGCTCAGCTGAGGGACGGGCGCGCTGTCGCGATCAGTCGCCGCAGGCGACGGAGAGCACGTCGACGGGTTGCTCGACTCGCGCCGGGCGCACGGGCAGCACTTCGTTGCCGTCGAATGCCTCGCGCCAGTGCCGTGAGCGGCGGGTGAGCAGGCCGAACCCGACCAGCAGCAACACCGACCCGATGAGGAACGCAACCGGCAGGTTGATCGTGTCGGCGATGGTGCCGATGAACAGCAGACCGACGCCGTACGACACGCCCATCGACGCCTGCATGATGGACATCACTCGGCCGCGGCTGGCGTCGGGCGCATCGCGCTGGATGACCGCCGACGACGAGATGAACATCGCAGACGACGCAGCACCGAGCAGCGCGCTGGCGGCCACGACCCACGGCACCCCAGGCGCCAAGGCGTAGAGGGCGAGGGCGCCGGACAGCACGAACATCAGCCGACCGACCAGGAAACTACGCCGGTAGCGGGCCGCCAGCACGGTGATGAGCACACCGCCGATGATGGCGCCGACACCCTGCGCCGATGCGACCAGCCCGGCCAGGCCGGTGCCGCCGGCGAACTCGGCGGCCACGAAGATCGGGATGAGCCCCATGAACGGCACCGCCGTCAGGTTGAACAACACCAACAGCACCACGCCGTGGAAGCAGGCGGGCGTGGCGCGCAACGTGTGCCAGCCGCCGGCCAGCCGCTGCAGCACCCCTGCCGAGTCGTCGGCGTGCGCGGAGATGAAGGGCCGGCGCACAGCCAGCACCGCAGCCACCATGACCACGAACGAGAACGCGTTGAAACCCACTGTCCATGCCGGCCCCACGGCCAACACCAGCGCGGTACCGACCAGCGGGCCGACGATGCGGCCGCTGTTCCACGAGTACACACCCAACGACACCATGGCCATCAGTTCTTCGGGCGGCACCAGGTCGGGCAGCATCGCTGCGTAACTCGGCGCGCCCAGCGCACCCGCCGCGCTCGACACCAGGATGAACGCGGTGAGCACCAACGGCGAGCGCACTCCGGAGCCGAGCACTACAGCGAGCGCGGTGGTGGCGATGGCCTGACCGACCAGCGCGAGCGCAAACACCTTGCGGCGATCGAAGCGGTCGGCCAGCAGGCCGCCCACCGGCGAGGCGATGCCCTGCGGCATGAACGTGGCCAGCGCGACCAGACCGGTCTGGACCGCTGAACCGGTTCCCGCTGCGACGAGGCTGCCGACGACGATCAGCTGCACCCACGTCCCCGCATCCGACACGCATGCGGCACTCCACAGGAGGCGGACGTCGCGGTGACGAAGCGGGGTGAAGGGGTGGTTGCTCACAACGACGAAACGCTACATGACCGTTTCACAACTGCCCGCGTCATTTGCGTCACATCAACCACCGTGTCATCGATTTCGCGCGCTTCACGACGAGAACGCATGACACGGACGCGCACTTGTGGGGCGCGGGCGGGCGCGCCTTCGACCACCGTGTCATCGATTTCGCGCGCTGCACGACGAGAACCGATGACATGGACGAGGGTTCGGGGGGTTGTTGGGGGCGGCGACTAGCCTCGGGCCGTGCCGTCCACCCTCAGTGCCTTCGTCCGCGCCGCCACCGAGCTCGACCCCGAGCTGATCGACGCCTGCGGCGAGAAGCCCAGTTGGTTCTGCGAGGCCACGTGGAACGTCAGTAACAACCGCATGCTCTCGAGGGCCGCCGACTGGATCGTCACCCGGCCGCTGCTCGCCGTTGCTGTGCTGCTCGTCGCGTGGCTGGTGAACCGATATGTGCGCAAGGCGGTCACGGCGTTCGTCACCCGCCTCTCGACCAGTCGTCAACTGGCCAACGAAGCACTACAGCGGATGGGCGTCGAGCGCCCGGCCAGCGCACGCTTCATCGACCCTCGCGAGCAGGCCCGCGCCGGCACGCTCGCCTCCGTCAGCCGCGCCTGCGTGTCGTGGTTCGTGTGGACCGTCGCGCTCCTGGTGGTGCTCGGTGTGTTCAAGATCAACCTCGGCCCGCTGCTCGCCGGGGCTGGCATCGCCGGCATCGCCGTGGGCTTCGGTGCGCAGACACTGGTGAAGGACTGCATCAGCGGCTTCTTCATGCTGCTCGAAGACCAGTGCGGTGTCGGAGACGAGGTCGACCTGGGCGAAGCAGTGGGCACGGTCGAATCCATCACCCTGCGAATGACCAGCGTGCGCGGTGTCGACGGCACGCTGTGGAACGTGCCCAACGGCGGCATCCAACGAGTCGGCAACAAGACCCGCAACTGGTCGCAGGGGCTGGTCGACATCAGCATCTGGCACGAGGCCGACCTCGACGACGCGCTCGTGGCCGTGGAGGAGGGCATTGCTACCGCCAGCGCGTTGCCCGCCGTGGCCGAGGTGTTGCTGCAGCCGCCGGCGGTGCTGGGTGTGGAACGCATCGACACCACCGGCACCGTCATCCGCATCACCGTGCGCACGCAGCCCGGCAAGCAGTGGGCCGCGATGCGCGACATCCGCCAGGCTGTGCGCAACGCGCTCACCGCGCACCGCGTGCCGTTGCACGCGCCGGTGCCCACCGCCGCTCCGCCGACGCCACCCGCCCAGAAGTAGTGCTCAGCCGGCGGCTTCCACCAGCGCCCGCAGGTGCGGCCAGGCCGCGGCGAAGCCAGCATGCAACGGCAACTCGTCGACATCGTCGAGCTGCACCCACGCCACTGCGTCGGTCTCGAAGTTCACCGACGACCCGAACAGGGCGTCGACCTCGAGCACAACGGTGGTGTACTTCCAATCCGTCGCGGGCGCGAACACGAACTCTCCCAGCTCGCGATGGTGGGCCGGGATCTCCCCAACCTCCTCGCCGGCCTCACGCAGCGCTGCCTCGTAGGGGGTCTCGCCTTCGTCGATGGCCCCACCCGCGCAACTCCAGGTGCCGCCCTCGTGCGCCCACGCAGACCGCTGCTGCAGCATCACCCGCGGCGCCTCACCGCCACGCCGGTGCACGAAAACGACACCGGCCGCACCAAACACACCCCAGCGCACGTGCCCGTCGGAGCACCGCACGAAACCGTCACCTGAACGCCCGACCATCCGCCCGACCCTACCGAGCGCCACGACTGCCGCAACGCCCGCCCGCCGACGGCGCCCACGCGGTACGGTTGGCTCAGCAATCGCCAATTCGGCGACCCTCGCGAGTGGAGAAGCTCAATGGGACTGTTCAGCAAGAAGCCGAAGACCTCGGCACCCGACACCCCCGCCAAGCCCGCCGCTTCCGGTTCGTCGGGCAAGCCTGCGAAGTCGGAGCCGGCCCCCAGGCCTGCGAAGCCGTCGAAGCCCGCCAAGGGCAAGCGCGGGTCGGTCGACCCCGTCGACTTCCTCGCGCTGCGCAGCGGGCTGCTCGACCTCAAGGCCCGCCTGGAGGCGAGCGAGCAGTCGAGGGCCACCGTGGAGGCGCGCCTGGCTGCCCTCGACGCCACTACCACCGCTATGGCCACCGAGCGTCCGCCCGCCACCGGCGACGACGTTCGGGCGCACTTGGCCGAGCTGCAGGCACAGCTCAGCACGGTCGCTGAAACAGCCGCTGCCGCCAACGCCAACGCCGAGAACGCCGCCGCCAAGGCCACCGCTGCCGCTACCGTCGCCAGCAACGCGGCTGCCGCACCCGCCGCCACCGCAGCTGCCGCCGACCCCGAACTGGCCGCCCGCGTCGAGCGACTCGCTGCGCAACTGGCCGAGCAAATGGCGGCCACCCCCGCCGCCGCCCCTGCCGGGCCCGACCCCGAGGTGCTCGCCCGCCTCGATCAGCTGGCCGCCCGCGTCGACACCGTGCCCGACCCGGCGCGATTGATGGCCGTGGAAGCACAGCTCAGCGAGCTCACCTCACGCAGTAGCGAGCCTGCGGCAGTGGCGGCGGCCAGCGGCCCCGACCCCGACACGCTGGCTCGCATCGACGAACTCACCGAGCGCGTGGCCGCCGTCGACAGCTTCGGCTCGCAGCTAGCCCAGCTCAACGCCCGGGTCACGGCTCAGGCCGAGTTCGGCGCTCAGCTCGGCAGCCTGCGCGACCGCATCGCCGAACTCTCCACTGACACCGACGACCGCCGAGCTGCGGCCGTCGCCGCCACCGGCGATGCCGACCTGCGCGACCGGGTGAATGCCATCGCCGATCGCATCGCCGTCAACGACGGGCTGGCGGCGCAGATCGCCCAGCTCGCCGAACGGGTGGCGACCACCGACACCTCCGCCCGCCACGCCACCGAGCAGGTGGCCACCATCGAGCAGCGGCTCAACGCCGTCAGCACGGAGCTGGCCAACCAGGTCAGCGAGCTCGGTCGCGACATCGACGGCCTTGCGGCGCAGGGGGGCCAGGTGGCACAGGGCGCAGTCAGCGACGAGCTCATCGACGCGCTCAAGCAGTCGCAGGTGAAGCTGGCCGCCGAGCAGGCGCGCTACGAGATCGCCTTCCGCCAAGATCTGGCAGCCCTCGCCGAACAAGTCCGGCGCGGCCCGCACAGCTGAGCACCGCAGGGCTCAGGCTTCGAGCAACTCGAGCGCCCTGGCGACCAACGCCTTCGCTTCGTCGATCTTGGCCTGGTACTCGCCCAGGTTGCCGCCGGCGGTGAGCGCGTCCTCGGCCTCCTGGAACAGCTCTTCGGCCTGCTGCAACAACTCCGCCGGGTCGTCGGAGGTTCCCGGGTCGGTGGGATCTGTGGGGTCTGCGGGATCGACCGGGGTGCCCACCACGTCGCCGACGTCGATGCTGACGTCGAACAGCTGGTCGAGCGCTACGCCAAGCGATTGACCGAAGCCGACCCTGCCCTCGTAATAGGCCACCACCAGTCGCACCTGCGGCTGGCCGACGGTCGCCGACTTCACATAGACCGGCCGAGTCCACAGCAGCGAGTCGCCCACCGGGATCATCTGCAGATCGCCGTACACCACGTCGGAGCCGGCAAGTGCAAGCCCGGTGACCTCGGGCGAGAACTGCTGGTCGGTGGAGATGTTGGCACCGACCACGTTGGGGCCTTCCGGCAACGTGCCCTCGATGCTGTATGCCACGAGCTGCCCGGAGCTGTTGGCGGTCATGTAGGCCACCATCTCACGCCGGTCGTTCTTCACGCTGAACGGCTGGAACGGGCGGAACAAGCTGAACTCGGCCGCTTCGTCGCCGGCCGCGTGGAACATCGCGTAGTAGGGGACGAAGCGATCGGCCTTCTGCTCGGTGGGGAAGCTGCTCTCGCCGGCGTCGACCTCTGCGGCGGTGGTCTCGGCCTCGGCCTCCGTGGTGGCCTCGCCGGTGGTTGCGGCGGTGTTGCGCTGCGGCGGCTGCTCGGGCGCAGCCAATGCCACCGACCATGCGCCGTCACGGTCGTAGAACGCCGCACCTTCGAGCTGGTACTTCGAGTACGCAGCCGTCTGCAGGCGGAACAGCTCCTCGGGGTAGCGCAGGTGCTCGACCAGTTCGGCAGGCATGTCGGCCTTCGGAGTGAACAGCTCGGGGAATGCCGACTGCCACACCTGCAGCACCGGGTCGGCTTCGTCGTTGATGTAGAAGACGACGCTGCCGTCGTAGGCGTCGATGACGGCCTTCACGCTGTTGCGCACATAGTTGAGCGAGAAGTTGAGCCCGGCCCCGTCGTCGAGCTGCGACGAGTCGGCCACCTGCGCGTACGGGTAGCGGCTGCTGGTGGTGTAACCGTCGATGACCCACACCACTCGCCCGTCGACCGCCACCGGGTACGGGTCGCCATCGAATGCGAGGAACGGAGCCAGCGCCTGCACCCGCTCGCGGGGGTTGCGCTTCATCAGCACCTGCGACTCGTCGCCG
>Ga0105048_10019815_pt1 | contig 10293 bp, 6 predicted proteins | sample MAT05_FD_78382 | JGI IMG/M metagenome (GOLD analysis project Ga0105048, IMG submission 78382) | Freshwater microbial communities from Lake Fryxell liftoff mats and glacier meltwater in Antarctica - MAT-05 | ecosystem: Environmental > Aquatic > Freshwater > Ice > Liftoff microbial mat | place...
CTGGCCGTGCTGCTCGGCGCCGCGGTCGGGGCGGCTGTCCTCACCGGCGCCTTGTTCGTCGGCGATTCCCTCCGCGGCAGCTTGCGCGAACGAACCGAGCGCCAGCTTGGCTCGATCGACACCGTTCTGGTCGGCGCGCGATTCGTGCGTGCCGAGCTTGCGGGCGAATTACCGGGCCAGGTTCGCGGCGTCCTGCTCTTGCAGGGGGCGGTACATGCCGGCTCGCCCGAGGGGGATCGGCGTGCCGGCAAGGTCACCGTCTGGGGTGTGAACCGCCGCTTTGGGATCGATCGGCCCGAACTCGAGGGGGATGAGCCGATCGCAATCCTGTCCGCGAACCTGGCCAAAACTCTTGAGGTCAACGTCGGCGACCCTATTTGGGTCGGGGTGCAAAAGGCGTCCGCCATGCCCCGCGCCTCGTTTCTTTCGAAGCGGGGACCGGACGATTCCACCCGTACATTCAAGCTAACCGTTAAAGACATCTTATCCGACGACGACCCGCTCAATTCGCTTAGTTTGTCGATTTCTCCGTCTCTACCATCTAATATCTTTATTCCGGTAGGCCGGTTGCAACAGGAAATCGGGCAACCGGACCGGGTCAACGCGCTTTTAGGGTCCGGCGCGCCCGCACAATCGTTACAATCGGCACTTCGCGACAAGTTGACCCTCGCCGACTGGGGCTTGAAGGTCGAATCGCCTCAACCGCTGCTTCCTTACTTCAGTGTCGAAAGCAAGCGGTTGATGCTCGAACCGGGCGTCGTCACGGCCATCGAGAAGACCGCCGCGGAAATGGGCCTTCGCACTGCCAAGACGTACACCTATCTCGCCAACACAATCGCCCATGGCAAGGAAGAAATTCCGTATTCGATCGTTGCCGCCCTCGACCCGGCTGCCAAGACGCCGTTGGGGCCGTTCCTCCCCGAAGGCGTTACCGATCTGAAGCCGGGCGAGATCATCCTGGCCGACTGGAACGAATCGCCCATTCAGATCAAGCCGGACGATCCGAATCGCGAGATCACGATCAGCTACTTCAAGCCGGAGATCGAATCGAAGATCGAGGAAGCCTCGGCGACGTTCACCTATCGCGGCCTAGTGAAAATGACCGGACCGGCCGACGACCGCTGGATCACGCCCGACTTTCCCGGCATCACCGACAAGACAACGCTGCGGACCTGGAACCCGCCCTTTGACTTCGACCGCGAGCGCATCAAGAAACGCGATGAAGATTTCTGGAACAAGTATAAGACGACACCCAAGGCCTACATCCGCCTGGAAGACGGCCAGAAATTGTGGGGCACTCGCTTCGGTGACGTCACGTCCATCCGCATCGCCCCCAAAGAGGGGGCCAATCTGGAATCGACGCGATTGGCGTTCCGGGAGCGACTGCGGGCGCATCTCGACCCGGAATCAGGCGGCTTCGTCGTTCAGCCGATCCGTCAGCGCATGCTCGATGCCGGCAAGGGCAGCACCGATTTCGGCATGCTCTTCCTCTCGTTCAGCTTCTTCCTGATCGTCGCGGCCTTGATGCTCGTCGGCCTGCTCTTCCGTTTGAATCTCGAACGCCGGGCCAGCGAGATCGGTCTGCTCCGGGCGTCGGGCTTCCCGCTTCGCACCGTGCGGTGGCTCTTGCTCGTCGAAGGCTTGATCCTGGCTTCGCTGGGGGCACTCCTGGGCATCGTGGGCGCCTTCGCCTATGCCGATGCCTTGGTGGGCCTGCTCGTCGAACTGTGGCCAACGCCGGGTGTCGCGTCCTACCTGAAGCTGCACGTCACGGCCATGAGCGTGGCCATCGGCTTCGTTTCCGCCGTCCTCATGAGCGGCCTGGCCATCTGGTGGGCTCTGCGTTCGCTGAACAAAGTTTCGCCGAGCAATCTGTTGAAGGGCGACCTCACGCCCGCGAACTCCGGTAAGATTCAACCGCCCTCGCCTTGGCCGATCCGCATCGCCATCACGGCTTTCACCTGCGCGATCGTGCTCGCGGCCGCCGCCCCATTCATGCCGCCGGGTGAACCGCAGGCGGGCACGTTCTTCGGCTGCGGGGCTCTCCTGCTCACGGCCGGGCTGACGCTCCTCTGGGTCTGGATGAAACGGCCGCATCATCGCCCGGTCGAAGGGCACGGCATCACCGCCCTGGCCCGACTGGGCATGCGCAACGCGGTGCGGAACCCGACGCGCAGCCTGCTGACGGCTGGCTTGCTGGCATCCGCGGCATTCCTGCTCGTGGCCGTCGAGTCGTTCCGCCGGCAGCCGGAGAAAGACTTCCTTGAACGCAAGGGTGGCAGCGGTGGCTTTCCGCTCTATGCCGAGTCGGCGACGCCGATCGATTTCGACCTCATGGATTCCACCGGGCGCGACGAGTTGGAACGCTCGCTGCAACTCCGTTATCAGCGCATCCCCTCGGAAGAATCGGTCAAGGAACGCGTCGACCGCGACATGGCCACGCTCGAAGGAACCGAGATTTTCCGCTTCCGTGTGCAAGGCGGCGACGACGCCAGTTGCCTCAACCTCTATCAGGCTAGCCGGCCGCGGTTGCTGGGCGTGCCGAAGAACCTCATCGATCGTGGCGGCTTTTCGTTTGGCGCCAGTCTGGGCGAGAAGGACAATCCGTGGAAGTTGCTGGAAGCTAATGAAGCCGATACCGTCCCCTGCATCGTCGAGCAGAACACCGCCATGTGGATGCTGAAGAAGGGGCTCGGCGACACTTTCACGGTCCCCGATGAAGAGAACCGCCCGATCACGTTGAAGATCGTTGCCTTGTTGAAGGACAGCATCTTTCAGAGCGAGGTGTTGATCCCCGACGCCGCGTTCCGCCGTCACTTTCCACGCACGGAAGGCTTCGGTTTCTTCCTGATCGCCCCGCCGGCCGGGAAAGCCGACGAGGTGAAACGCGTGCTTACCGCTGGGCTTTCGAGTTACGGTTTCGAGACGGCCCGTAGTGAGAAGCGTGTCGAACTTTACCTGTCGGTTCAGAACACCTACCTGACGACATTCCAGTTGCTCGGCGGCTTCGGCCTTTTGCTCGGGGTTCTCGGTCTGGCGGTCGTCTTGCTTCGCAGCATCTGGGAACGCCGGGCGGAGTTGGCCCTCCTGCGAGCGCTCGGCTACCGGGTGCGAGCACTCAACGGCATCGTCCTCGCGGAGAATGGCTTGCTCCTGATCGTCGGTCTCGGGGCGGGAATCATCGCCGCCTTGGCGGCGGTCGCTCCGCATCTGGCCTCGGGCGGGCACATCCCCTGGGGGCGTCTCGGTCTCTTCCTCGGTCTATCGTTCGTCATCGGTCTCGCGGTCGCCTTCCTCGCCGTCGTCGCCACGTTGCGCGCCCCCCTCATTCCCTCCCTGCGAAAAGAGTAACTGCCATGATCAAGCTCGGCCTGCTCGATTTCGACACCTCGCATTGCGTCGAATTCACGAAGCGATTGAACCATCACGGCGACCAGGAACAATGGGTCGAAGGCGCCAAGATCGTCATCGGCTGCCCCGGCGAATCCAAGCTCTCGCCCGAGCGCATCCCCGGCTTCACCGAGGCGATGAAGAAGATGGAAGTGCCGCTCGTCGACAAGCCGGGCGACATGATCGGCAAGGTCGACGGCATGCTCATCGAAGCGGTTGACGGCAGCGTCCACTGGGAGCGAGCCCGGCCGTTCCTCGAAGCCGGCATCCCCTGCTACATCGACAAACCGTTCGCCTGCTCGGTCGCCGACGCCCGCAAGATCATCGAACTCGCGGGGAAGAAGAAGCTGCCGCTGTTCTCGTCGTCGTCGTTGCGTTACGCGCCGGAAGTGGTCGACTTGAAGGACGGGAAGAAGATTCACGGCGTCGTCGCTCACGGCCCCGCCTCGCTGCACGAACGCAACCCCGGCCTGTTCCACTACGGCATCCACGCGGTCGAAGTGCTTTACGCTCTGATGGGGCCGGGATGCGAACGCGTCACCGCCCTACACGATAAAGACGTCGACGTTGTCACCGGCCACTGGAAAGACGGCCGAGCCGCCTCGGTACGCGGCATCCGCTCCGGCGCCGCTGCCTACGGGGCGCTGGTGTTCCTCGACAAAGACGTCGTCCACCTGAAGGTTGGCACCAAGTACATCTACCGCGAATTGCTCAAGAAGATCGTCGAGATGTTCACGACGGGAAAGTCGCCGCTCGATATCTCGACCACGCTGGAAATCGTCAGCTTCATCGAAGGCGCCTGGAAAAGCTCGATGAACCACGGCGCGGGGGAGAAGGTGTCTTCGACGTGAAGTCTTTCTCACTACACTGCCACCCTAGGCGGAGAGACTTCCAAACCGTGAGAAAGACGCCCAAAGCGTGAGAATGACGTCCAAAGCGTGAGAAAGACTTCCCTGTCGGGTAAACGTCCTAGCTTACCCGCTTTGGCATGACTATCTGACAACCGTCAGCCGAATACCCCGATGATACGCAGCGATCACCGGTTTTCTTGCCGCGTGTTTTATGCTGGTAAACCGCGGCCGTGAACGCCAGATGATCAATCAGAAGCATACAATCCGCTTTGCGAAAAGCATATTCTGGATCGGCGGATGGTAGGCCGGAACAGAGACTCCCGACCCCGTTTCGGCTCCCAGGGAAATTTGCGTCAGTCTTGGCACATGGAGAAATCGAGGAATTGAAAAATAGGTCATGTGGGAATCGACTTTTAACGCCTCAAAATCCTGAATGTCTTTTTTCTTGCTCCCTTTTCCCCTCTGAATACTTGATTTGACTGTTAACAGTCCTTTCCCCGACTATTTTCTCACATTTGGTGCTGCGAATGTCGATTGTATGATCGTCAACGGACATCCTCTGTTTGTGCCTGACCAACACTTTCCCCAGGACGCGTGAGATCCATGCGATTGTCCCTTCGCTTTTCCCGGTTGATGAGCACGACCACGCGCCAACTTGCCGCATGGTTTTCCCTTGATCGATTCTGGAATTGGCTCTGCACTCCATCGAAGCGGTCAGCTTCTCGCCGTGTGCGGTTGAATCTGGAACTGCTCGAAGCTCGTGAAGTGCCCAGCGTCACGGCTTTTGACGACAGTTTTGGCATTCATCAAGGCGGCACGCTCGATGTGCTGGCGTCCGGACTCTTGCTAACGACACCACCTATAACGGCCCGCTTCTTTCAAGTCTGGTGACCGGCCCCGCGCATGCATCGACTGCCACGGTTTTCAGCAGTGGCCGACTCTTTTATCGACTGGCTAAAGGCGAAGTCGGCGGCGATGGCACGCTGATCCCTTCTTTCGTCGGCAGCGATTCGCTCACATACAAAGCCACAGATCGTGCCGGCAATCAATCGATCGCCACGGCCAACATCACGATTACCAACGCGGCGCCCACAGTCGACAATACCGCGCTGAGCTATTCAGCGAACGCGAATTCCTCGCTCTCGGTTCCTGCATCGGATGGGCTCTTGGCCGCATCTGGCGCGTCCGACATCGACGGCGATGCCTTGATTCCAGTTCGCCCAGAAGGTTCCGGCGGATACCTTGGCTGGCTTCCAGGGGTCAGCACGTTGACTGCCCAGGGCGGCAAGCTCTGGGTCAGCCCCAACGGCCAATTCACCTACGTGCCCGTGGCGAACTTCAGCGGTTGGGATTCCTTCCAATTCGCGGTTTGGGACAAAGCTGATAACGGCTTCTCGCCGCTGGCAACCGTTTACATCAACGTCGGCGGCGTTGCGGCCGCGACTTCGTCGACTACCGTTACATCTTCGACTGCTTCATCGGTATTTGGCGAACCGGTGACCTTCGAGGCAACCGTAACCTCAAGCATTGGTACGCCGACAGGAGTCGTTACCTTCAAAGACGGAGAAACTCTTCTGGGCACGGTTCCGCTCGACGCCGAGGGCAAGGCCGAGTTCAGTACGAGCGATCTAATCAAAGGCAGCCATACGATCGAAGCGGTCTACGAGGGCAGTTCCGTCCTGGCCGCGAGCGCCGGCGCCACAGCGCATGCAACGGTGCGGCAGTTAACCTGGGCGTATACTGGAAGCGGCATCGGCGATGGCCTGGAACCCACAAACTGGAACGCTGATCGCCTTCCTGATGCGGATGATATCCTCATTTTTAACTCGGGGACCGGCAGCGCCGATCTGACTGGATTTGGCTCGGAATTCGTCGTCTCCGGTGTTACAGTAACTACAGGCTATACAGGAACCGTGAAACTCCCGAGTGCCTTCAATATCGGCACAAGCGGACTGCATATGGAGTCTGGAGCAATTGAGGTCAACGAATTGGTTCGATTGCTTGGCGCAAGCGAGTGGAAGGGGGGTGACTTCAAGTCTGCCACCGAAACACCTGGGAATATCGACATCTACGTCTCTATGTTGACGCCGGCCCTACTGGGCGAGGGCGAGGTTCCGCTGCAAAACGAGAACAACTTGCGGGTAAAGCGGGCAGCTATCTACATTGCAACTGCTGATGAAGACAAAAGGGCTACCTATGAGTTTTCAAACGGCGCGGGCGTAAGAGTCGAAGAAGGCGGCGAGTTCAGGTTCACGGGTCTCGGCCGAACCAATCTGAAGGTAGTCGGTCCACTCGTCGGCTTCTTTGACGTGGCCAGCGGCGGAAAAGTTACTGTCAACAAAGGAAACGACAATGGCAACGCCGCCAAAATAGAGCTCTACTATCAGCATTCGGGCGCTGAGGCTGAGACAATCGTTAAGTCAGGCAGTCGGCTGGTGCTTCAGGCCAAGAATTTCTTGGGCTATTCAGGCACAATCGGGGGCGGAAGATTTATCGTTCAGGGCGGCGCGTTTTTGGACTTGGATCAGCTGCTCCAGAACCAGACCACCTTGCTTTTCTCGAATGGCGGCCTTTTGGTCGTCGAGGATTCGCAGCCTGCGACAGCCGCCAAAATCAAGGGCAGCATACAGGTAGGGATCGGTTCTGGAATCGATCTGGGTGGTGGCGGCTCCGCAAGACTTGATATCAGCCGCGACCTGACACTTAAAGGTACTGTTCATGCGACGATTGACTTCGGTGGTGGACAAAACACTGACCGAGTTACTGTGTCTGGAACTATGACCCTCGGGGGAACGTTGTCTATTCAGCGAAAAGGCAATTTGCAGCAGAACGTCATATTCGACGTCCTTCAAGCTGCGGACCGAATAGGTCAGTTCGACAATGTTGTTTTCCCACTGAATGAGAACTACACCACCGAATACGTGGCGACAATTGTGAGAATTAAGTCATGAGAATCTCGCTGCTGATTGTGCTATGTCTTACTATGCCGGCATTTGGCGACGGGGCCGGCAACGTCCTTGCCTTAGACGGCAAGGGTGGATTACAAGTCTTGATTTCGAACAAAGGCGTTATGAACTTTCAAGCTGGCAAAGAAGTCATGGGAGAACGGCCACTGTTGCTTCCGAAGATTTGGCCTCATTTGTACAAAGATCTCCGGGTTGGCGATTCGATTGAACTCCAATGGGGGACGGATAAGTCTGGAAAAATAATTGTCGAAAACCTTCGCATTGTAAAACGCGGGACCTGACACATGAAAAAGAAGAGGGGACATTCAACATTTTCCAGACAATTCGCATCAAGAGAACAGAGTTCCCTCCGAAACGGGCGGCTTCCGAGGCCGACCGCGCGGTCGCAGGCTCGCTTCCAATCCCAACTTCGACGCCGTTTCGCTCGTCCACGATTCCCCACCGAACGGACGGCCGCGTTGCACGCTCTCGCGCAGACGAAACACTTCCGCGGCCAGGGCGCCGGCCACGCCGGTCGTGAGCGTGTCGTAGCCCCAGATTCCGCCGACGAGCGTCCCGGCCGCGATGCCGAGCAACATGCCGCGGCGGCAGTTTCGCGAAGCGAAGACCGGCTAAAGCCGGGACTCCAACGAAGACAACCGAATGAGCACTCGCCTGTCTCTTGGCCAAATCAGACGATATGATGAGTCCGATACGCGTACTTTTACCGCTATCCGGACTGAGCTTCATCCCGATGATTTCCAACCCACTTTGCTGTCTTTCTTTCCTGCTCCTCTTCTCCGCCACCACCCACGCTGAAGACTGGCCGCGCTGGCGTGGCCCTCGTGCCGATGGAACCTGGAACGCGCCGAAGTTGCCGGAGGCCTTTCCCGAGAAGGGGCTTGAAACGGTTTGGACGCAGCCGATCGGCGGCGGTTACGCAGGGATCACGACGGCCGAGGGTCGTGTATTCACGATGGATCTCGAAGAGCCGATCGTTCCTCGAAAAGACGGTCAGCCGGATGGCGTTGAGCGGGTGCGCTGCTTCGATCACAAGACCGGCAAACCGCTTTGGTCGCATGGGTATCCCGTCAAGTATGGCGGTCTCGGCGGGTACAACAACGGGCCGCGTGCCTCCTCCGTCTTTCGTGACGGCAAACTTTATACGCTCGGCGCGGTGGGGCATTTCTTTTGCTTCGACGCGGCGAGCGGCAAGGTTCACTGGTCCAAGGACATGGTGAAGGAGCATAAAGCTCGTGTGCCGGAGTGGGGCTTTGCCGCTTCACCGGTTATCGATGGCGACAATGTGCTGATTCATACGGGGGCGGAGCCGGACGGGTCGCTGATCGCCTTTCACCGCGAGACGGGCAAGGAAATCTGGCGTTCGCTTCCGGACCCGACCGGCTACTGCACGCCGCTGATCATCGAACCCAAATCGGGCAAGCAGATTGTAATGTGGACGCCCTTGAACGTTCGCGGCCTCGACGCGGCCAACGGCAAGTTGCTCTGGACCGTCCCGTACAAGGTGACGTACGGCGTCTCGATCGCTTCGCCCATCTTTCAGGAAAACCTCGTCTACGTCACCGGTTACTGGGAGGGATCCAAGACGATCCGCCTGGGCGAGAAGCCGAGCGACTTCGAACTGATTCACGAAGAGAAGCGCGAACAGCGCGGGCTCATGGCCCAGCCGCTTTATCGCGATGGCTACGTCTACTCGTTCGATCGGCAACTCGGGCTCACCTGTTTCGAACTGAAGACCGGCAAGAAGATCTGGGATGACGAGAACAAGCTCACGCCCAAGGCGCGGAACCCACATGCGAGCATTGTCTGGATCGGCGACGGCGACCGTATTCTCGCGGTCAACGCGGAAGGGGAACTGGTCTCGGCCCGTTTGAACCCGAAGGGGTATCAGGAGCTCGGGCGGACCAAGATCATCGACGGCCGTGTCTGGGGCCACCCCGCCTTCAGCGGCCACGACGTTATCGTCCGCAGCGACGGCGGCGAAAAGTACGGCAAAGGGCCGTTCGAAATTCGCTGCGTGCGGCTGGTGAAGGATTAGATCTCGTTGGCGAGGAGAGATTCAAGACGATTACGCACGGCCTGATTGCAGCAAAGTCTTCATTTCCCGAACGGCCCGTTCGAAGCCGGTGAAGATCGCCCGGGAGACGATGCTATGGCCGATGTTCAGTTCTTCCACGCCCGGGATGCGGACGATCGGGATGACGTTCTGGTAGTTCAGGCCGTGCCCCATGTGGACGTGCAGGCCAAGGCTCTTCGCATGCGCGGTGGCTTTTTCGAGAACCTTCAATTGTCGATCGACTGAGGCGGCGCCGACTGATTCCGAGTAGGTGGCCGTCTGTAGTTCGACTGCCGTCGCGCCCAAACGCTTCGCCGCGTCAATCTGCGATTGATTGGGATCGATGAATAGAGCGACGGCGATGTCCGCCCGCTGCAACCGCTTGATGGCGTTAAAGACCGCCTCGTGTTGTCCCAAGACATCGAGGCCGCCCTCGGTTGTCAATTCTTCCCGGCGTTCGGGGACAAGCGTGACTTGGTCCGGCCGCACGGTGCAGGCGATGTCGATGATCTCATCAACAGCGGCCATTTCGAGGTTCAACCCGGTCGGCACCGTCTGCCGCAGGATATGCACGTCGCGATCCTGGATATGCCGGCGATCTTCGCGCAGGTGAATGGTGATGCCGTCCGCCCCGCCCAGCAGCGCCAGTACGGCGGCGGAGGTTGGGTCCGGTTCCTTGGCCCGGCGAGCCTGACGCACCGTTGCCACGTGATCGATGTTAACGCCCAGGCGGATCATAATCTCTCCGGGTCCATTTCCGTGGCGGGCGCCTCGCCCGAAATCATGACGGAATGGTTCGATTGATGGCTATCCTGCCAGTCGGTGATTCGTTTCACGACGATCCGGTAACGAGCCACTTCCCGGCTGATCACCATGGCGAGGAGGACTGCCAAAACGACGTCGATGATCTTCTCGAAAGCGGGGCTCACGAAGTCGAGGTGGAAAACAACGTTGAAGAAAAAGCAATTGAACGCGAAGAGAGCGAGTATGAAAGGAACGAGCAACTGCGTGTAACGGCGGATGCGGTAGC
>Ga0105048_10019816_pt1 | contig 10293 bp, 8 predicted proteins | sample MAT05_FD_78382 | JGI IMG/M metagenome (GOLD analysis project Ga0105048, IMG submission 78382) | Freshwater microbial communities from Lake Fryxell liftoff mats and glacier meltwater in Antarctica - MAT-05 | ecosystem: Environmental > Aquatic > Freshwater > Ice > Liftoff microbial mat | place...
ACCTTATATTCGATTTGGCCTCCCTGCGGGGTACTGTTAATACACCCTTAAGTCGGTCAAATCGAATATGCCTTGATTTGAGGTCAAATTCTGAGCGCTTACACTGTGGAGCTGAACGCTTAACGTCACCAAGCACCGCCCACGTGTACCCTGGGGATCGGATACTTACACACGTCTTTGCCACACATAGAATGTATCGACCGTAGAAGCTGAGGAGATGAGGTCGAAAGTTGGGCTAAGCTAATATGGTTCCCAAAATACGAAATCCACTGACATACTCAGGAGCCGCAGAGCTGAGACTAAAATTCACCGAACTTAAGAAAAGTTATTGTGCTGCTTCTAGTATTTTACTATATAGTATAGCAATCAATTACGCAGGTAGTAGTACAAGAAATATAAGTACGAAGAAAAGGCAAGTTAGGCTGATGGCACCAAAAAATAACAATTTTAAGTCTAGTACGCTTGCAACGGTTCAGCGGCAAACGCTCGAATTTTTGCGTAACTTTTTAGCTGACAAAGGGTATGCACCAACCTTAAAAGATATAGCCCAGCATATTGGGGTTAAGTCGCTCTCAACGGCACACTTTCATTTAGAAAGGCTTGAGGATAAGGGATTCATAAAGCGTGGACCCGAGGGATCCATGGAGCTTATCGAGAATGCTAAACCTGAATTGGGCCCTACAGCGGTGCCGCTAATGGGAGTAATTGCTGCGGGCATTCCAATTGAAGCAATTGAAACCAGAACGATGATTGATCTCCCATCTCGCATGATTGATGGCAGAGGCGAGGTATTTTGCCTGGAAGTGAGTGGAGAATCGATGATCGATGCTCACATTTGCGACGGTGATATCGTCGTCATTAGAAAGCAAAGTACTGCAGATGACGGACAGATCGTGGTTGCGCTTCTTTCTGATGGATCTGCAACTTTAAAGACGTATCGTCGATTAAGAAATGGTAAAATCATGTTGGTACCGGCGAATCCTGCCTTAAAACCGATCACCTTGGACGAAGTTGATGTGCAAGGATTAGTCATAGGCGTCATCCGTGAAATGCATTAAGGCGTTATCTTCCCTCCGGGGGTTTTGCCTCCGGCGTTATCTTCCCTCCGGGGGTTTTGCCTCCGGCAAAAGGATTGTCAGGAGGATTGTCAGGAGGATTGTCCTGCTGACGGCCTCGGAAAAGAGCGGTGCAAGGGTCTATAGGATGTTGTTTTAGATAGTGAGTTTGCCCAATACGTTTTTTACATCAGATATTTAAATTAGATAGGACGAGTATGAATAGGAATAATAAAGATAACGAGGAAAACGCTGGAGACAGGGAACGTGCTCTTACGTCTGCGATTAGTCAGCTCGAGAAAAAGTACGGTCGGGGCGCAATCATGGCTCTTGGTACCTCGCTCAACGAATCTGTTGAGGCATATTCAACAGGAAGCTTAGGACTAGACATAGCACTTGGCATCGGTGGAATCCCAAAGGGAAGAATTTCTGAAATTTATGGACCTGAATCTTCCGGTAAGACGACACTTGCTCTTCACATGGCAGCCGAAGTGCAAAAGAAGGGAGGTACTGTTGTATTCATCGATGCTGAGCATGCTTTGGATACGAACTACGCTAAAAAGTTAGGTGTGGATACAAGCAAACTTCTTGTGAGTCAGCCAGATTGTGGAGAACAGGCTTTTGAAATTTGCGAAGCCCTGATTACTTCAGGTTCAGTTGATTTCATCATTATCGACTCAGTTGCCGCTCTCGTACCGCGAGCTGAAATTGATGGTGAGATGGGAGATCAACAGCCTGGACTTCAAGCGCGATTAATGAGTAAAGCTCTTCGAAAATTAACGGCTGTGTCGGCCAAGTCTGGAACTGCAATACTCTTCATCAACCAAATTCGAATGAAGATTGGAGTAATGTTTGGCTCGCCTGAGACAACTGCCGGGGGTAATGCTCTTAAGTTCTATGCGTCAGTTCGTATGGACGTGAGACGAATCGGTTCCATTAAGGAAGATGCAGAAGCAGAGGTAACGGGAAACCGGGCCAGAGTAAAAGTAGTGAAGAATAAAATGGCGGCGCCATTTCGAGAGGCCGAGTTTGATATCATCTTCAATGAAGGAATTAGCCGCTTAGGTGAAATTATCGATATCGGTGTAGAGAAAGGCATTCTCGATAAAGCTGGTGCTTGGTACTCGTTTCGAGGGGAGCGCCTTGGACAGGGACGAGAAGGATCAAAGAACTTCTTGAGGGAACATCCTGAAATAGCAACTGAAGTTCGCTCACTGATTCTTTCAACCTTGGGAATTGAAGATTCGTTGATCAAGAACGGCAGGAATAGCGGAAGTAAGTCTGAAACTCGAGTTGAGACTTCTGGTGCTGAGGTTTCGCCTACTCAAAGTTCACGTCTTGCTGCAGTGCCTTCTCCAGAAGAGGAAAAACCCTCTAAAGGAAACAAAAGGAAGGGAACGGAAGGTGGACAAGCTGTTGCAAATGCCTAATATTATTCTTTAACTATTCACCATAAAGTTAATGTGTAAGCGTTTATAAATATAGACAAAGCGCTTTGCGCTTTGTCTATATTCTGTCAGTATCTCCTCATTAAGTCCGGGTAAATTGTTTACTAGTTACCACAGTACATTGCGTCCAATTCTAGAAATCTCTCTTTGTGACAGAACCGCTTCGGATAACATTTATACTCGCTTCTGGGGTACAAGCTTACGCTGGCATTTTGCAAGATAGGCCGCTCGGCGGCACGGAAACGGGGTTGGTGCTTTTAGCGGAGGCCCTTTCAAAACTGGGATGCGAGGTAACCGTCATTACCCCTCACCCTAATCCCCCATTATCGAAACCTCTCTACCTGCCTCACCGAGCCTTAGACGATTTAGCTGAAACGGATATCCTCGTCGCCGTACGAGAATGGATGCCCCTCTTTGTTAATCTTAAAGCAAAGAAGAGGCTCCTTTGGACCGGAGATGCTTTCGACCAGGTAATGACCGTGGGGATTGGAGACAAACGGGTTACGCAAGCGATCGACTCACTACTTACCGTTAGCAACTGGCACCGTGATACGCTCACTGCCACTTCAGGCTTTCCCTTTGCAAAAACATTTGTTTTGCGTAACGGAATAGATTGTTCCTTATTCTCGGGAACGGAGAATCGGTCACGGAAGAGACTTATTTACAGCTCCACTCCCTACCGGGGCCTTACCTTTCTAGTCCCCATTTTTAAGAAACTAAAAGAAGCACATTCAGATTGTGAATTGCACGTGTTTAGCGGATTTACTGTTTATGCAGGCGCAGGCGGTCAAGAAGAGATGAAGCGAACGTATGAACCGCTCATGCGGGAACTTCGATCCCTTTCTGGTTGCCATGTGCACGGCAATTGTAAGCAATCCGAGCTAGCCCGTGAGTTTATGAAGTCTTCCATTCTTGCGTATCCAAATACGTTTGCGGAAACCTCCTGTATTACGGCAATGGAAGCGCAAGCAGCGGGGTGTGTGGTAGTGACTTCTGACCGCGGTGCGCTTCCCGAGACAGTCGGAGACGCCGGAGTACTAATTTCTGGAGATCCCTCGACCGAAGAGTATCAAGCGAAGTTCATTACCGCTGTCGATTCCCTGTTCAAGAACGATGATTATTGGTCAGCACTATCTAAAAAATCAATTGAACAATCTAGGGAGAGAGATTGGGCTAACGTGGCTGAGCGCTTCATCAGCCACTCAAAAAGCTTATTTTCAGGAAGCTGAGCGGTCTTGGATGGGTTTCTGCAGATTAATTTTTTCTGAATTGCGGATGTTCACGTATGGCCTTCTCGAATAATCCTCGCTCATCGTCTGCGATATCTTCAGGATGACGAGCGTCACTTCTTTCCCAGCGTTGTAGCCACGAAGTATCAAGCATTGCAAAATTTGAGCCGGCCGCTGCTAAAGTATTGCACACTACGGTAGTGTCTACTTTAGGGCCAATTCCAACTCCCTTTGCAACATGGAATCCAGCGGCAAGAAAAGCCGCGCGTGCGCGCGTTGCAGATGAGTAAGTAAATAGCATTAGCGCTTTATCACAAGTAGCCTTGAACAGCGCTCGAAGCGCTCGAAGCTGCCAGAGTTTGCCATCTGTTTTATATGAGAATGGGTCAAAAACGATAACATCCGGCTTTGAAACCTTGGTCATGTTACTCAGAAAATCGCCCTCTAAAAGATCCCAGGAAAGACGTCCTTTTTTACTCAACCACTTGCCCTCATTGGCAATTGCATGCGGCGCTGGATGGTTTAAGTGTTGGAAGAGAGCAGGATGTTGAAGCGCTAATTTTAAAGAATCAAGGTCGCTCTCAAAACTAATTATTTTACACTCTCGAGGGCGCTCTTCCAACTCATACGCGCCAACAAAAGCCATTGCATTTGATGCCGCTCCCAATCCAACATCCCACACGATTAACAGATGACCGGGCACCGAAACCGATTCTCGAAATCCCGATTGATTTACATACAAAGCTTCAGCTTCTTCTTTAGGATTAGAAACTGAATGCATTGTTTCGCCGGAGCTTACTTGCCGAATCTTCCCGACGCCCTCTGAATGGGTGACCACTTCATAATCACCCCGAGTGAACGATTTGCGAGGTGATTTTCGCTTCGGCTGGATAGGCGGATTTTCATCATCAGCCTTACCAACTTTCGTTCGCACATCGTCGTAATATTTTTTAAAAGTGCCTTCCAAAATTGACGATCGCATCTCACTCATCAATTTTTTATAAAATGACAAATTGTGAAATCCGACGAGTTGTCCACAAAGATGTTCTCCCGCCTTAGCTAGATGATGAAGGTACGCCTTTGAGTAAGACTTGCATGTCACGCAATCGCACTGTCTATCGAGAGCTTCGTCGATAAACTTATATACCCCTCTTCGTAGATCAATTTTCCCAGTCGAAGTAAAACCTACCCCCTGCGACCCAAGGGAGGTAGGGAGGATGCAGTCAAACATATCTATGCCGCGCGCTACCGCTTCGACCAAATCAATTGGTGTACCCACTCCCATGAGATATCTCGGTTTATGAGTCGGGAGTATCGCCGCAGTATATTGAGTAGTATCCTCTCTCTCATTTTTTGATTCGCCAACTGCGAGTCCGCCGAGCGCGAATCCATCAAAGGGCAATGAACTGATCTGTTCCGCGCTATGTCGACGAAGAGATTCATAGCACGCACCTTGTACGATTCCAAAAAGGGCTTGCTGAGAATCACCGCGCGCATTCAAGGAACGTTTTGCCCAGCGATAGGTAAGTTCTAACGCAGCCTTTGCGACCTCAAAAGTAGAAGTAGAAGGTACGCACTGATCAAGCACCATCATGATGTCGGAGTTAATCGCGCCCTGGGTTTGAATGCTAAGCTCGGGGGTAAGACAGATGTACTTGCCGTCCACATAACTTCTAAATGTTGCACCTTCCTCCGACATCGATAAATGCTTTGACATCGAGAAAATCTGGAACCCGCCGGAATCGGTTAACACCGCCCGTCCCCAATTCATAAAACGGTGAATGCCGCTAAACTTCTTAAAAACTTCGGGCCCCGGACGTAAGAGAAGATGATACGTATTCCCTAAAAGCACTTCATAACCAAGTGAGCGCATTGTATCTGCGCTCTGTCCTCGCATTGCTGCGTGAGTCGCGACGGGCATAAATACCGGCGTATGTATTTCACCGTGCAAAGTCGTCACGGTACTTGCGCGCGCTTGTGTGTAAGGATCGATTGCTTCGAGCTGAAACTTCATGGCATGCTATTTAACCACATTCCGGTTAAGAATTACACCGGTGCCAAAAAAAGCGAATAAGATGCCAGTAGTCGATTCCACCTACGTACCTCCGCGTGCATTTCGGAATCCGCACCTTCAAACCATTCTTCCTGCGCTATTTAGGAGCGTTCCACTTCTCCCCTTTAAGAGAGAAAGGTTAGAGCTAACAGATGGAGATTTTTTAGATCTTGATTGGATGAAAACAGGAGGACGCAAACTGGCGATCCTTACTCATGGGCTTGAAGGTTCTACTCGGAGCAAGTACATCTCTGCCCTAGGTCGGCATTTGTTAGCGCGTGGCGTAAACGTTCTCGCTTGGAATTTTCGAGGTTGCAGTGGCGAGCCTAACAGAATCCCTGCGTGGTATCACAGTGGAAAATCTGAAGACCTCCGCTCCGTAATTCAGCACGTTGAGAGCAGCGAAAATTACGACGATATTTTCTTGGTAGGTTTTAGTGTAGGTGGAAATGTTACCTTAAAATATTTAGGTGAAGGTTCAGTCTCATCTCGCATAGCAAAAGCGGTGACGATTTCTGTGCCGATTGATTTAGGATCGGCCGCAGAAGTACTTGCATGGCCCAAAAACAAAGTTTACTTGAAGTGGTTTCTCAGCCACTTAAAAAATAAGGTTACTGCGAAACATCCCTTATTTCCTTCGGAACTGGTAGTTGAAGGGCTCAATACCATCAAGAATTTTAGAGAATTTGATGCTCGTTTCACGGCTCCCCTGAATGGCTTCTTGTCGGCAGACGAATACTGGACAAAAGCAAGCTGCAAACCTTATTTGAGAAATATCAAAGTACCAACTCTACTTTTGACAGCAAGAGACGATCCCTTTCTCTCCTCACAATGCTACCCGGAGAAGGAAGCTGAAGAGAGCGATTATTTAACTTTGGAGATTACTCAATTTGGAGGTCACCTCGGCTTCCTTCCAAAAAAAAGAGGCGGAGCCTACCACTACGAGTCTCGGACCTTAGAATTTTTGGATATTAAATAAAAAGGAGCGCGCACTGCGCTCCTTTCAATAGAACGAAGTTGTTGCCGTTAAGCAACAGCGATCTCAGATTCTTCCGGCTGCTCTTCTCTTTTCTCTTGTTTCTTGGGAGCTTCCGTTCTTGGCGCTGAAAGATTCACCTTTGCCGCATCATCTTTTCGCTCTTCTACTTTCTTTTCTTTCGGACGGGAAACTTTTGGTTTTCCAGCATTTTCTGAAACCTGCACTTTTTGTTCGACTGAATCTATTGTCATAAACGCTCCTTGTTAGTTGCTCTACATAGTTCGTTTCGGTTCCTTTGTGTTTCAAGTAGAGGTTTGGGCGCTATTATGATATTAGAGCTATAGTTTTATCGTTAATAACCGTTATATCGAGGCTCTATGGGAACTTTAGACGCTATAGAATCTTCTCACAGACGTGAAATTAAGGCTGCTGCTAAGCTCAACCACGCTACGCGCCCTGGTAGAGCTTTCGCTATACTCTTCATCGTAGCGCCTTTTGCTGCAGTAAATTTCATGTTCATACCTTTTGCCGGCCAGGTGCTCGTGTTGGCGGCAGTCATCCTTTCACTTTGTTATTGCTACACAAGAAGATCTTTAAAGCTCCTCATTGCCGGTTTTTTAGGAGCTGCCTCGTCTCTAGTTATTTCGGTGTGGATCGCCTCGAAGTTCGGCGGGCAAGCTGGTCTCGCGGCTTATTCACTCATGGCGCTTGGAGCAGCAGTGGTGATTGCTTACAATATTACACTCATCGGTGCTTTTTGGAGCCTTTATGAAGGAGCGGCTCAATCTCTTGATGAGAACGCTTCCAAAAATGGTTACCAGCCGCCTCCAAGCGCCGTGTAAATTCTGACTGTACTCGTTGCGAGATCTTGCTCACTTTGTACCAGTCGATCTTCGGCCGCATAAGCAGATCTCTCGGCTTCTATAACTCTTAAGAAGTCGGCGAGGCCTTGCTCGTAAAGTTGAGTTGAAAGTTCAAGCGCTCGCTGCGTCGCCGCAAATGCACGGGACAAAGCGGCGTTACGATCGCGCTGCTTACTCAATGATACAAATGCATTTTCAGTTTCTTCGAGCGCCGTCAGCACCGTCTTTTCGTACTGCATGAGTGCCTCATGAGCGAATGCGCGATTTGCTCGCACCCCGGCAAGGATCCGCCCGCCTTGAAAAATGGGTAACCTTAGTCCAGGTACGATACTCCAGTACTCACTATTTCGACCGAAGACGTTATTTCTTATCTGACTCTGACCTCCAAACGCCGCGGTTATATCAAATGATGGAAAAAATTCAGCCATTGCCGCGCCTATTCGAGCCGTCGCGGCAGCTAGCTGTCGCTCTGCAGAGCGGACATCAGGCCGCCTTCGAAGAAGATCCGACGGTACTCCTACGTTCAATATCTCAGGAGTCGACGCAATAATCAGCTCATTTACTGCAGGCGGAGGTACTTTCGATAAATCCAGTCCATCTCCTGGATTTTCACCTGTGAGCACGGATAACCGATAAATTCCATTTTTAACAGCTTGTTCAAGGAGTGGGACCTGAGCCCGAGTCGATTCCAATTCGGCTTTCGCCTGGGCAACATCAAGCTCACTCGAAATGCCCGCTGAAAATCTCGCTTCAACAAGGTCAGAGTTTTGTTCTTGAATTTTTATATTATGTTCTGCAATTGTTACTCGTTTCTGCGAAGCTCGTAATCCAATGTAAGAGGTTGCAACCTCTGCAAGTAAAGATAGAAGAACCCCGTGATACTCTTCTTCCTGCGCATCGATGTCAGCATTGGCAGCTTCAACAGAGCGTCTCACACGGCCAAAAATGTCGATTTCCCAAGATGAGCTTAGCCCCACGTTGTAGGAGGATCGCGGACCGACCACTACAGTTCGATCGTCTGGACGGATCGTTCCTGTCGAACGGCTAGAATCGCTCCGCGAATAACTTCCTATGGCATCAATAGAGGGTAAGAAATCAGAAACTGCCTGCATTCGGAGGGCCTTCGCCCGAAGAACCCTATCAGCAGCAATCTTTAAGTCGTGATTCTTCTCTAATGCCTTTTCAACGAGTACCGTTAATTGAGGCTCATTGTAATTAGTCCACCACGTTTTCAGCTCGACATCGGCGGATGGCGCTACAGATGGAATACCTTCTGCGGTCGTCGGCTTTGCGGCAGTTCGCGCACTGTTTCGCTTGTCTAGCGATACCCATTCCGGCGGTAAGTTTACTTTTGGCTCTTCGTAATTTGGACCTACCGCTGGAATGAAGGAACATCCACCAAAGGCAAGTACTGCGACGAGAAGGAACTTATTTTTTATCGACTGAGAAGGTATCATGTTTGGACCTACCGTGACCTTACCTTTTTTCATTGTGACTTTCTAGTGCCGGAACCTTTGTTCCTCCTGCCTGATGTCTACTCCTTCACTTACTCTGTCACAACGCAAAACATACCACCCGCGTACCGCAAAAAATAATTCATCCAGGGACCGTATTTTCCGGGTAGTCCCTAAGCATAGGGCTTCATTAGGGTCTCAATAGCTTCACGCTTTTTGGATATTCCGCGTTTCTGCCGATGGGAGGGACTACAATGAAACGTCATCTTGTTGCCATCCTACTCTTTGCTCTTCTCGTTTTGGGAGCGAGGTTCATATCGTCTGCGGTCGCGGATCTCCCATCGGAATCTGGATCGAGTGTGATGGCTATACCCGGTGTTGATAACATATCTGAATTAAATCACCGTCGGATCAAAGGGATTGTGGCCCAGAACGTCCTCTTCTTGAAAAAGAAGGGTGTTCTCTATGAAGTATCTGCTTCATCGACTGAAGAGTTTGTTTGGCCACTCAAAACCACTTCTTTCGACCCTGGCGCCTGGGCCATAAGTAATTTCGTAGATCACCATCCATCAACAAGTTCAATCATCGACTTCGAGGGAGGTGAGCGCACCTACGACGGACATCGTGGAACCGACATTTTCCTGTTCCCTTTTCCCTGGAATAGGATGGAGAGCGGCGACGGTCAAGTTGTTGCTGCGACCGCCGGAGTCATCGTTGGTAAGGACGATGGTAGTGATGACAAGAGTTGCAGTCGAAGCGCTCCGAATACTCCAAACTCCATTATTATAAAACACCCGAGCGGTGCCGAGAGCTGGTACCTACACATGAAGAATGGTTCGGTGACTACAAAAGCAGGCGGGGCTGCGGTATCCGAGAATGAAGTACTTGGAGTGGTGGGCAGTTCCGGCATGTCGAGCGGTCCCCACCTACATTTTGAAGTATACGATTCACTCGATAATCTCATCGACCCATTCGTCGGACCGCACAACTCGACCACTACTTTTTCCTGGTGGAAGAATCATCGCGCTTATCGAGATCCCGGAATCAATAAAATGACTGTAGGAAATGCAGCTCCTGAATTACCAGAGTGCACAAAAGCTGATAGCCACGAAACAAATTTGATTCGTTTAGGCGAGAGTCCCTACGCAACCACCTACTTCAGAGAACGAGAGGTCAGTGAACTTGCTGAAAACTTCTTACTCAAACCTAATG
>Ga0105048_10019822_pt1 | contig 10291 bp, 7 predicted proteins | sample MAT05_FD_78382 | JGI IMG/M metagenome (GOLD analysis project Ga0105048, IMG submission 78382) | Freshwater microbial communities from Lake Fryxell liftoff mats and glacier meltwater in Antarctica - MAT-05 | ecosystem: Environmental > Aquatic > Freshwater > Ice > Liftoff microbial mat | place...
AACACCGCCAATATCCTCCCAAGTTTTGTAGAGCAAAGCATGGGTTTTGGTATCAGACGAAGGCCGCATTTTTCCTGCTACGACTTTGGCATCATAGTCCATGATAACAATGTCTTCGGGTTTCAACAATTCGTAAGGCACGCCACTGGGTTTGATGGCGAAAACAGCTTTATCCCTGTCCACAGCACTGACATTGCCAAAAGTAAACAGCACCAAACCCAACTTAGGTAGCTGCATATTGGCTTCGTAGCATTCATCGCGTATAGTTTTGAAAAGATCCATCATTTGTAGGCTATTTCGTTAAATTTTAGTTCTTTTTTGAGCTGACTAATTGATGTGTTCTTATCAATCACGACCAATTCTACGCCCAACATCTCTGCAAAATCTTCGATGTATTCGGTGGTTAGGTTTTGGCTATACGCTGTGTGATGCGCACCTCCTGCCAGAATCCATGCCTGCAAGCCTACTTCCATGCTCGGCTGGGGTTTCCAAAGTGCCCGTGCAGTGGGTAATTTCGGAAATTCATGAGTCACTTCAACAGCCTCTACTTCATTGACGATTAACCTAAAACGATTGCCCATGTCAATCAAAGATACATTGAGCGCAGGACCTGCTGCTCCATTGAACACCAACCGAACGGGGTCTTCTTTGCCTCCTATTCCAAATGGATGTACTTCACATTTGACTGTACCTTGCGCAATAGAAGGACAAATTTCGAGCATGTGTGAGCCCAAAACCATCGGATTAGCAGGGTCGAAGTGATAGGTATAATCTTCCATAAATGAATTTCCACCAGCCATACCGCTTGCCATTGTCTTCAATACACGCACCATAGCAGATGTTTTCCAATCACCTTCTCCACCGTATCCATAGCCTGCGGCCATCATACGTTGTGAGCCGATACCTGGGAGTTGACGCATTCCGTGTAGGTCTTCAAAAGTATTGGTATAAGCCGAAAATCCACCTTCTTCCAAAAAGGCCTTCAATCCTAACTCAATACGTGCTGCTTCTACCAACGATTGACGCATGAGTCCACCGTTTTTGAGCGAGTCCATGAGCTGATAGGTGTCTTCGTATTCTTGGATGAGGGTAAAAATATCAGCTTCTGAAATTTGGTTGATGTATTTGACCAAATCGCCCACGCCATGTGTATTGACCGAAAATCCAAAAGTCATTTCTGCCGCTACTTTATCGCCATCTGTTACGGCTACTTGGCGCATATTATCACCAAAGCGCACCACTTTCATGGTCTGCATTTCGTATTTGGCCGCAGCCACTCGACTCCATACGTTGATTCTTTCCAATACGTTTGGTTGCTGCCAATGCCCTACCACCACTTTTCGATTCAGTCGCATTCGTGACATGATAAACCCAAACTCACGGTCGCCGTGCGCTGATTGGTTGAGGTTCATAAAATCCATGTCAATGTCAGCAAACGGTATGTCGCGATTGAATTGGGTGTGCAGGTGCAATAGTGGTTTTTGCAGGTAATTGAGCCCTCGAATCCACATTTTGGCAGGTGAGAAAGTGTGCATCCAAGCCACGATACCTATACAATTGACGGCTTGATTGGCCTCTTGACAAACTTTGAAAATTTCGTCGGGTGTGGTGACGACGGGCTTGAATACAACTCGCACGGGAATTTGCGGGGCAGCATCTAAAAAATTGGTAATGACAGCTGAATGTTCGGCTACTTGTTTGAGGGTTTCTTCTCCGTATAGGTCTTGGCTTCCTGTAACAAACCAGATTTCGTATTTTTTGAGCATGGTGTTTCGATACTATATGATTTCAATAAAATTACCTAATTGTTGATATTTCTGATACAATGCCATGTACACCACATTTTTATCAGCATTGGGTACATATTCTGCATCAAAACCCGAGCCCATCGCTACTTGCGCGTCTTGCATCGTAGGGTGTATGCCTGCGGCTACGGAGGCGCACATCGCTGCGCCCAAGGCACAGGCTTGGTCGGCACTCGCTACTTTGATGGGCATATTGAGTACATCGGCTAAGGTTTGCATCACAAAAGAAGACTTTTTGGCGACGCCCCCAATTGCAATCAGCTGCTTGATAGGTACACCTTCTTCAATGAATCGGTCCACGATGGCTTTTGAACCAAAGGCTGTCGCTTCTACCAAGGCTTTGAATATTTTGATGGCATCTGTTCCCAGGCTCATTCCCGAAATCGCCGCTTTTAAGGTATGATTGGCATCAGGTGTGCGGCGGCCATTGACCCAGTCTAACGCCACAGGGTCGGTAGTCGAAATCGGTAATTGAGATGCTTGTTCGGATAAATAGGGAATGAGTTGTTGGCTTAACTCCTCCGATGCTGATTCGCCCAATAAGTCCCGAACAGGACCTACAATTACTTTTTGAAACCAAGCGTACAAATCGCCAAAGGCTGATTGCCCCGCTTCCATACCCAACATACCCGGAATGATAGAACCATCTACTTGGCCACAAATACCCCGAATCAATAGGTGTCCGATTTCTTCGTTGGGTGCGATGAGCATATCGCAAGTAGAAGTACCCATTACCCGCACAAAATCGTAGGGTTTTATCTCTGCGCCTACGGCTCCCATGTGGCAATCAAATGCGCCTACACCAATGACGACATCTTTGGGAAGATGGAGTCTTTCAGCCCATTCTGCCGAGATTGTTCCCATAGATTGATCGGAAGTATAAGTATTTTCAAAAAGCCGATTACGTAGCCCCGATAATTTATCATCCAGTTTTACCAAAAAATCTTCTGATGGCAACCCTTCAAATTCGACATGCCACATGGCTTTATGCCCTGCTGCACAGCGCGACCGCTTCATGGTGAGTGGATTGGTGTTGCCAGTCAAGACAGCCGAAATCCAATCGCAATGCTCCACCCAAGAAAAAGCATGTTGACGGATGTCTTCATCTGTCCTAAGGGTGCGCAATATTTTTGCCCAAAACCATTCAGAAGAGTAAATGCCGCCCACGTATTTGGTGTAATCAACCGGCCAACTGTGCGCCAAGTCATTGATTTCCTCCGCTTCGGTGTTGCCTGTGTGGTCTTTCCACAAAATAAACATACCGTGTGGATTATCTTCAAATGAAGGCAGCATAGACAAGGGCGTTCCTTGCGCGTCCACTGCCACAGGCGTAGAACCTGTAGTGTCTATCGAAATACCTCTAATTTGTTGTCTTATTTCGTTCGACACATGCGCCAACGCACCATTGATAGATTGCTCCAATCCCTCTAAATAATCAAGTGGATGCTGGCGGAATTGAGCAATGGCAGGGTTGCAATACATCCCTTTTTTCCAACGACTGTACTCGTGTACATGTGTACCGATGGTTTCGCCTGTTTGGGCATTGACTACCAAGGCTCTGACAGAGTCTGTCCCGTAATCTACTCCGATGACATATTGATTTACAACCATGATTAACTTTATTATGAAATCTTCCCTTGATAATAGATGGATTAGCTGTGTGTTTATTTGACACAATTTTATCTAAAAAAACGACTAAGCTGATGAAGGCTCAGGCATAAAATACCGAAAAGCGTTGAATTTACTTTCCTACTTGGCTTTATCTAAGCGATACATGGTAGCTTTTTTGGTCGTCGCATTTTCATTTTTCACTCCTGTATCTATCAACAATCCCGTAGAGGGTATTTTACGACTAAAATTACGAAGGTCGAGGTTTAACAATTGTTGACCTAATAAAAATTCATCAGAGTCAACACAATATGTTCGCCAAGTTTATATGTTAATAGTTTCCAATATGGCAATATTTAAGAATTGGTCGCTATTTATTGGCGTCTGGCTAATACCAAGAATAAAAAATGAAATTGGTAAACTCGTTGTATGAAAAGAAAATAGTATGAGTTGACGATATACGATTATAGGGCTTTCTTGTAAAAAGTTTATTTGTCTTAAATTCAACGATAAATCATCCTTGAATTTAAATACTAATAGGATCAAAGCTATGGGAGCAAAAAGTGCACCTTACAAAATATACTTTGGTGGTAGTTATACGAGTGGCAGTTTTATGGGTGGTGCTACGGCATGGGGCTTATTCACTGGCGGGCTCTATTTCAATTCGCGCTACATTAAAAGTCTGCTCTACTATGTCAGCTATCAGTACTGCCAATACGATAACTTTCTAAAATAGGATGGTTTAAATAATTCAAGCGTGTGTTTTGCCAAAACCCTGAATATGACCTTGAAAATCACTTAAATCGCCCTCGAAAAAATATCCCCTGCTTTTGTGCCGATTTAACAGTAAACCCAATATTGGTAGATTGGAATAAATCTGTAGTGGCGCGGCTGCGTCCTTTCTCCAATATGTCTATTGGATTGCAAGAAACCAATAAGTAGCTATTGGCAATGGGCTGTCAGCAATCGGCTGTCTAATAGCGACTTTTGCCGACAGCCCATTGCCGACAGCTGACTTGCCATATTAAAATTTCACAAAAATCTTGTGGCGATAAAGTACATACAATACCAACCAAACGAGTATCAAGCCACCTAAAGCATTGAATACTTCATGCCATTTTTCGTCTAAGTGACCGTACAAACCTGCAAAGAGTAATCGGGAAGATTCACTAAAATCTACAAAACGACAAGCTAAGTAGATAACAAGTGAGTTCATGCCAATCACTTTCAAGAAAAAAGCCCAGCGCGTGAATTGCATCACATCAATTATCCAATAGAAAAGTACGACCATCAGAAAGGACATGCCAGCCGTGAGTAAGATAAACGAACTGCTCCACAAATGCTTATTTATCGGAAAAACCACAGCCCACAACAAGCCGACAGCTATACCAATCACGCCCATCAAACTAAGTTGACTTAATTTTTGATAGGCTGTATTGCTTTTTTGTAATAAATCTCCCGCCAAACAGCCAAAAATGGTAAGACAAGTCGCAGAAAGCTGTGTTGAAAAGGCCAACTCGTCATAGGTGGTTTGTTTCAATCGCCCCAGCATGAAAGTACGGTCTAGCCAACCTACTAAATTGCCTTCAAAAGTGAGGTCGCCAGCAGCAAAACCAGGTGCTGGAATAAGCTTCAGAATGGCAAAATAAGCTATCAACACTGCAAGCGCAAGGTAGAGGAGTTGTTTCCATTGCAAATTCATATAGAGTAATGCTACAATAAAAGTAGCGATTCCAATTCGCCCAAGAACAGTGCCATAACGAATATGGGCTGGATCAAAAATATCCATGGGTGCGTTTTTATCCAAAAGGCCAAAAAAGAGAAGAATAAGCATTCGCTTAAATACTTTACGAGTCAATTCTACCTTAGAAATCCCTTTCGCCAAACCGCTTCTAAGGCTGAAGGAAAGCGAGGTGCCTGCCATAAAAAGAAACAGTGGAAAAATGAAATCATAAAAAGTGAAACCGTGCCATTCGGGGTGATGAAATTGTGCGGCGACGGCATCTACGAAAGAAAAGTCCGTTTTTCCGCCCATCAGCGATAAAAAAGCACCACCGCCAGAGATCATCAGCATATCAAAACCACGGAGCGCGTCAAGCGAGGCTAAACGGCCAGAAGAGATAGGAGGGTTCATTTTGGAGTGAAAAAGGTTAGGGTTTAAATTCTTAAATTTACTTGGCCAAACTTTCCAAATCTACTTTTGCAATCACTGGATTTAGGAAGTTTATTGCGTATAGGTTGGCTGATTCTCCATAGCTAGCCTATATGCAGTTGAATTTGTTATATAAAGAATAAGGGAAGGATTCCTACTTCTTTATATAATCATGATTCATCAAGCGGATTCTTCAAGGATTGTAGTGTTCAGATAAATTTGTCTTGAATCTTGAGTTTGAAATTTTCAAAATTTCTGAAACCATGTCTTTGCCTTTTTATTGCTTGGATGTAACTAATTACTTGGTTATTGAATCTATTTGAAGTCTTGATTGTCTAAGTGAAAAAGTTGTAGTTGATTAGCGTGCACTTTGCAAAAACGCCAACAAATCGTTCGAATCTACGAGGCTCAATTAACTTTCGAGTCCATCGGGCATGAGGGGTGTTGCAATCATGCGATAGTCGCGGATGCCTTGTTTTGATAATTTTACAAATCCTTCGTGAGGAGGCGTAAAGTTTGATGTTTCAATCTGGAGGGAAACCCGCTCCTTAGGCGAAGACTTTAATTTATTTGTGGATAGACCACGAAAACTCTTGGGGAGGGTACTATTTTTGCGTCCTCTAAAAAAAGTTTAGAGGACGCTTTTTTATGGTTTCCTTATGCTACCTTGTAAAGCCATCTACATTTTGTTTGGTAACTAACTGAAATGGTATCAACTGTTGTTTCTCAAATTTTTCTTTTTTAATAATTTTCAAAGCTGTTTCAATGGCATTTCGTCCCTGCTGTTTTGCATTCTGAAAAACGGTTGCGTCTAATGTCCCTTTTTTAACAGCCTGCAACGCATCGGGAATGGCATCGATACTCACCACCACCACTTTGTCTTTCATGCCTGCATCGGTCAGTGCTTTGACCGCCCCCATACCCATTTCATCATTTTGGGCAAAGACCGCGTTGATGTCTTTGCTGTAGGATTGAATCCAGTTTTCCATCAACGACATGGCTTTGGCCCGATCCCATTCAGCCGTTTGATGGGCTATTAATTTGAGGTTTGGATAATCCTTTAGAATTTCTCGCGCTCCTTCCTCTCGTTTGATTTGGGCTGCTTGGCCTATATAGCCGTGTATCATCACGACGTTCCCTTTTCCACCGAGTTTTTCGGCAATAAATTTCATGGCAATCCGTCCCGACTCTCTATCGTCTGATCCTACAAAGGCAGTGGGCTGCGCACTTGTTTCAGAGTTAACATTGATAATGGGAATATTAGCGGCCACCGCTTTAGTCACTGCCGGCGAACTTGCTTCTACTTCGCAGGGGTTCATGATGATGGCATCTACTCCTTGTGCTATAAAACTCTCCACTTGTTCCACTTGCTTTAGCGGTGAGTGCTCAGCATCCACCATTATCAGTTCCACGCCTGCTTCATTGGCTTTTTTCTCTATTTCATCGCTCACATTGACGATAAACTCATTTTGCATACTGAGCATCGTTACGCCAATTATTGTTTTTTTACTCTGCGTTTTTTCACTGTCATTAGCCTGGCCACAACCTAAAGCAAAGAGCAGCATTCCAACCAAAATGCAATTTAGTATCCTCATTATGAATGAATTATTTGTTTTTGTTCCAACTATCCAATACCACTGCCCCAATAATTATTGCCCCCATCACTACTTGTTGATAATAAGAAGTGACATTGAGTAAATCAAGGCCATTGCTAATTACACCAATCAATAATGCGCCAATCAACGTCCCCGTCATCGTACCAGTTCCACCTGATGTGCTTGCCCCGCCAATAATAGCTGCGGCGATGGCATCCAATTCAAAACCTGCCCCTGCATTGGGCTGTCCTGTGGTAATACGCGAGGTCAATAATATGCCTGCCAATGCCGCCAAACCGCCACATATCGTATAAACCGCCATTTTTACTTTATTTACTCGTATGCCAGATGCTTGTGCAGCTTGTTCATTTCCGCCTATGGCATAAATATAGCGGCCTAACACCGTTTTTTTCAATAAGATATGGCAAATAAAAAATGCAATTATGAGTATAAAAATGGGCAGAGGAATACCAAAAATGCTTCCTCCTCCAATAAAATTAAAAGCATTGGATAGGTTGGATATCGGACGACCTCTGCTCAAAATCAAAGCAAGTCCACGTCCGATTGTCATCATGCCGAGTGTAACGATAAAAGGCGGTACTTTACTTTTGGTGATAATGAGTCCATTGAGTCCTCCCATCAAAACGCCGCTTAAAAGCCCCACCATCACAGGTACAACGACAGGATATGTATCGGGATGCGCCAAAGAAGCTGCCACTACGCCTGTGACTGCGACCATCGAACCCAACGACAAATCTATACCCCCTGTGATAATAACGAACGTAACACCAAAGGCCAATAGCGCATTGATAGATACCTGCGTAATGATAATTGTCCAATTGGAAAGGGTCAGAAATCGGGGGCTTATGAATGATAGTAAAAGGCAAATAGCTAGAAAAGCAATAATAATCCCATATTGCCCGAGTTTTTTAATGAATGGCATAGCGCATAATATTTTCTTGTGTTGCTTCTTCTTTTGACAGTAATGCGGTTTGGTTTCCTTTTGACAAAACCAAAACGCGGTCGCTCATGCCCAAAATCTCAGGCAACTCCGACGAAATCATCACGACAGCCTTTCCCTTGGCTGTCAGTTCGTTAATCAGTTTATAAATCTCGAATTTTGCCCCTATATCGATACCACGCGTAGGTTCGTCGAGGATAATAATCTCAGGGTTGGAAAGTAATAACTTACCAATGACCACCTTTTGCTGATTTCCACCGCTGAGTTGGGCTACTTTTTGGTTGATTGTAGCCGTTTTTATTTTCAAATCTTTTACGGTTTGGGTAACTATGATTTGCTCTTTCTGCGTTTGAACAAACCCAATTTTGGTATATCGTGCTAGGCTCCCCAAACTGATATTATGCTTGACTGACATATTGGGGATAAAACCCAGCCCCTTGCGATCTTCGCTCACATAACCAATACCATTTTTGAGGGCATCTTGCGGCGATGTAATCACTACTTTTTGACCTTTTACAAAAATTTCGCCTGTATCAAACGCGTCTAATCCGTAGATGGCACGCGCAATTTCGGTTCGGCCTGCCCCCATTAATCCTGCAATACCGAGTACTTCGCCCGCTTTCACCTCAAAGTTAATGGCTGAAAACTTTCCCTTGCTGCTCAAATTCCTCACTGACAAAAGTACATTGCCTTTGGTAGCAGTTTGAGGAGGAAACAAATCGCTTAGTTCGCGCCCAACCATCAACGCAATCAAGGATTTTTTATCTAATTCCACACTCGGTTTGGTAGCAATATACCGCCCATCACGCAAAACCGTAATGGTATCGGCAATGGCATAAATTTCTTCCATTTTGTGGGAAATATAAATAATGGCAACACCTTTGGCCTTTAATTCTCTAATAATTTTAAAAAGTGTTGTTACTTCTTTGTCAGAAATCGCCGAAGTAGGCTCATCCATTATAATGACCTTGGCGTTATTGGAAATGGCTTTGGCAATTTCTACCATCTGCATTTCGGCCACACTGAGGTATTTCATTTGGGTAGTGACCTCGATATTGATACCCATTTGTGACAGGAGTAATTGGGCTTTTTTATCGATGGCCTCATCATCTAGCCAATTGGGAAACCAGTGCGTGGATTCTCGTCCTAAAAATATATTTTGTGCCACTGTAAGTTCGGGAATTACCAGCATTTCTTGGTGGATCATCGAAATACCCTTTTGCATGATTTCATTTACATCGCAGTTTTGCAAAGAACTGCCCTCGAACGTAATTGTCCCAGCATCGGGCTTCAGCATCCCAATCAAGATTTTCATCAAGGTAGATTTCCCTGCACCGTTTTCACCCATCAGGGCATGAACTTCACCGATACGGAGATCAAACTGTACATCATCAAGGGCCTTTACACCTCCAAAAGATTTAGTAAGATGTCGAACTTGAAGAGTAAAATTTGGCGGGTGAGGCATATAGATGAATCCGTGAAGAATAAATTGTTTTACTAAGAATGAAATTCCGATAAAATACTCATAGAAAGGGAGCAAAAATAGGTAAAGAAGAAGGAACTTATATCGTCATGACCAGTGATTTATCCAGTCCTAATTCGCGATTATATCAAAAAAAATGAACGGAACATTTCGGAAGAATCTAAACAAGAGCCTGATTTTCAGAGGGTCAAGCGGGTATTTTATCGGTAAATTTCATTAAACTGACGACTTTGGTAAACGAAGATTGATTTTTTTCGTAAGATTGTCACGTAAAACACGAAATTCGTTTATTATGCTCCTTAGTCCCCAACGCCGATACGTTCCCTTACTACTTCATATTTTTGGTTGGGGCTTGGTCATGTCCATGCTTTTTTCACAGCCAAAGTGGATGAATATGGACCCGCCCTCCGATTTCTGGATTAAACAAGGTATTTTATTTGCCTTATTGATAGTGATTTTCTATTCAAATTCCTTTGTTTTAGTTCCACGACTCCTCTTTCGAAATCATACCATTGTCTATATCATCTCCATTGGGGTGGCGGTTGCTGCGGTGTATTGGGCTATTCAAGGCGTTGAAGCATGGCTACATCTTCCTGAACAGTGGCATAAAGCCTTTCGTCCCGAACGCCCCTTCGATCCAAATCGCCCTCGCCGCTTTGACTCCTTTACTTTTCTCTATTCACTCTT
>Ga0105048_10019824_pt1 | contig 10290 bp, 8 predicted proteins | sample MAT05_FD_78382 | JGI IMG/M metagenome (GOLD analysis project Ga0105048, IMG submission 78382) | Freshwater microbial communities from Lake Fryxell liftoff mats and glacier meltwater in Antarctica - MAT-05 | ecosystem: Environmental > Aquatic > Freshwater > Ice > Liftoff microbial mat | place...
CCACGGCCGTCGTCACAGCCGTGGGCCAGCTGAACCGCCCCCGGTTCCCGGAAATTGAAGGCATTGGTTCCTTTGCAGGCCCCGCCTTCCACTCCGCCGAGTGGCGTCATGACATCGACTTGAAGGGCAAGCGCATCGCCGTGATCGGCACCGGCGCGTCAGCCTACCAATTTGTGCCCGAGATCGCGCCGGATGTGGCCAGGCTCACGGTATTCCAGCGCACACCACCGTGGGGCCTGCCAGTGCCACACTATCATGACGACGTGCCGGAAGGCATGAAGTGGGTGCTGGAACACGTGCCCTATTTCGACAAATGGTACCGCTTCTGGCTGTTCTGGATGACCACCGAGGGGATGCTGCCCATGGTGAAATCCGATCCCGCCTGGAATGGCTCGCCGGATGCTGTCAGCGCCGCGAATGCCATGCTGAGAGAAACCGCGACCGCCGCGCTTCAGGCCCAGGTGGCCGACCGCCCGGATCTGGCGGCCAAGGTGATCCCGCAGTACCCGATCGGCGGAAAGCGTTCTGTGCTCGACAACGGGGTCTGGCTGAAGGCGCTGAAGCGCGACAACGTCGAGCTGGTCACTGACAAGGTCGTCCGGATTACCCCCAAGGGCGTCGTTACGGCGGATGGCGTCGAACACGAGGTGGACGTACTGATCTACGGCACCGGCTTCCAGGCTTCGAACTTCCTGTCGTTCCTGAAGATCAAAGGCCGTGGCGGTCGCGATCTGCACGAGACCTGGGGCGGTGATGCGCGCGCCTATCTGGGCATGACCAACCCGGGGTTCCCGAATCTGTTCACGATCTATGGGCCCAACACCAATATCGTCGTCAACGGCTCGATCATCTTCTTCTCGGAGGGTTCTGTCCGCTACATCATGGGCTGCCTGAAGCTATTGGCGGAAACCGGTGCCAGGGCCATGGAACCCAAGCAGTCGGTCTTCGACACCTTCAACAAGGCCGTGGACGAGGCCAATAGCGGCTGGGCCTGGGGATCGCCCAACGTGTCCAGCTGGTACAAGAACGAATTCGGCCGCGTCAGCCAGAACTGGCCCTATGGCCTGATCGACTATTGGCGCGCGACCCTCGAGCCGAAAGCGGACGACTTCGTGCTTGAGCGGACGCCGGAACCGGTGGGCTGACGACCGACTGTGGGACCGTACTGCGGAAGCCGCGTCACGCCGGCAGTTCGATCACCATTTGAACGATGCGAAAGTCCAGGTTCTGAGGCTGGGCCACAGCCCCGAACTCGCGCGCCAAGCGCAGCATTCGTTTGTTTTCCAGCATGATTTCGGCCCTCACTCGGGTCAGTTTGCGATCACGCGCCCAATTCAGCATGTGCTCCATCAGGCCATGGCCCAGGCCGCACCCCGCCTGATCAGACCGCACCATGATCGCGAACTCCCCTTCAGGCAGGTCGGAATCAAGGATCAGGCGAACGACGCCCAGGATATCCTTGTCCCCACCGACTGCCGCGGGATCGTAGGCCGCCACGGCAATGTGCCTGTCCCGGTCAAAGTCGGTCAGTATCGAGACCAGAGGCCCAATCATTGGACGTACCGGAGAGAAAAACCGCAGGCGCAGGTCTTCGGGTGTAGATCGCAGGCCCATGTTTACCAGCGCCTCGGCGTCATCGGTGCGGATTGGCCGAAGGCGCAGTTTACGGCCACGACTGATCGTGACCTCAGCGTCGATGGTGGCGACATCACTCATGCCCCGCGAACGTCGCGAATTGGCATGGGGTTCCGTGAAATCCTACGCGACGTCGAATGCAGGATGGAACTTTACGTCGCCGCTGACAGGCGTCTCATCAAGAACAAGCCGCTGGAAATACCTGCTGGGTCGCGCTTGGTAAGTGAGCGCCGGGTCGCTGCTGAACCCGAAACGGCCGTAGTAGTCTGGGTCTCCCGTCAGGACGCAGCCTCCGGTGCACAGGTCTTTGAGACGGTGCAAGCCGCTGGCGATCAGCGCGCTGCCGACGCCGCGTCTCTGCAAGGGCGGGATAACGGAGAGGGGGCTAAGTTGATACCAGTTGCCTGGCCGGTCGTTGATCATGACAGGGGAAAAGGAGATATGACCGACCAACGCCTCGTCCATGATCGCAACGAGAGACACAGTCAGTGCGCCAGCTGCCCTCAAGCTCTCGATGAGCTGGGCCTCGGTTCCGTCGCCGAAGGGCATCGGTGCGAAGGCCTCGGCCGTTACGCGGCCAATGTCATGGAAATCCTCCACACGCTCCGCTCGGATTCGAAGACGTTTGATGTCGAACGGTGTGTCCAAGTCAGGTTGTCTTTCGTCAGGCGTGAAGCCGCAGTTTGAACGTAAGCTTGGGGGCTGGTTCGAGGCGCTGGAGAAATCGCGCCGCAGCGCAGCGTCAGAGTTATGCCGTCAGCGCCAGCAGGGCAAACGACGCCAGCCAATGTTCGCCCATATAGTCCCCGGCCACATGCGGCAGACTGGCAGCGATGTGGCGGCGGGCAGCGTCCTCCGCGACCGGCCTCAGCGGGTCGCCCTCGTTCAGCCCGGCCGCGATTTCCCGCCAGCACCAGGCACGTGACAGGTTCAAGCCGTCCAGATGCGCGATTTTGCCGTCGCTGCGGTCGGTTACGGTTGCCGGGGTGAACAGGCTGGCGGGGCGTTGCACTGCGGCATGCGGCAGGTAGGTGGCCATCCATAGGCGGTATTCATCCCGGGGCAGCAAGCGGCGCAGGCACTCCGCGGTCATCAAGGTCGAGGACAGGAATTCATCGCCGTTGGGCTCCCAGGCCTGGGCGTCGCGGTCTCCCAGATACCAGTCGCGGGCTTTGGCCTCGAACAGCACGAGCAAATTCTGATCGGTCGTGGCGCGGGCGTAGTCCGTGGCCAGCGCTAGAGCAAAGGCGGTCGAGGAGTGGACACCGGTGCGGATCGGATAGGTAGCCTTGGGCAGGAAATCGCGGAACCGCTGTGCGAAGACGTCGGCCAGGGGTTGATGGGTCTTCGGCCACGGCGCGTCGTGCATCAGGAGTTCAGCCTGCAGCTTCAGCAGCCACCCCCAGCCATAGGGCCGCTCGAACCCTCTTGCCGACGGACGCGCCAGGTAGGCGCACTCAGCCGCCACTTTTTCCACCGTGAAAGCGTCCTCGAACAGCGCGCGGATGGCCGCTGCCTCCGGAATGCCCGGCTCCAGCCTCAGCAGGCTGGCCAGCAGCCAGTAGCCGTGGACGCAGGAGTGCCAGTCGAAGCTGCCGAAGAAGATCGGGTGCAGGTCGCGCGGGCCACGCAGGTCACCGGGCCCCTCCAGCACGTGATCCAGCTTGTTGGGGTACTCACGCGCCACGTGGCCCAGTGCAATTCGGGCAAAGGAGGACGCCAGTTCGGGCGTCAGACGATCAGAAGGCAAGGACATACATCAGCACCACATTGGCCAGCAGCAGGGGGATCGCCGTCGGGATCTGGGCGCGGATGACGGCGTAACGGTCGGGAAGTTCCAGCAGGGCGGCGGGCACCAGATTGAAGTTCGCTGCCAGCGGGGTCATCAGGGTCCCGCAAAAGCCCGACAACATGCCGATCGCGGCGATCACCGCCGGATCGCCACCGACCTTGCCCACCAGGATCGGCAGAGCCACCCCGGCGGTCATCACCGGAAAGGCGGCAAAGGCATTGCCCATGATCATCGTGAAGGCCGCCATGCCCAGGCAATAGACGGCGACGGCGGTCAGGCGGGCATCCATGGGCAGATATTCGGTAACCAGTTGGCCGATGGTATCGCCGACGCCAGCCAGGGCGAACACCGCCCCCAGCGCCGCCAGCATCTGCGGCAACAGCGCGGCCCAGCCGACGGTGTCCATCAACCGACGTCCCTCCTGCAACGGGCTCATGAGTGGCTGGCGAAGCAGGATCAAACCTACGCCGGTTGCAACCACAGCCGCCAGGGAAAGCGACAGCAATGTCGCCTGTTTGGGGTCGAGCAGCGGCACGCCGTCAAAGGTCAGCGGCTTGAGTACCAGAACGCCGAAAACCACCACCAGCGGCAAGGTGAGGGCCGGAATGAACAGCTTGTTCCCGAACCGCGCCGCCGAAGCCTTGCGCTCGTCCGCCGAGGTCGTGGCAGGCTGTCCTCGACCCAGTCCGCCCAGGCCCGCGATGGCGGCCAATCCCAGCACAACGATGCCGTTGCCGACGTCGCCAAGGTGATCCCCGGCCAGGAAACTGGTGGCGACCAATGCCCAGAACGCAGCGTTGCCCAGCCGCCTGGGGTTGTTGCGATCGAGCGAGCTCAGGACGGCAAAGGTGGCGAACACCACACCGGCCACCAGATAGACGACGGAAAGGCCGATCATCTGGCCAGCCTCCGCCGCGTCCGGCGGTCGAAGAGCAGCAGCCGTGCCGTGTGGATCGCAAACGCGACGATGGCCGTGGGTATCGACCACAGTGACAGGTGGATCGGGTCAAGGGTGATGCCGGCGGTGGCCAGGAACCCGACCATCAGCAGGATGGATCCCATGGCGACGAAGATATCCTCGCCGAAGAACACGCCGATGTTGTCCGTCGCCGCCGCCGTTGCGCGCACGTCCTGCCGGGTGGCCGGGTCCAGTGGCCCGACGTAGGCCTCGACCGCGCCCTCGGCCATCGGCGCAATGATCGGGCGAATGCTCTGTGCGTGGCCGGCGATGGAAATCAGGCCCAGCGCCGCCGTGCCCTGGCGGAACAGCAGATAGACCACCAGCAGGGGCCCCACCGAGACGCCGCGCAGGCGCAGCATCAGCGTGCGCGCCTGCTCCTGGATGCCTGCACGCTACACCACGCCGATCATGGGCAGGGTCAGAAACGCGACGCTGATGTAGCGGTTTTCGTTGAAGGCCTTGCCAAAGGCAGCCAGCACCTCGACAGGGGACAGGCCTGCGGCCAGGCCGGCCACAAAGGCTGCGCCGACCACTACCAGCAGCGGGTTCAACCCGATGGCAAACCCGACGATCACGGTCGCAACGCCCAACACGCTCAGCATGTCGTCTCCCCGATCCCCAAGACAACTATAGGAGCGCCAAGTGGGTCGTTCGGCAACGCCGGTTTTACCGCGCCGCCAGCCAGGCGTCAGCCAACGCCAGAAACCCGGCTACCGGAATCGTCTCGGCGCGGGCTTGCGGATCCAGACCAGCTGCCGCGATCAGGGCTTCGCCGCCCATCAGCTTGAGACTGGAACGCAGCATCTTGCGGCGCTGTCCGAACGCTGCCGCCGTCATCTTCTGCAGGGCATCGAGGCGGTCCGGTGAGGGTCGTATCGCCAGGGGCTCAAGCCGCACAACCGCCGATTCGACCTTGGGCGGTGGACTGAAGGCCCGGGCGGGAACATCCATGACACGGCGCGCCTTGCAGGTTGCCTGGACGATCACCGCCAAACGGCCATACGCCTCGTCTCCGGGACCTTCCGTAAGCCGATCAGCTACTTCGCGCTGAAACATCAGGGTCAGGGATGACGGTGTCCAGGGCCCCGTCAGCCACTTGATGAGCAGAGGTGTGCCGACATTGTAGGGCAGGTTGGAGACAATGTGGGCAGGCTTGCAATCCGCAATCAACGCCTCGTTGGTCCGCAGCGCATCTTCAAAGACGACGTCTATACAGGATGATACAGCAGAAATCTCATCCAGAATCGGACGAAATCGTTCATCCTTCTCGATGGTGGTGACACGCGCGCCGGTCTCCAGCAGCGCCCGGGTCAGCCCCCCAGGTCCGGGTCCGACCTCGATGACGTGGTCGCCGGCACCGACCTGTGCCAGTCGCGCGATTTTCCGCGTGATGTTGAGATCGAGCAGGAAATGCTGACCAAACGCTTTCTTGGCCCAGAGGCCATGGGCCTCAAGCACCTCGCGCAGCGGCGGGAGTGCGTCCGGGTTCATGTAACCCGACGCGCGGCGATTTCTGCAGCCAGGCGGATGGCGGCAATCAGGCTGTCAGCGCGCGCAATGCCGCGACCCGCGATGTCAAACGCCGTGCCATGGTCCGGCGACGTGCGGACGATCGGCAGGCCCAGTGTCACGTTCACGCCACCCCAGAAGTCCAGCATCTTGACCGGGATCAGGGCCTGGTCGTGATAAAGGCAAATCACAGCGTCACTTTCGGCCCGCGCCTCGGCGTGAAACAGGGTGTCGGCGGGCAGGGGGCCTCGGGCGTCCATCCCCAGGGCTTGCAAGGCGCGCACGGCGGGCTCGACGATGTCGATCTCCTCGCGCCCTATGCTGCCACCCTCGCCGGCGTGCGGATTAAGGCCAGCGACGGCCAGTCGGGGCTTTGCGATGCCAAAGTCGCGCGTCAAGGCCTCCGCCGTCACCAGTCCGGTCTGGACGATGGCCTCGACGCTGAGCCGGCTTGAAACCTTTGCGATCGGCTCGTGCACAGTCACCAACGCCACGCGAAGATCGGCCGCCGTCAACAGCATCACGGGCCCACGCGTGCCCTCGAACCGGGCGATGGCCGTCAGGTCGCCTAGGAACTCCGTATGCCCGGGAAACGTGAACCCGGCCTCGTACAACGGTGCCTTGGCAATCGGAGCCGTCACGACGCCGGACACTGTTCCGGACAGGGCCAGGCCTACAGCGGTCTCGATCCAGCGAATGATGGCGGCTGCGGAGGTTTTCGAGGGCTGGCCTGCGACGACCGGCGATGTGAGCGGCAGGTCTAGCACCGGAATGGCGTCGGCAAACACGCTGGCCACGTCCTCCGGCGACGAAATCCGCCGCATTATACCGGCCGTGGCCGTGGGTGCCGAAGCGAGGGATTGGCCGTCGCCCACCACAAAGAAATGCGGGCCTGAGTGCCGAAGTGCCCGCCAGGCTTTGACGATGGTCTCCGGGCCGATCCCCGCCGGGTCGCCGAGCGTTAAGGCGAGAGGGCCGGGGGTCACTTTTGCACTTGCCTTACCGGGTCTCGATCGTCGCCGAGTTGCGCAGATCACGCATGTAGCGGCGCGCGATCATGCTCAACTGCTGACCGAACAGACGCTGCTCGATCTGTTGCTTGTCGGCCTGCGCGTCGGACGCCGTGCGACGGCCGCAGACAGCCACCAGATGCAATCCGGCCTGGGTGCGGATAGGATCGGAAACCTCACCAACCTTCAGCTTCTCCGCGGCATCCCGGAATTGTGGCGCGAGGTCAGCGACCTCCGCCTCACCGAGGTCTCCGGCCACAACCCCGGCAACTTTGCCGGCTGTGGCCTCCATCGTCGCACAGTCCTTAATGGAAGGCTTCAGGGCGGCCAGCTTGGCGCGACCCGCCTCTTCATCGGCAGGTGTGGCCGATTGCGCCAACGCGACAGCGGCTTGTTTGAGGTTCACCAGCGTCGCTGCCCCGCCGGCGCGTTTTTCCTTCAAATACAGGATGTAAACGCCCTCTTTTACCGCGATAGGTTGGGACAGTTGGCCGGGACGCATCTGCTCCAGCACGGCCTCGACCTCAGTCGGCATTTCACCGGCACTGATCCAACCAGCGTCGCCGCCAGCTGCCGCCGTGGGCAAGGACGAGAACTGACGTGCCACGGCGGGGAAGGGCGCGCCCTGCTGCAATTGACCGATCAGTTGCTGTGCACCCTGCATGGCCTGGGGCATGCCGCCCACGCGGCCCGCGTCGATCAGAACTTCACCGATGTTGTACTGCGGCTTTGTCGCCTCCGCCGCCAGGCGGGCCTGAGTCGCTGCGATCTGGTCATCGCCAATGCGCAGGCGCGAGCCATAGCGGCCGCGGATCCATCGACCCCAGCTGATCTGGGCGCGAAGCTGGTTCCTCAGGGTATCGGGCCCGATCCCGCGTTGGCTGAGGAAGGTGAGGAACTGGTCGCCGCTCATGTTGTTCTGCTGCGCCATGCCCGTGATCTCCTCGCCGATCTCGGCATCGTCCGCGAGGAGGTCGATCTTCTGCTCTTTTTCCACGCGCCGCAGTTCCTGAAACTGCAGGCGCTCATCGACTAAAGATACCAGCGCTTCCCTTTGAAATTGAGCGAGATTTTCGTCTGTCGGCTGGACACCGGACGTCGCCACCAACAATCGCATTCGTTGGGCCAGGTCATAGGTCGAGACGATGTCGTCGTTGACCACGGCGGCGACCGATTCGGAAATTCCGGTCGGCGCTGGCCGTGAGGGGGCGACGGGCGCGTCGGCAGGTGCCGTGCCCACAGGGGCCTCTGGCTGCTGCGCCGTGGCGGGCGACGTTGTGATCAAGGTGCAGGCGAGCACGGCACCCAGCGCCGCAGTGCCTGACAGGTAACGCTTCATGGACGAGTGTCTTCCTTCGTGGAGCGTGGCGAACGCTCGCATACTACCGGCCATTGAATGAACCGCCCAATGTGGCGAGCGTTAGGCGCACGGACACCGACTCACTGGGAAGCAAGCGCCCGATGATGGTGTCCTCGCGCCGGTAGATCACATCAACCCGCAGACAATCGTCGCGATAGAAGACGCCCACATCGCGAATAACCCACGCATCACGCTTCAGATCACGGTTGCCGTAGAGGCTGACGCCATAGCTTTTTCCGAGATAGACCTCTCCTCCGACGTCGAGGTTTTCGCGCTTCACACCGTTGATGTCGAAATCATCGGTCAGGTAGCGAACGAAGCCATTCCCGAACTTTGAAGAGGCGTTGGCACCAGCCTCCAGACGATGGATGTCCAGTGTGTCGTTGTCGAGGCGGGCCCGCGCAAACAGCGATAGGCCTCTTAGCGGCTGGGCGTTGGCCGCAACAATCCAGTCTGAGTTCTCGCTGCGGAGGCCCGAGCGGTTTGTGAAAACGGCATTATCCTTGGTCCGGATACTACGGCCCAGCAGGAAGTTGGCGCGCCGCCCGTCGTCCCAGAGAATTCCCGCCCGACCGGCAAGGTTTAGGCGAACGCCGTCCTCATAGAGATCGTAGCCGGGGAATTTGTTGGGCCGGAACAGGGTCGTCTCGTCGAATTCGAATGCGACACTGTCCTCGTTCAGATAGATCGCCTCGCCCGTCGCGGTGCGGCCGATCACTACCTGTTTTGCGTCCGGCGACGCCACGATCTGTGCCACCGGCTCCAACACGATGGTGGCGTCCCTGGTGCGCTTGAACAGTGGATATGTGATATCGACGCCGCCTGTGGCCAGGGCGCGACCCATGTTGTCGATGCGCGTGGCCGATCCCACACCGGTCAGAATGTCATGCAACTGATAGGCGTCGGCGCGGACGTTCAGGAACGGTTCGACCCGCAAGCCCGCTGCAGCGGTGAAGGACCGCCGCCAATCGACCTCGCCGGTTACCCGGGCGCTGTCGAGACCCGGCAATCGCGCCGCCAGATTGGTCGGTGATTGCTCCCGCGCCAGGACAACGCCACTCGTGTGGAGCCTCAGCCGACCGCCCAGAACGCTGCCGACCGGCTCGTAGTGGCCCTCGATCAACGGACCGATGACGGGGAAAACCCGGTCATTCTCGCCCGAACTGAATCCTAGGAGCGGGTCGAACCCGCCAGGTCGCAGCCCCTGCAGACTGATTGCTGCCACCGAGAAGTAAGACCGCTGGTCCTGCCGAATGGCATAGACCTGCGAAATCAGACGCCGGTCGTCGGCCACATAGGGGCCGCGGCTCTCGTAGACCTTGCTGACCTCGTATTTGTCGAAGATCAGATCGTCCGACGTCCGCTCGGCAGTGAAGCCCCAGCGCCACTTCTCATCGATCTGGAAGGCACCGCGACCGAGGATGTAGCTGCGGTCGGCCTTCCGCCCGAACTCATTGCCCTTGCCATCAAAGTCCCGCTCGTGGGTGTATCCGAAGCGGACCGCGACTTCGCCGGAGTAGAACCGCTTGCGCACCTCGGCATTCAGGAAGGGTGCCACTTTCGAGTTGATCTGCGGACTAAGCGTCATGTCAGCGGACGGCGACATCGCCCAGTAGTAAGGCTGTTCATAGGATGCACCGCGACGGTCGGACGCCGAAGCCTTGGGCACCAGGAAACCGGAATTCCGGGGGGACTCTGGGTCGGCATGCCAGAACAGCGGCAGATAGCCCACCGACACCCCGAACAGGCGGAAACGCGCGTTGCGATAATACACAATCCGCCGCTGCTTGTCGCGAACCACCCGGTCGGCGGCGATGGACCACGTCGGAGTCTTTGCCGTGCCGTCTGGCGCACAGACCTCGCACGGCGTGTAGATCGCCTTGTTCAGCTCCTGAATATTGTCGCTGCGCTTGGCGGCGCTGGCCGCAGCGATTTTCACATTGTCTTGCAGGCGCATGGAGAAGCCGAGTGCCACACCGGCAGCCATGTCCTTGTCGAGCACGATCTCGTTGGCAAATTCCGA
>Ga0105048_10019825_pt1 | contig 10289 bp, 3 predicted proteins | sample MAT05_FD_78382 | JGI IMG/M metagenome (GOLD analysis project Ga0105048, IMG submission 78382) | Freshwater microbial communities from Lake Fryxell liftoff mats and glacier meltwater in Antarctica - MAT-05 | ecosystem: Environmental > Aquatic > Freshwater > Ice > Liftoff microbial mat | place...
GAGGGTGCTGCTCGCCCAGCTTCTGCCCCACGTCGACGTCGAGCTGCTGCCGGCTCGGCTGCAGGCCAACTCGACGATCTTTTGCGCCATCAGGCGATCTGAGTTCTTCACGAAGTCTGAGGCACCGAACTCTTTGAGAGTAACGCCGATCTTCTCGGCGCGGCGGGCAATCGCGAGGCGCGACACCATCTCGGCGGGGCTCAAGCCCTCGGCGGCCATCTCGAAAAGCGCCGGTGCCCTCGCGAGCAAATCGGGGGGCGCGTTCGGTGACCTGGTGATCTCAGCGAGCGTTTCGACGCCCACTCGGTGCAGCTGGTCTCTCACCGGAATAGACACACCAGCCTCGCTCAAGGCGGCATCGATCGGCTTCCACCCGTTGCCTGCCATCGAATCGACCTTCGCCTTGTCACCGACCAGCGCGCGCAGCACCTGAGTCGGCGCGTCGAGGCCTTCAATCGAGCGCCCCGCTACCAGCTGGCGCCCGAGGTGCTGGAGAAACCCGGGCTCGTTTCGGTGCACCGCGGCCAGCGCTCTGAAATCGGCTCGACTCACCAACTTGCTGAGCGCCATGGAGTCGAGGTTGCCGCTCAACAGCCCACGTACCAGCGCTTGAGTCGCCTCGGCACTGACGGGTGCTGCACCATCGATGAGCTTGGTGAAGGTCAGCACCTCGATGCCAGAGGTCAATCGCTCGAGTCGCGTTGCGATCTCGGCAGGGCTGCTCGCCTTGTTGAGAATGGTGTCGAGTGCTTCGACGCCGGCCTTTCGCGCGGCGAGCGGCAGCTTCTCGTCGCCGAGCACCTTGAGCACCTTGGGCAGCTCCGCCAGCTGCGCCTCGCTCAATTCGCGCGTCTTGACCGCGGCCTTGAGCTGCTCGAACAGCGAAGTGCGGCTGTTGGTGCCGAAGGCCTTCTCGACCAGCGCATCTGAGCTGCCGACGAGCGTCTTGAGCTCGTCTGCCGTCATCTTCGCGCCGTTTCGGGCCACCTTGTCGTACGCGTCGGCAACCGCTTGGAGCAGCTCGCGACCGTCTTTGTAGGGAGAGAGCGGGCCCGTCTTGTTCTGACCGGCTTCAATCGCTTCGTAGGCCTTGTGAAGCACGTCGATGGCGTGCGAGTCGAGGGCGCCCTCCATCGTGGTGACCTTTCGATTTTGCGCCATGTCGCCCCAGGCGGTCGACTCGTTGACCAGATCGTAGTCATCAGCTGATCGCTTGCCCCATTGCTTGGGTATCGGGAGCTCCGCGATGACCTCGGCGGGCTTCTTGGTGATCAGTGCCTTGAGCGCGTCGGGCGAAGCGTTCTGCAGCGCGCTGATCAGCTGCTTCGAGGCCTCGCGCGGCTCACCGCGTGCGAGCACGTCGTCCCAGCTCGCCACCTTCGCGGCCTTGAGCTCCTTGACCCGGTCGAGCTTGATCAGCGCAGGGTCGATGTCGCTTCCCCATTCGATCGCCTTGAGCAGCCCCCTCAGTGGAGCGAAGTCTTCAGCCAGGGCCTTGAGCGCACCAAGGCCAGCCGCAGCGTCGGAGTGGCCCACGCCGTGGGTCTCGCCACCGCGGTGCACGCGAGTTGCCCCGAGCGAGGCGCTGCCACCCGAGGTGACCTGGTCGGCCAGCTTCTTCACGTCGGCCGGTCGCACCTCGCGAATGCTGTGCTCCTTGAGCACCGCGCTCGCCCCAGCCGAGAGCGGCTTGGCGCCCGGGTCGGCCGCCCGCATCGCGAAGTGCTCATCGAGAATCTGCCGCTCCAGCGTGGCGACATCAGCGACTTTCGCCAGGTGCGGGTTGGCCGCCAGCACCGACTTCTTGATGCCCTCGAAGCTGCCGTCTTTCTTGAGCGCCTCCGCCATCGACTTCCACCCTGAGACGGGCAGCTGGCTCATCGCGCGATGGGTCAGCTCATGGGTGAGCACGTCGTTGAGCCGGCCCTGTTTGATCACGTCGGCGTGCACCACCACGTTGCCGCTCACCGGGTCGAAGAAGGCCTCTTTCTCGGCCTTGAGGTGCGCATAGCGGGCTTCCTGGCCGCCCGCCTTGACCCCGCTCATCTCTGAGTGGAGCTTCGACAGCGAGTCGACCTGTGACCCGAACTGCGCATCATCGAGTACCTTCACGCTGGAGCGCGCCGAGAGTACCGAATTCATCGCCATACGGCCCTCGGCGGTGGTGCCGCGCATCATCACTTTGCCCGCGACCGACGCGCCGACGCCCATGCCCACCAGCTTGAGGTCAGCGTTGACCATTGCTTCGGTCTGCCCGAGCGACTTGAGCTCGCCCACCACCGTGGCTTTGGTCGCGCCGGCCGGGTTCAGGTAGGCCTGCACCGACATCGTCTGTTGGCCGACCTCAGCCCGCGCCGCATAGAGCGCCGCGCGGTCGACGTCAGAGAGCGCGGAGGCACCCGGGCCGGCGATCGTCTTGTCGAGGGTCGTCTTGGCTGCCGCCAGCGCCGCCATCGCGCCCTTCGCGTCGGGTGCGCCACTGGCGGGCGCGAGCTTTCGCTGCACCAGCTTCTGCAGCTGCGAAACCTCTTGCTGGGCGCCATCGAACGGGCTCGCGCCTTTCATCACCGTGGCGAGCGCCTTGGTGACCTCGGCGGGCGAGCCGGCGACTTCGAGCGACGCGACCGCTTCTCGTCGGGTCAGGTCGCCCTGCGCCCCTTCGAGCGTCTTGCGCTGAGCGAGCAACGCCTTCTTGCCCTCGGCGAACGCGAGCGCCTGCGCACCGTGAGGCGCAGACCCTCTGGCGCCGGCCGCCGACGACTCGAGCTGACGCAGCGCGGTGTCGGTCTTGGCGATGGAGTCGCCCATCGCCTTCGCCGTGACCGACCTCACCGGCGTGCCGGCGGTCAGCTTCTCGCCCTTGTCGATTTTCGCGGCCAGCTCGGGGTTGGTGGCCTTGAGCATCGCCAGGTGCATCGCGCCCGCTTTGGGCACGCCGTAGATCTGTGCGGCGACCTCGAGGGGCGAGCTGTCTTTGGCCAGGTTGATGACTGGCGGGCTGGGCTTGGGCAACAGCGTCAGCTTCTTCTCGAGCTGGGTCTTCGCCGCCTGGAGCTGATTCTTGAGCGCGCCGACCTGCCCATCAGCCGTGGCGGGCAGCTCAGCCAGCGCGCCAGAGATGCGCTCGAGGGAGGCCTGCACCGCTTCGCCGTGCGCCATCTGCTGGTCGCTCGGCATGCCCGCGGTCTTCAGCCCGGCGAGGCTCACCGCGCCCTCCAGGTCGCTGGCGCTCTTGAGCTTGGCAACCAGCTTGGCGACCGCCGGGTCAGTCGGAGCCGCTTTGGCCCTGGGCTGCGCCGGAGCCGTGACCGCATGCGACTTGGGGGGGCCGTTGGCCTCCCAGGTCTTGGCAGTGCTCGCTGCCTCGACTTTGGGCGCCTTGAGCCGCTCGACCAGGGCCTGCAGCTGCTCCATCGCGGCGGCTTGCTCGGCGGTGGGGTTCGCCTTGGTCGACAGCGCGCTCGCGTTCAGCTCACGCAGCGTGGCTTCGGCATCGCGCAGCAGCAGCGTTTGGTTCTGCGGCCCAGGCGACTCGGCTCGCGCGAGCACCGTGTTCGCCGCCTCAAGCGGCTCGGGCCGGTCGTAGGCCTTGATCCCTCCTGTGAGCGCGTCGACTTCAGACATGGTGGTGCCTAGCGGTTATCGGAGCGCACCCGGCAAAGTTGCAGCGCAGGAGAATTTTACCGCAGAAATAGCCCGGTTAGGCGTGCTCGCCGACGTCAACTGTGTGCGGTTGCGTCGCCTTCAGACTGCAGCGTCCAACATCAGTGCAATCCGCTCTGAGAGAAGCTGGGCTTCTATGGGTTTGCGCAACAGCGCAAAGGCACCCTTCACCGCGTCGCTCATTGCCAGTTCAACCGCACCGGTCACAAACCCTGTCAACAAGATCGCTGGCAACCCAGGCTGGCGGCGCTTCACCTCGCGCAGCAGAGCCAAGCCATCCATGAGCGGCATCGACAGGTCCGAGATGACGAGGTCGACGATCTCGCCGCGCTCCAGAGTCGCAAGCGCGTCAGCGCCGCTCGTCGCAGTCAACACCACGAATTCTTCCGCCTCGAGCTGCTGCGCCAGCGTCTGCAACACGCTCGGGTCGTCATCGACGATGAGAAGGCGGGCGCGCGCTCGGCCTGCCGCACGGCTCCTGGTTTTGAGCGACGCCGCCTTCGTCGGCGAGGCGTCGTGCTCCACGGGAAACCATAACGTCACTCTCGTGCCGCGACCCAGCTCGCTATCGATCTGCAGTGTGCCGCCGCTCTGTTCGGCGAAGCCCCTCGACATGGCGAGCCCAAGACCCGTACCTCGGCCGATCTCTTTGGTCGTAAAAAACGGCTCCGATGCCTTCGCCAACACCGCCGGCGCCATACCCGAGCCGGTGTCGGCAACCGACAGGCGCACATACGAACCTGGTGTCAGGGTCGCTGGCTGCCCGGGGGAGCGTGAATCGCGAACCACTTCCGCAGCAGCTGAGAGTGTCAACACACCTTCGCCCTGCAACGCATCGCGCGCATTGGTGGCGAGATTGACCAGCACTGTCTCCAACTGGCTCTTGTCGGCGAGGAACAGCGGGAGCCCGTCTTGCACCTCAACCTGAACCCTGATTCCGGCTCCGAGCGTATGCGCAAGAATTTCCTGCATTCCCGCGAGAAGCGGCGCTGCGTCGATCGGCTCGGCGCGAAGGTCACCCTGACGCGAGAAGCTGAGCAAACGGCGCGTGATTGAGGCCGCGCGCGCAGCGGACTCGCCGATCATTCCGGCGAGCTTTCGAACTTCCTGGGGGTCGGTGGCGCGCCGCTCGATCAGCCGCGCACCGCCCTGCACCGCTTGAATGACGTTGTTGAAGTCATGCGCGATGCCCCCGGCGAGCCGTCCCAACGCGTCCATCCGCAGGGCATGGGCAAGCTGCGCTTGCGAGGCGGCCAACTCCCGTGTCCGAATCTCGACCAGGCGTTCCAGCTCGCGCTGATTGTTGAAAAGAACAATCTGCGCCTGCCGCAGTTCGTCGACGTCGGAGCAAACGACCACGGCACCGGCGATTCTGCCGCCTGGCTCGCGCACTGGTGCACTGCTGATTTCGATCCAGCGGCGAACGCCGTCGCCACAAACAAATTGAAACTCGCCCGTCGCCGACTCGCCTGTCGTCACAGACCGCGCAGCGGGAAATTCATGTCCCTCCACGCGCCGACCATCCGAGTGATACGCCTCCCATTTGAAATACTCAGAAACGTCGCTCGAATAGCGCATTGGGTGACGAAAAACGCGTTCAATTCCCGCGTTGCCGAAGACCAGCCGCCCCGATGGGGCCTCGGCGAAGACGATACTGACAGGCGCGGTATCGACAATCGCCTGGAGCCGGGCCCGACCCTCGATCAGCGCCGCCTCGGCCTGCCTGCGCTCGGTGATGTCGGTATGAATGCCCACCCATTCGACAATCTCCTGGCGTCGATCGAGGACTGGGACGGCGCGGATTTGAAACAGCCGCCATTCGCCGTCGAAGCGTCGCACCCGGTGCTCGAACTCGAAGGGGCGGCGGTCCGCGACGGCAGCATTCCACGCCTCGATGGTCGGCTGCGCATCGTCTGGATGCACCGCCTTCCCCCAGCCATAGCCTTGATACTCGTCGCGGGTCTGGCCGGTAAGCCCCGACCACGCCGGCTGCTCGCCGGTCATTTCGCCAGCAGCGTTGTTGGTCCATACAACGCCCGACACAGCTCCGACCATGGCGCGAAAACGGGCGTGCCAGGCTTCGCCTTCGGTCATGCCTGACGACGTTGCTGCGAAGTCAATCGGCGGCGCATCCGGATAATCGCCAAGCCCCGGCGCTTCTCGGCTGTCTCCCGATGTCTCCGAAGATTTCGTCACAATGCGGCCGTACGTATAGTTGAGAAAATTTCAATCGGAAAGCTGGAAGCACGCCGGTGCCCAACACAGCACAGCCGGTTGCGCGTGATCAGAAGAACTTGGCGCGGGCGGCTTCGACCAGCGAGGCGCGCTCGCCGATTAAGAGGCCCTTGGTGGCCTCGATGCGCGCGAGCATCAGCTTGAGCTTCTCGCCGACGTCGAGGTTCTTCGGTATCGATTCAGCGGCCTGGTCGATCATCGTGCGGGCTTGAAGCTGCGGCCCGTTGCCCTCGAAGGTGACGCGGCCCTGCGCCTGGGGCGTCTTGAACTGCTTGGAGAGCGGCTCGGCGGTCGACGGCACCGGCGGTTTGCCGACCGGGCCTGAGTGATCGGTGCGAGGCATGTCGAGCTCGTGACGCTCGCTCGCGGCCTTCTGATGAAACGCATCGCGCTGCGCCTTCGCGGCTTTGAGCTCGACCTGCAGCGCGGCCTTGGCTTCGGGCCCGGCGCTCGCGGAGGCTTTCTCGATGGCGCTGCTGACGCTGGCGAACTCCTGCTCGACCTTGGCCTCGGCGTCGATGACCCGAGCCTTGTTCTTCGCATCGTCGAGCCCGCGAAAACCCGACCCCAGTCGGTTGCCTTCGGTCTCAGCCACCAGGCTCATACGCTTCGTTGCTGGAGCGACCTCGGCTTTCGCGACGTCGACGCCGGCCTTCGTCGCTTTGGCGGCCGCGGCTTGCTGCGCCTCGAGCGCGGCCTTCTGCGCCTGACCTGCCTGAGCAGTGGCCTGGGCCTCGGCGGCTGATGCGGCCTTGCGCTCGAGCGAGCCGACCTGTTGATCGACCACGCCCATCTTCTGCTTCACCTTCGAAAGCGAGCTCTCGAGCTGGGCCTTGAGGGTGCCGACCTGACCGGCCGCTTCGCTGAAGTTCGACACGCCTTCGTGCGGGCTCGGCAGAGACTTGAGCGCGCCCTCGATCTTGGTGGCCATGCCGCTCAAAACTTCTTGGTGCTGCTTGAGCGCATCGCTGCCCATGCCCAGGGTGACCTTCTCAGCTTCCTTGTACGCCCCGAGCGGGTCGACCGAGTCGCGCATCGAGCTGACCGACGGGCCCACCGCGCTGTTCGCCTTTTCAAGCGCTTCGACTTCTCCAGTCATCTTGCCGAGCCGGCCCTTGACGGCCTCCAGCTCTGCCCGGGTGGGGCTGCCGACGGCGGTCTTGGCGATCTCCCCGTCGAGCTTGGCCATGGTCTGCGAGAGCTCGCGGCTACCGATCGCCTGGCCGCTGGTGATTTTTCGCGCGAGCTCTTCGGCATCGCCCCTGAGCGCAGGCGAGTTGCGAAGCCCACTGAGCACCTCGACGCCCTCGCGAAACTTCGAGCCGAAGTCTCTGACCGCGGCGAGCGCCGTCTTGACCGAGTCAGGCGTGTTGGGGTTGGTCAGGAGCTCTTTGAAGCTGGTGCCGTGCTCCTTGGCGAAGTCGGTAAGCGCGGCTATCGAAGGGCTGTGGGCCAGCTTGGTGATGGCGCCGGCGAGGCCTGCTTTGTGACCATTGAGAAACTTGGTTACCGGCTCGGCGAACTCGAGCAGTGGCTTGGCGGCGCGCATCACCTTGCCGCCTTTGCCTCCGGTGCCGACCTCGACGAACATCATGCCGCCGAAGGCCAAGGCCGTCTTGTTGTCACCATTCTGCATGGCCTCGTAGGCCTTCTTGCCGCTCTCAACCGCTCCGACGAGCCCGCCTAGCGGGTTCAACAGATTGCCGCCTCCAGCCAACTTCTCGTCGAGCTTCTTCTGCGCGAGCGCCTTGTCGGCCTCAGACATGCCGGCCATGCCGTACTTGCCGCGGGCCACGTCTTTGGTGAACGACCAGGTCTTGTCGGCGGCGTTCGAGAGCCACCCGCCGATGCCGTCGTCGGTTTGCGCCTCTTGAACCTGGGCCCCAGCGGGCGCTGAGGCTTCAGGGCCCTTGGTTCTGGTCTGCTCGATTGTCGGGAGCTTGGGGCCGCCGAATCCACTGACTCCACCAGCCATTGCTGACAACCTCGCGAGGGACGACGAATCGACTGCCCTTGTCCTACTCCGATTCTCCGAGAGACGCCAACTCGGCCCCGTTCTCGAATGCTGAGAATCTGAACCGCGAAAAACCGTGTGTTCAGATCAGCCCCGACCGGAGGGGGTCTTCGCCAGGTACACCACATGTCGCAGGCCGCCGTGACCGGGGCGTTGCCGAGCCACTGTGAAGCCCGCCTGCTGCAGACGCTTCTCATAGCCCGCGTCGTGCGCCTCGCCCCACACCGCCAGCGCTCCGGCCGGTGCGAGCGCGCGCTTCATTCGCTCGATGGCCACGCTGCCGTAGAACGGGTCGTCTCGCTTGTCTGACCGGGCGTGCGGCCCGGTGTAGAGGTCGAGCACGATGGCGTTGAAGCGCAGCGCCTCGTCGCTCGCCGCACGGGCGATGACCTTGGTGACGTCGAGGACCTCGGTGGTGACCCGCGGGTCGCTCAGCGCCGAGTCGGTCAACGCTGCCAGCGGCCCGCGGCACCACTCGACGACCACGGGGTTGAGCTCGGCGACGGTCACCGCCGCGCTCGCCGGCAAGGTGTCGAGCATCGCCTTGAGGGTGAAGCCCAACCCCAGGCCCGCCACCAACGCCCGTGGCGCCGGGTGCGCGGTGAGAGAGGCGCAGGCCAGGCTGCCCAGGGCCTCTTCGGAGCGCCGGGCCGAGCTGTTCATCAGCACCACCCCCTTGAGCGTGATGTGAAACTCGGTGGGGCCGCGCTGGCGCAGCTCGAGCACACCGTCGCGGGTCGAGACTTTCTCCAGCGTCTTCCACGGAAGGGCCATTTCGACCGCTGGCGCTACCACGCCTCGAACCAAGCCCAAGAGATCTGTTGCGAAGGCGCCCGGGCAGAGAAATAAGAGTTCAGCCATGGCAAACCAGCTCGACTCGTTCAAGACCCGCACCAAGCTCCCCGTCGGGGGAGTGCCCTTCGACATCTTCTCGCTCAAGAAGCTCACCGCGCAGTACCCGGCCATCGAGAAGCTGCCGTTCTCCATCAAGGTGCTGCTCGAGAACCTGCTGCGGCTCGAAGACGGCCGGGTGGTGCGCAAAGACCACATCGAAGCCGTCGCCAATTGGGACCCGAAAGAGGAGCCCGACACCGAAATCTCGTTCACCCCGGCGCGGGTGCTGCTGCAAGACTTCACCGGCGTGCCGGTGGTGGTCGACCTGGCCACCATGCGAGAAGCCCTGGCCTCGATGGGTGGCAACCCGCAGAAGGTGAACCCGCTGTGCCCGCTCGACTTGGTCATCGACCACTCGGTGATGGTCGACAAGTTCGCCACCCGGGCCGCGTTTCACCAGAACGTGAACATCGAGTTCGAGCGCAACACCGAGCGCTACGCCTTCTTGAAGTGGGGCCAGCATGCGCTGAAGAACTTTCGCGCGGTGCCGCCGGGCACGGGCATCTGCCACCAGGTCAACCTCGAGTACCTCGCGCAGGGCGTGTTCAAGGCCGCTGACGGCGCGGTGTACCCCGACTCGCTGGTCGGCACCGATTCGCACACCACGATGATCAACGGCCTGGGCGTGGTCGGCTGGGGCGTGGGCGGCATCGAGGCCGAAGCCGCGATGCTCGGTCAGCCCATCACCATGCTCATTCCCCAGGTGATTGGCTTCAAGCTCACCGGCAAGCTCGCGCCTGGCGCGACCGCCACCGACCTGGTGCTCACCGCCACCCAGATGCTTCGCAAGAAGGGCGTGGTCGGCAAGTTCGTCGAGTTCTACGGGCCCGGCATGTCGACGCTGGCGCTCACCGACCGCGCGACGGTGGCCAACATGGCGCCCGAGTACGGCGCGACGGTCGGCTTCTTCCCCATCGACTCCGAGACGCTCAACTACATGCGTTTCACCGGCAGAAACCCCGAGCACGTCGACCTGGTCGAGGCCTACTGCAAAGAGCAGGGCCTCTTTCACACCCCCGACGCGGTGGAGCCGATCTTCACCGACACCCTCGAGCTCGACCTCTCAGCCGTCGAGCCCTGTCTGGCCGGCCCGGCGCGCCCGCAAGATCGCGTGCTGCTCAAAGACATGAAGTCGCTCAACGCCAAGTTCGTCAAAGACGTGCTCAAGGTTCAAGACGGCGACCCCAAGCTGCTGGCCAAGGGTCACGTCACCCAGGGCGCGCAAGGCTACGAGCTGACCCACGGCGCGGTGGTTATCGCGGCCATCACCTCCTGCACCAACACCTCGAACCCGTCGGTGCTGATGGCCGCCGGGTTGGTGGCGAAGAAGGCCGTCGAGATGGGCCTCGACACCAAGCCCTGGGTGAAAACCTCGCTCGCGCCGGGCAGCCAGGTGGTCACCGACTACCTGATCCGCGCCGGGCTCCAGAGCCACCTCGATGCGCTCGGGTTCAACCTGGTCGGCTATGGCTGCACCACCTGC
>Ga0105048_10019827_pt1 | contig 10289 bp, 7 predicted proteins | sample MAT05_FD_78382 | JGI IMG/M metagenome (GOLD analysis project Ga0105048, IMG submission 78382) | Freshwater microbial communities from Lake Fryxell liftoff mats and glacier meltwater in Antarctica - MAT-05 | ecosystem: Environmental > Aquatic > Freshwater > Ice > Liftoff microbial mat | place...
CGACTTCATCCACATACCGGTCTTGCTGAGGGAGGCACTGGAGTCGTTGCGGGTCCGTCCGGGCGGCCAGTGGGTCGACGGAACCAGCGGCGGCGGTGGACATTGCGAAGCGATCCTGGAGGCGACGGCGCCGGGGGGATTCCTGTGGGCGTGCGACCAAGATGGCGACGCGGTTGAGGCGACGCGGAGGCGTCTGGAGCGGTTCACGGGCAGGTTCGAGGTAAGGCGTATGAATTTCGAGGGACTGTCAGGCTGGCTGAAGGCGGGGAGTATCAACGGGGTCCTGCTGGATCTCGGGACCTCCTCGCACCAGTTGGATACTCCTGCCAGGGGCTTCAGCTTTCAGACCGAGGGCCCGTTGGACATGCGGATGGATACCCGGGATGGCATCACCGCGGCGGACATCATCAATGGTTGGGCCCCCGAAGAATTGGCCAACGCCTTTTATCGGCTCGGGGATGAGCCCGATTCCCGGCGGATCGCACGGGCCATCGCCGAGGAGCGTCGAGCCCGTCCTTTTGGTTCCACGGTGCAACTGGCGGATTGCGTCGAGCGCGTTTGCCCGCGTCGGGGGAGACGGACGCATCCGGCGACCCGGGTGTTCCAAGTCCTGCGGATGCTGGTGAATCGCGAGCGCACGGTTCTGGAAGCGGGTCTGAGGGCGGCTTGGGGAGTCCTGGCCGGCGGCGGACGTCTGGCGGTGATCACGTTCCATTCGGGCGAAGACCGGATGGTGAAGGATTTTTTGCGGGAAGAAGCGCGAGACTATGACGTTCCGCCCGGGCAACCGGATGTGCCGGAACTGCGGGTGGAACGGCGTCCACGGGCGCGATTGGTGACCCGGCGCCCGATTTTTCCGGGGACCGCGGAACTGGAGGGCAACCCGCGTGCGCGCAGCGCGCAACTGCGGGTCGCGGAAAAACTGGAGGACTGAACTATGGCCACGAACCGGAGACGGGATACGGAATCGGTGCGGATGGGCGTGCTGGTCAGGGCGCTGTTGATCTGCGCGTTGATCGCAGGTCTGGGCATCGGCTATGTGCGGCAGAACGCCGAGCAGATGACGATGGGTCGGCAGATCACCGATCACGAACAACGCCGCGAGCGTCTGACGCGGACACTCGAAGGCCAGCGATCGACGCTGTCGATGCTGTCTTCGCGCCCGCAGTTGTTGGCGCGGGTGGATCGCTTCGAGTTGGCGCTGACCAACGCGACGGCCGCCCAGCGATTGTATGTGGCGGTGCCGGTGGCACTGCCTTCACCGAGACCGGTCGGCCCGACGCCCCCGGTTCCTTCCGTCCCGGGCGCAGGTCCGGCCGCCCCGGTGGCCACGCTGCGTGCCGGGCGCTGAAGCCGTCGAACGAACCCTTCGTGTCGCCCCCATGGATCGCTCCGCCACACACCGCCGGATCTGGCTTCTCGCTTGGGGGTTCGGGTGTGCCCTGACGGTGCTGGGGGTTCGTCTGGTGTTCGTGCAATGCGTGCAGCCGCTGTTCCCCGATTCCCGGGATGACACTGGCCAGCGCATCATCCGTCCGGCCCGTCGTGGGGACGTGCTGGATGTGCGGGGCAAGGTGCTTTCGCAGTCGCGTCTCTTCTACGAGATCTACGCGGATCCCGTGGTGATCGGGACCAATGCGGCCGCGGTGGCGGCCTACGCGGCTCCGATCCTGGGAAAGACCGAGGCGGAATTGCTGCCCTTCCTGACGCTTCGGTTGGAGCTGCGGACCAACTGGGTCACCACCCACATCGGGGCGTTGAGCCTCACCAATGCCGTGGTCCGCCTCTACACCAACCGCTCGGTGCTGGTGGTCTCGAACGTGGAACCTTCGGTGGTGGCGCGGTATCGCGATTCGATCACCAACCTCGTCCTTCCCCGCTACGCAGCACTGCGTCTGGCGGTCACCGAAGGCCGGAAGAAGACGCCCGCGGCCATGGACCGGGTGCTCCTCATGCTGAAGGGGCAGGGCGGTGGGTTGAAGCAGCGCAGTCAGGATCTGTCGCGATTGCGCCGGGAACGCGAGGGCCTGTGGAATGCGCAGCGCGAAGTGCGCGTCAACGGGCTGATCGCGGTGCCGGTGGAACAGCGGGTCTATCCCCTGGGAATCGCCGCCGCCCACATCCTGGGGTACACCACCAACGATTCGGTCCGCCCGCCGCGGGGAGTGCCAATCCGCCTGCTCGGGGCAATGGGCATCGAGAACCGTTTCGACACCGAACTTCAGGGCGTGCCGGGCCTTCTCGAAACGCACAAGGCCAAGGGCCGCGAATTGGTGCCGCTCCGGGGTCGCGACCTGGAGGCCCGGGATGGACTCAATGTCCGCCTGACCATCGACAGCCATCTCCAGAGCATTGTCGAACAGGCTCTCGATGAGGCGGTCCTCGCCATTGATCCCAAGGCGATCACCTGTGTCGTGGTGCGTCCTCGCACCGGCGAGATCCTCGCGCTGGCGAATCGCCCCACCTACGACCCCAACCAGGTCCGGTTTGCGCCGGTGGACCATCGGATGAACCGGGCCATCACGGTGCCCAGTGAGCCGGGATCGACCTTCAAGATTCTGACTTATGCCGCCGGATTGGACCTCGGTCTGGCCACCATCGATGACGCGGTGGATTGCGAGAACGGGCGCTGGCAGCCGGTCTCCGGGCGTCCGGTCCGGGACATGGAAGGCCACGGCTTGGGCGTGGTGAAGTTCGAGGAAGCCTTTGCCAAGTCGTCCAATGTCGGGGCAGCCAAGCTCGGCCTGCGCATGTCGGCCCCCCAGATGATCGCCTACATGAAGCGCTTCGGGTTCCTCCAACGCTCCGGCATCATGTACTCCAGTCGCAACAACTGGGGCGGGGAACATCCGGGCGGAATCCCCGAGCCCCAGCGCATGAACGTCGAGCGCCAGGGTCGCATGTCGTACGGCTACGGCCTCTATGCGACGCCCCTTCAGACGGCCATGGCGGCGGCGGCGATCGCCAATGACGGCGTGCTGATGAAGCCCCTGCTCGTGCGGTCGGTGGAGACTTCCGATGGCCGGATCGTGACCCAGTACGGTCCGGTGCGTGCCTCGTCAGAACCCGCCATCCGGCCTGAAACGGCCGCGCAGATGCGCCGCGCCATGCGCTCGGTGGTGACCGACGGCACGGGGAGGATCACCGCCTTGGAAGAGTACGATGTGGCGGGGAAAACCGGGACCGCACACAAGGTTGATCCGCTGACGCGCCGTCAGAGCAACGAGAAGTACACCGCCACGTTTGTGGGCTTCCTGCCGGCGGACAACCCCGAGCTCTGCATCCTGGTGCTGGCCGATGAGCCGTCGAAGCGCGGTGCCGGCTCCCACTTTGGTGGCAAGGCCTGTGGCCCCGTCTTCCGGGCCATCGCCCAGCAATCGGCCAGCTACCTCGCCTTGCATCCCTCGATGCGACTGAATTCGCCCTCGAATCTGGCCCAGACCACCAACCAACCCGCGCCCCGGGTCAACTGACATGTTGCTGGACCATCTCCTCAGCCATCTCCCAGGAGCCCACTTCGATCCGGTGCGTTTCCGTAACGCGGGACGCCGCCAGATCCGCGGGGTGACCCCGGATCCGCGGTGCGCGGCCCCGGGCATGGTGTTCGTCTCCCTTCCGGAACGGCAGCGTGAGAATCCTTTCCAAGCCTGCGCCGCCCACGATCGCGGCTGCGATGCCGTCGTGCGGGACCAGGCTACCCCGGCACCGCGGGGTGCGGCCTGCATCGAGGTGCCGGACGCCCGCTGCGCCCTCGGGCGGATCGCCTCGGCCCTTCACGACCATCCGTCCCGCCGGATGGCAGTCTTCGGGGTGACCGGGGCCGTGGGGCCCAGGGCCCGTCTGGCGGGAGTGCTCGCTTCGCTGCTGGTGGCGGCGGGGGGCCGGTGCGCACGCTTCTCCGGGTCGGAGATGGCAGCGGGCGATCGCGTCCTCCCGTGGGAAAGTGCGACCCTGGACGCCGGACGCGTCCAGACCGAGTTGGCGCGGCATGCGCAGGCGGGCGGCACCACCTGCGTGGTCGAGTTGGGTGCCGACGCCCTCGCCGACGAATTGACCGACGGCATCGAGTTCCGCCGTCGGGTCGAAGCGTTGGATCTTCTTCCGGAATGCCTGGTTCCCACCCGTCTGTCCCCGCAGGGCAGCTTCTGCACCTGGCATCGGGACGGTCGGGAACATCGGCTGGCCACCCCGCTGGCCGGGCGACTGCAATTGGCGGCACTCGGTCGCGCGCTGGATCTGGCCGCGGAGGCGGGCGTCCCTCTGGCCCGATTGCTGGCGCTGGTCCCGGGTCTGCAAGTGATCAACGGCTGGCTGGAGCCCGTCTGGTGCGGCCAGGCCTTTGGGGTTTTTGTCGATGCCGCCCGCGAGGCGGCTGACATGACCCTGACGCTGGCGAGCGCCCGTGAGCTGACGCGCGGCCGGCTGTTCGTGGTGACGGGCCCCCGACCGGAGCAGGGACCGGCGGGACGCGAAGAACTGGCCCGGATCGCCGGTGCCGGAGCGGATGGGGTGGTGGTGACTTCGGATGACGCCGGGGCGTCCGAGTTCGCGGCGATGGCCCCGGAGTTTGCCCGCCTGGCGGCGGGAGGGCGGGCCATGGTGGTGGTGGAACCGGATCGTCATGCCGCCATTCGACGGGCCTGCGCGGCGGCGCGCTCGGGCGACGTTGTGGTGGTGGCGGGCAAGACCCTTTCGCCCACGCAGCGGCTGGATGAAGTCCGGCTCCCCTGGGATGACCGGGTGCATGTCCGCTCCGTCCTGGGGCGGATGGGGCATGTGGGGGCAGATCTCTAGACCTCATGGAACCTCGCGACATGAAGTGGGCGGCGGCCGCGACCGGAGGACAACTCCTCACCGAGTCGCAGGAAGTCTGTTTCCAACGCATCTCGACGGACTCCCGGACGGCGGGGCCGGGCGATCTCTTCGTCGCCCTCCAGGGAGAACGTCACGACGGCCATGATTTTCTCGCGGAAGTCGTGGGTCGCCGGGTTGCCGGCGTGATGGTCCGGCGCGACCGGGCCGGCGCGGCATTCGGCATCGGTGCCGCCGCCGTGCTGGCGGTGGACGACCCGAGGGAGTCCCTCGGACGGATGGCGCGGGTGTTTCGTGGCGAGTTCGACCTGCCGGTGGTTGGCGTGGTCGGTTCCAACGGCAAGACCACCACCAAGGACCTGCTCGCCGCTGTATTGGCGAGCCTCGGACCGATCCTTCGAAGCGAAGCGAGTTTCAACAACGACATCGGGGTTCCCATGACCCTGCTCGGACTGGACCGCGAGCATCGGGTGGCCGTGGTCGAAGCCGGGACCAATCATCCCGGCGAACTCGCGCCCCTGCTGGACCTGATCCGGCCCGGGTTCGGTCTGCTGACCGGAATCGGACGGGAGCATCTGGAACACTTTGTCGATCTGGAGGGGGTGGCGCGGGAAGAAGGGGTCATCGCCGACAAACTGCCGGCGGAGGGGCTTCTGGTGATGAATGGGGACACGCCCTATTCCGGGGGGATCGCCTCGCGCAGTCGGGCAGCGGTGGTGCGGTTCGGATTGGCTGCTGGCAACGAATGGCAGGTGACCTTCCGGCAGAGCGATTGGAGTGGCGAGGAGTTCGAGCTGGCATGTCCCCATCCCTCCTGGACGGGGCGCTGGCGGGTCGGGGTGCCGGGACGTCACATGGCGGTCAACGCCGCGGGCGCACTCGCCGTGGCCTGCCGCCTGGGGGTCGATCCGGGCGCGGCCCGCGTCGCTCTCGCGGCCTTCCGCGCCTCGCGCCAGCGTCTGGAAACGATCGAGGTCGGAGGCATCCGAATCCTCAACGACTGCTACAATGCCAACGCGGACTCCATGCTCGCGGCATTGCAGACAATTCACGACCTCCCGTGTGCAGGCCGCCGTGTGGCGGTGCTTGGTGACATGGCCGAACTGGGGCCGGCCAGCGAACCTGCGCACGGGGAGGTCGGCCGATTTGCGGCCGCGACGGTGGACCGGCTATATGCGGTGGGGCATCGAGCCGGGATCACGGCCGGAGCCGCGGCCGGAGCCGGTCTGCGGCAATCCTTCAGGCATGGCTCGCTGGAGGGGTTGATTCCCGTTCTGACGGAGGAGCTGCGGCCGGAAGACGTGGTGCTGATCAAGGCGTCCCGTTCCAGCCGGCTGGAGCGGGTGACGACGGCTCTGGTTCAACACTTCGCTGCGGCCATCCCGCACTGACATGCTCTACCAGCTTTCAGAACAGTTTCCTTTCGCTCCCTGGTCGCTCCTCCGGTACGTGACGGTCCGGAGCGGCGGCGCGTTGATCACCTCGTTGCTCCTGTCGTGGTGGCTCGGGCCCCGGTTGATCACCTGGCTCTCCGATCTGAAGTTCCGGCAGGATTACCGTCCCAAGGATGCCCAGAAGCCCGGCGACGTCACCGGGGCCGCCGATGATCAGGCGAAGCGCGGAACTCCGACCATGGGCGGCATCCTGATCGTGCTCACCCTCGACCTCTCCGTGCTTCTGTGGGCGCGATGGAATCCCCTGGTGATCCTGGTGCTGGTGGTGCTCCTGGCCTTCGCCGGGCTCGGCCTGTACGACGACTGGAAGAAGGTGTCCAAGCAGAATGCCGACGGCGTTTCCTCCTCGTTCAAGCTGGTGATCCAATTCGCCGTCGCCACCGCGGCGGTGGCCTATCTCTGGCGGTTGCCGTCGGGCAGTCCATTGGTGACCCAGTTGAACATCCCTTTCGTCGCCGCCAAGTCGGCCATCCTTGCCGGGGGATTCGCCACCGGCCTGGCCCTCCTGCTCTCCGTGATCACCATCGTCGGAGCCAGCAACGCGGTGAACCTGACCGACGGCATGGACGGTCTGGCGATCGGATGCACGATTGTCTGCACCTTTGTTTTCCTCGTGATGGCCTACGTGGCGGGGAACGCCGAACTCGCCCGCTACCTGCTCGTGCCCAAGGTGCCCGGCTCCGGTGAACTGGCTGTCGTCTGCGCCGCCCTGATCGGCTCCAGCCTCGGCTTCTGGTGGTACAACTGTCATCCGGCGTCGGTCTTCATGGGCGACACCGGAAGCCTGGCCATCGGCGGCGCGCTGGGTGTGATCGCGGTGGCGATCCATCAACCCCTCACGTTGCTGATCGCCGGCGGGGTGTTTGTCGTGGAAGCGCTGAGCGTGTTCCTGCAGGTAGGCTGGTTCAAATACACCCGGATCCGCTTCGGTACGGGTCGCCGCATCTTCCGGATGTCGCCCCTTCATCATCATTTCCGAAAGATGGAGTGGTCCGAGACCAAGGTGGTCACCCGTTTTTACATCGCCGCGATCCTCTGCGCCGTGCTGGCGCTGAGCACTCTGAAGATCCGATGACGCCCCTGTTTTCAACGCAATTGGCGCCTTTGGCGGGCTTGCCCGCCTCCTTCCAAAAAGTGGGGGTAAGGCCTGCTTGCGTGCGGGGGACCGCCCCGTTACAACCGTTGTCAGGGGCGACGGTTCAGGTCGCCCGGATGGCGGTGCCAGCATCGGCATCGAGCGGGGCGAACCAATTCCAGTTCCAACCGGAGGACGGGGCAGCGGCCGGAAGGCTGGCTGTCGCGTCCTGCCGTGTTGTTTCCTTCATCGGTCTTGAAGGGGCTTCCGCCGGGCGGTGCAGGAGCTTTTTGTCCCGTGGTTTTGTGAGGGAAAACCACGAGACAAATCCGTCATCAAACTTTGTCCCCACTTCATGCGCCCCGGGGCGCCCTTACTATCCATGAGCACACCCAACCCACTTACACCGCAAGGTTCCCTGCTGGAAAAGCAGGGACGCGGCCGGTCCACGTTCCAGATCATCAGTTTCATCGGAGCCATCCATGTCGTCGCGCTCTGCGGCCTCCTCTGGATCGGTTGCAAGAAGGACGACCAGGCGGGCGGCACCCCGGCCGATCCCCAGGCTAACTCCGGTCTGCCGCCCGTCGGCGGCGACATGGGGCTGCCGCCCGTCGGCGCGCCCCCCGCGGCGGATCCGTTCGCCACCGGTAATCCGGGCGGGGCGGGCCTTGGCGGCTCTCCCGCCTTGCCGGGGACACCCGCGGGTTGGCCCGGCCTCCCGCCGGTCGCGGCGGGCAATCCCTTGAACCCGGGCGGACTCCCGCCGCTGCCGCCGGTCGGTGGCAACGTCGGTCTGCCGCCGGTGGACACGGGAGCCGCTTCGGTCATGACCACCAGCGCCGGGGAGTACAAGGTCCAGAAGGGGGACTTCGGCACGACCATCGCCAAGAAGGCCGGCGTTTCCCTCACCGCCCTCAAGGCCGCCAATCCTTCGGTCAACTGGAGCAAGCTCAAGGTCAACCAGGTGCTGGCCATCCCGGCGGCGACCGCTGCCCCGGCCGTTGGCGTCGCCCCGACCCCGGGTATGTCCGGTCCCGCGACTGCCGCTCCCGCGGCCGATGGCACCTCCTACCAGGTCCGTCCCGGTGACACCGGATCCAAGATCGCCAAGAAGACCGGCGTTTCCTGGAAGTCCATTCGCGCTGCCAATGGCCTGACTTCAGACAACATCCGCCCCGGCCAGAAGCTGACCATCCCGGCCAAGGGTTCGACGGCGGCAACCCCGGCGGGAGCCGGAGCGGTCCCGCCGCCGTCGGCGGTTCCTACGGCAACGGCATTGCCGTCGCTGCCCGGTCGGTAAGACCGAAGGAAGGGGGGATCCGGCAGGGCCTGCGCCTCAACCGGTCCGTCGGATCCCCCGGTCAGACGAAGGAAGGCCCACGACCACAACCTGCATGAAAACGATCACGACGCTGTTGGTGCTGGCAGTGGGTGCCCTGGTGGCGCTGAGCCTGACCATTCTGTCGAGTGCCACCATGCTGGATGCCGAGCCGGACGCCTCGCTGATGAGCCAGGCGATGGCGTGTGGTGCGGGAGTGGTCGCCATGGTGGTGGCGGCCTCGCTGGATTACCGGCGTTGGTCGCGTGGGGTGTGGTGGATCTACGGCGGATCCCTGGCCCTCCTCGTCCTGGTGCTGTTGATCGGGCACGAGGCCAAGGGCGCCCGCCGCTGGTTGTGGGGAACCCAGCCGGCGGAGATCGCCAAGCTCGCCCTGATTGTCCTCCTGGCGTGGTACGGCAGCCGATTCGAATCGCAGATGGACCAGTTCTGGAAGGGCATCTGCGGCAGCGTGGCCCTGGCGGCACCCCTCATCGCCCTGGTCCTGCTGGAACCGGATCGCGGCACCGGCGCCTTGATGGTCGGTCTCACCGTGCTCGTGCTGTTGGTGGCGGGGGCGCGTTGGATCTACATCGGTGCCCCGGCCCTGATCGGCGGCGCGGCCATCGCGGCCATGGTCGTGGCAAGTCCCATGGCCCGTGCCCGCATCGACGCCTGGATCCATCCCGAGGCCCATCGCGACGGAGCATCCCATCAGGTTCGCAAGGGATTGTACGCCTTCGCCGAAGGTGGAATCGAGGGGCGCGGCCTGGGGAAGGGGACCTTGAAATACAACGTTCCCGAGGTGCACACCGACTTCATCCTGCCGGCGGTGGGAGAAGAACTCGGATTGACCTTCACCCTCTCGATCGTCGCCGCCTACCTCGTCATCCTCGTGTGTGGCCTGACGGTGGCCATGCGCGCCTCCGACACCTTCGGGCTCCTGCTGGCGGTCGGGATCACCCTGCTGATCTGTTCGCAGGCGATCATCAACATCGGCGTGGTCACGGCCGTCCTTCCCAACAAGGGCATGCCGCTTCCCTTTGTCAGCCGCGGCGGTTCCAACATGGCGATCCTGATGACCCTCGTCGGGATGCTGGTGGCGGTCGCCCGGGATCCCGCACCGGCACGGGAAGTCCCTCAACCCCGTGGCAAACCGCGCGGCCGCAGGGCCAACCATCCGCACCCGGGCGAACCCGAGCTCTCCGAGGCGTCATGAGCTTTCATCGACCCATCCACGTTGCCATCGCCTGCGGGGGAACGGGCGGACACCTGTTTCCCGGCCTGGCCGTGGGTCGGGCGCTCCGACGTCGGGGAGCACGGGTGACCTTGTTGGTCTCGCCCAAGGAAGTCGATCAACAGGCCGTCCGCGGAGTCTCCGACCTTCAGGTGGCCTCGCTGCCGGCGGTCGGGTTGCAGGGCGGGAACCACCTCGGGTTCGGCTGGGCCTTTTGCCGCTCGTTCTTCGCGGCCCGCGCCCTCTTCGCCCGGGGCACCCCCGAGATCGTCCTGGCGATGGGCGGATTCACCAGCGCTCCGCCAATCCTGGCCGGACGCGCGTCCGGTGCCGCCACTGCCCTCCACGAATCCAACACGATTCCAGGGCGGGCGAATCGGATCCTCTCCCGCG
>Ga0105048_10019829_pt1 | contig 10288 bp, 11 predicted proteins | sample MAT05_FD_78382 | JGI IMG/M metagenome (GOLD analysis project Ga0105048, IMG submission 78382) | Freshwater microbial communities from Lake Fryxell liftoff mats and glacier meltwater in Antarctica - MAT-05 | ecosystem: Environmental > Aquatic > Freshwater > Ice > Liftoff microbial mat | place...
GGCGTTTTTTAAAATAGGAATCGAATTTTCAACTTTAGTCCGAGGACCTGCAAGTTGCGATCAAGAAATCGCAACCACCCCAGCCACCCTGCGAAAATGGCTGATTCTTAGTTGCGATTGACAGTTGAATCGACCACTCAAGTTGAGATTGAAAAGGACATAGGGATTCCACCACCCATGACGCCTCAGTGACTCGTCAGTAAGGCAATTTGTGGACCGACCATTCAGAACTTCTAACGCTCCGATGACGCCGGTATCCGAAGATCCCATTTTTTCTGCGAGTAAAGAGCACACTCGGCACACTCGCCTTTTGCCTTGCCATAATCAGGACTAATCAACTCTGAGCAGGACGAATTTGCGGCACATGAGTCGGCGACATTTCGAAACATGTTCTCGCTTTTGAGATGAGCCTCTCAAACAATACGGAGACCTACTCTAAGCTCGTCATGTTTCGAGTGCGACGAATTTTGGACGGGTCTGCATTCACAATACTCGGCAAGATCAATTCTGACAGTGTTCAGAACTTTTTGGAATTGGTTCGAAAATCGGAGGACTTAGGCAACAAGACCTATAACCATTATCTTCAAGCCATCGATACCTTCCTAAATTGGTGCGTTAAGTCGAAGCGAATCATTTCGAATCCCATTGTTGGATTAAAGCGCCTCAATAACGCGGTAGATGTTCGTCACCAGCGACGGGCTTTGACTACTGAGGAAGTGGAAATGCTTGTTGCAAAGGCCAGGACAAGCGGAAAATACATTCAATGCCAATCACTCGAACAACGGGCTCGCGTCTAGATGGCATTGCTGATTTTCATGCTGCTGGTCGGCATATGTACATCACTCAGCTACTTCGATCGGGAGTTTCGGTCCCGGAAGCGAAAGAGCTAGCAAGACATTCGGACGTTAACATGACCATGAGGTACACGCATATCGGAATCGACGATCAGGCGGAAGCACTGGCACTTTTGCCAAGGCTGGGAGCGGTCGCTGGGCAAGCTGCGCTGCACGGGCGCTGCATTTCGGGCGGCTTTGGGGGGCATTCCGTGTCAGCGGGTGGCACAACCCCCGAGGGTAAGATTGGCGATTCCCCAACGAAAACAAAGGGAATTGGCATAAAAAGACAGTCGTTGTCAAAAACTGTCAAAGCGGAGGGCACGGGGATCGAACCCGCAACCCCTTACGGGGCACTTCATTTCCAATGAAGCCGCTAGCCATTCGCCTACCCTCCAGACAAACGTCGTGCAAAAGCATATCCTAGAGCAACGCCGGGGCAAGCCAAACCCGCCCCTTTTTCTAGGATTCTATCCTACATACCGCCCAAAACTGGGGTTTTCGTTCCGATGGCGACACGCGTCCCTATCAATTCGACCGTCCAAACGTAGAAATCTGCTTCGACGAGGTGGAACTACGTGGTATGGCACTCTTCGCCCTGATTCTCGACACGGAGTGTCGAGATACACTAAATTCGAACAAATCCAGCTACCTTACGATGGGTAGCCAAGTTGGCTAAACTAGTGCTCTGTTCCGCCAGACTATTCTAACTAATCGGAAAACGATATGTTCGCTTGTCGCATCGCTTTGACATTGATAGCTTTCGCGTCCCTTCCCGCGATTGGGTCGGCCCATCCCGGCCATGGGAACCACCGCGATGCAAATGGCTTGCTCCATTATGTGACCAGCCCGTCGCATGTGCTGCCTGTTTTGGTCGCCGCCATCGTATTTGCCGGCATTGCTTTTCTGATCCGCAAGAGTTCGCGGCTGAACACGGCCCAATTGAGGCGCTAACCCAGTTAAGCTTCCTAGGAAAATGCAGTCAACGCGTATGCTTTGAATTTCCCAAGGAATCTGATCATGCGCTTCGCCGAAACCACCGAAAAACCGAGTGACACCCAGACCCAAATGCTAGACAAGTCCGGCGATCGCGTTCGACAAATGTTCGCGGAAATCGCACCTAAATACGACTTGATGAATCATGTCTTGTCGCTGAATATCGATACTCACTGGCGTGCAAAAACATTACGCATCCTCAATTTAAAAGCTGGTGCGCCCGTTCTTGACGCTTGTACCGGTACGGGTGACTTGGCCATCGCCATGGCCCGATCGCTTGGCCAAGAAACCGCCATCGTCGGCAGCGATTTCTGCGCTGAAATGCTCGAAATCGCCCGCGAAAAGCAGGCTAGGAAATTGCCAGGCTATTCTCACCTCGAGTTTATCGAAGCGGATACGCAAGAATTGCCATTCCCGGAAAACCACTTCCAAGCCGTCACGGTTGCCTTTGGCTTGCGAAACGTCTCCGTCACCGAAATGGGACTCTCGGAAATGAGAAGAGTTTGCAAAAAAGGCGGCCAAGTCGCCGTGTTGGAATTTTCTAAGCCAACTGTGTTCGGTCTGCGCCACCTGTACAACGCTTACTTCAAACACGTTCTACCTAAGGTCGGGCAGAGCTTGTCTAAGAACAAACAGTCCGCTTACGAGTACCTGCCTCAAAGCGTCCAGGAATTCCCAAGCGGCGAAGCATTGGCCAAGATCATGCGATTGGTCGGCTTAAAGGACATCAAGATGGTTCCAATGACGCTTGGTGTCGTCACCTTGTACGTGGGGACGAAATGAACCCCCAAGCTAAGATAGAACATCCGCTAGTATTGGCCATTACCGGTGCAAGCGGCGCGGTGTACGCAGTACGTTTGCTTCAGTGCTTGTGTGACGCGCAGGTCCCAGTGCATCTGGTGATGAGCCCCTCGGCAGCAACCGTCATCCAACAAGAACTCAATATCGACGTTGGAACAAATCGCAATCGAATCGATTTGCTGATGAGCTATTGCTGGCCCGACAAGGCGACACAGGAACAATGGCGGCCCAGATCCGCTCAGCAGGTTTCAATGGATCTGGAGTACATTACCTTACATGACTATCAAAACTACATGACTCCAATCGCAAGCGGATCGTTTCTAACTCGGGGAATGGTGATCTGCCCTTGTTCGGGAGCCACTATTTCTGGAGTCGTGCATGCGGCCGGTAACAATCTTATCCAGCGGGCGGCTGACGTTCATCTCAAAGAACATCGCAAGCTGATTCTGGTACCACGCGAAACACCGATGTCCGTTTTTCAACTCGAAAATATGCAACGGGCCGCACAAGCGGGAGCCATTGTTTTACCTGCCATGCCTGGTTGGTACCACAATGTCAAATCGGTAGTCGATCTCATCGATTTTATCGTTGCAAGAATCCTGGATCACTTGCAAGTCCCAAATTCCCTGATGCAACGTTGGAGTGAGAGTCCAGAGCCTGGAGCAGACGTATGAACAGTGCAACCGTGGCGAGCAGCAAAGAAACAGGCTGGTTGGCGATCACAAAGCACTACCTGCAGTTGATCCGTTTTAGCCACACGATCTTCGCATTGCCGTTTGCCTTGCTCGCAACCTCCTGGGCTTATGTCGTTCCTTTGACCACAACCGGTCCCGCGTCTGGTTTGACGGATACCTACTTGACCTTGCGTTGGCCCGCGTTGCTTGGGATCCTCCTGTGTATGGTTGCGGCCCGCAGTTTTGCCATGGCCGTGAACCGTTTGTTGGATCATCGGTGGGATGGTGAGAACCCACGCACGGCTTCTCGGCATTTACCTGCAAAGATTCTGTCCCGATCCAGCGTTGCCTGGTTTAGTGTTGCCTGTGCGGTGCTTTTTATAGCCTCGTGCTGCTTGTTTTTACCGAACACATTGCCTCTGGTTCTGTGCATCCCGGTTCTGGGTTTTCTGGCTCTTTACAGCCTTGCGAAGCGATTTACCAACTTAGTTCATTTTTGGCTGGGAACGGCATTGATGCTGGCTCCGATCTGTGCTTGGATCGCATTGCGGGGAGAGAGCGTTCAGTCGAACCCACTGGACCTATTGCCTGCCCTGACGCTGGGTCTGGTTGTTTTGCTTTGGGTATCAGGTTTCGACATTATCTATGCTTGCCAGGATGCCGACTACGACCGAAGGGCTGGCCTGTTTAGCATCCCAGCTTGGCTGGGAGTGAGAATCGCATTGCGGGTTGCGGTCGCTTGTCATGCCGCAATGTGGTTGGTTGCGCTCGCGATGACTTTTGCATTGCCTGCGTTATCATTAGGCTGGCTTTTCCGGGCAACATTAGTGATGGTTGGCGTATTGCTGTTTTACGAACACAGTGTGATCTCCGACAAAAACCTTTCCAGAATGCAGTTAGCTTTTTTTCAACTCAACTCCATCATCAGCGTCTTGTTTCTCACGGTGGGAACGATCGATGCCTACTGGCGATGAAGTAACACTTTTCCATCTCTCCATTATTTGCTCTGAACAGACATTTCAATCATGAGTAACCTTAAAGTACAGGATCGTTTGCGTTCCATTCGAGACAAGGTGGAACAAGGTGGTCGTCTCAATTTGGACGATGGGATTTTCCTCTATTCGCCCGAAGTGCCCCTGCATGAAGTCGGGCAACTTGCGAACTATGTCCGGGAAAAAATCAACGGCAACGTCGGCTACTACAACATCAACACGCATCTGAATCCAACCAACGTCTGCGTTTATCGCTGTCGCTTTTGCGCTTTCCGATCCGACCTTCGAGACCCGAAGGGGTACGCGATGAGCGACGAACAGATTTTGCATCGCGGCCAGGAAGCGGTCGACAACGGTTGCACCGAGATGCATATTGTAGGCGGGCTGCACCATAAACTCGGTTACGATTGGTATCGAGGCATGATTGAAAAGCTGCATACGTCTTATCCAAAACTGCACCTGAAGGGCTGGACTGCGGTCGAGATCAATTGGTTTGAGTTCCTGACCAAGATGACCTCGAAAGAGATTCTGCTAGATTTGAAATCCGTCGGGCTTGGGAGCATGCCTGGTGGAGGTGCCGAGATTTTTCACCCGGAAGTTCGCGACCAGCTTTGCGAACACAAAGCAAATTCTCACAAGTGGCTTGAGATCCACCAATCAGCCCACGAGATCGGACTGAAAACCAATTGCACGATGCTTTATGGCCATGTTGAGCAAGCGTACCACCGCATCGATCACTTGTTGCGTCTGAGGGAATTGCAGGACAAAACAGGCGGATTTCAAACGTTTATTCCTTTGGCATTCCATCCTGAGAACACCAAACTGTCGCATTTGAAAAAGCCTTCCGCGTTGATGGATTTGAGAACGATGGCGATTTGCCGACTGATGTTAGACAACGTACCTCATGTGAAGGCCTATTGGATCATGCTGGGTATAGGAACGGCGCAAACCGCATTGGCTTATGGGGCGGATGACATCGACGGGACCGTACGACACGAATTGATTTACCACGATGCTGGGGCCACCACGCCTGAGATGCTAACGGTCGAACAGATGAAGCATTTGATTGTCGAAGCGGGTAGAGTGCCAGTCGAACGGGATACGGTTTATCACCATATCCACCGCAATCCCGAAAACTTCAAAGAGTGGACTGTTGGAGAGGAAGTTTCGGTCAACAACGCGAGGCAAGAATTGGCTAGTGTGTAGCTGGGATTGTCGCCTTTTGCTCCGCAAAAGGGCGTTAACGTGGCGCACGTTCGCAGAGCAAAAGGCGACAATTTAAGACACTTCTCGCGTATCGCCACCGACTGGTTCCAGGGCTCTGCCTTGGAACCCACTGACTTGCCGGCTCTGCCTGCCGAATCGTCAAGAATAGCGATTCCCTTCCCTTGCGAAGCGAGGCAGAGCCTCCGGAGCAGTGCGTTCCCAGGCAGAGCCCTGGAACGAGAAAACGAGAAACTTCACTGGTGGTGTTAGCCGACAAGTGTTCTATTTAACGTGAGAAGATTGTCGCTTGACCGCCTAGTACCCATTGGTCTTGCGCGCGACCTTCGGAGGTTACAAAGTACCGCGTGTACAGCGTAATGCGTCCTGATCCATTGAGCCAAAAATGGGCTCCGAATTCTGGATAGACTGCAAGGATGTAACCGTCGACGATGGATTTCTTTTCCCCTTCTTCGTCGATTGCCTTGTCGTCATCATTATCAAGGCCATCCCGGTCTGAGTCGATTTCACCACGAGAAAATCCGTTGTACATCCCAACGCCAACAAATGGAGCCAGTCGCGTTGGTGTTTGGAACCGTGCTCCAACGTCCATTCCCGCAAAACCTTGATTGCTGTCCGACATAAGTAGACCGCTGATGCGTTGCGAGTAATAGCTGGTGGGATAGCACTCATACCCAACCTCAGCCCCAACGATTGGGGCATCGGATTTCGCTAGGAACTGGCCACCGCCGCTAACAAACCATCCTCCGAGCCCTTTGACGTGTCGGGCATCCACCGCCTGTTTTACCTTGCCAAGCACGTCCTCTTTTTCCGCTCCTTCATGGTACTTTGCAGCGTATTCCCGGTCATCCATCGCGTACCGAGACTTAAATGGATGGCAGCCGGAAAACGAAAAGAAAAGTGCGAAGGCGGAGAACTGGCTAAGGGTTACAGAAAGCGATGACAGATTCATGCAATAGCCATAGGGAATTTCAATTTTTGTTGCAACATCAATCTCATCAGAACGAGAATCCCGCGGGCGGGGAGCTCGCCCGACGTACTATGCTCTATCAGGACGCCAAAACGGAGTCCGCCCTAGCGAGTTGTCACCGATTTTGTCGGCCACAGTCGGGATTGTGTATTAGAAAGCATAGGTTCGCAAAGACCACTGTTTTCAAGGAACTTCCCAGCGGCGATGGAACCTGTGAGCAATGTCGTCTGCGCGACGGTTGAACGCGTGTTTAGGTCTCGCTCCACAATATTTTCCTCACCCCTAAAGTGCCAAGCCGTGAAGAAGTACATGACGCAGAGGAAGGCTACCAGCCCAGCTAAAACGTCTTCCGTGTTTTTACAATAGTTCGTCATGCATCTCGCCCTTGTACATCTCTCGTGGGAACGAACGGTGAAAGGGGTGAGATGCAATTCCTGGGCCGAAGCCGTCGAATAGGAATGGCATCCTGTCGGAAAGCGAAAAAGCGACTTAGTCGTACACGATTTTCGTTGATCTTTGGCGTCGCATTAGATTCTGCACCATTTTTTCCGCTGCGATCTAAAAAACTTTTGCAATGATTCGTAAAAACCTTTCAATCCGGCTCTGCTATCCGCAGTTTCATTTTGAATGATCAATTGTCAGATCGGGCGACCTTGACATGCTCCTTAACTTTGAGTTAAGAGTGGGCCGACTAATGCCTAAAAGTTCGCAGGTTTTCCCCAAGTTCTGATTGCAATGTTTCATTGCAAATGAAATAAGCATCGCATCGAATCGTTCCATAGAACTTCGATAAAGGTTCCCTGCGTCGTCATTGCAGGCGGCTTCGACAAAGTGACCTAGGTCTTGCCAAGTGCTGACGTCCATTAAAACGGGCGCGGCTTCAGATTCAGACGATTTGAGATGATGATTTGCTACGTCGATCGAAAGGAATTCTGGAAGCAGGGTCGGGCCTGTGGATACGATGATTGCTTCGCGAAGAACAGCTTGTAGTTCCCGAATATTTCCGGGCCATGAGTAAGCCCGCAATCGTTCGAGGCATTCAGGCGAAATGGTTTGAACGTTGGTGCCGAGCTGTCGATTGAAACGAAATAAGAAATAGTGCGACAATTCTGCAATATCATCAATCCTTGATCGAAGCGGAGGCAATTGAAGTGTTACACCACGCAAGCGATAAAAAAGATCACCTCGAAAATCTCCTGACTCGATCATTCGTTCAAGATTTTGATGGGTGGCTGCGATGACGCGAACGTCCACTTGAATCGTTTGGTTGCCACCTACGCGCTGAAATTGTCCATCCTGTAACAATCGAAGAATTTTTGATTGGGTCGCGATCGGCATGTCTCCGATCTCATCTAAGAATATGGTCCCTTCGTGGCACTGCTCAAACTTACCGATTCGCTGTTTTTCGGCGCCCGTAAAAGCACCTTTCTCGTGTCCGAAAAGGTCACTCTCCAACAACGGTTCCGGAATAGCAGCGCAGTTAATCGCCAAGAACGGGCCATTGGATCGACGACTATGTTGGTAGATGGCACGAGCGACAAGTTCCTTGCCTGTACCGCTTTCACCGAGAATGAGAACGTTAATATCCTGAGGTGCAACACGTCCAATCTGCTTACAAACGGATTGCATCGCTGTTCCGTTTCCGATCAGCCTATCTGAACCGGTTTCGTCAATGCCGTGAGACTCCATTTGTGCCGGAGATCGCATTATCTTGGAGATCTTCAGGGCTTGACCTACGACTTGATGGAGCTGTTCAATGTCGAGCGGCTTAACGAGATACTCAAATGCTCCGAGCTTCATCGATTCAATTGCAGTGTCCGTGTTTCCATGACCAGTGATGAAGATGATCAGGACCTTGGGGTCTATCTCCTTTAGTTTGTTGAAAACGCTCCAGCCGGACTCTTTGCCCAGACGCAAGTCTAATAAAACGACGCTTGGCCGTTCCTCTCTTAAAACGTGCACGGCCTCCGTTCCATTGCGAGCAGCTACGACGCGGAGTGTTTCGTTTGTTAGAACGGTCGCAATCGTACGTTGAATCCCAACTTCGTCGTCAACAATAAGAAGTGTGTCCATATATCAAGTTTCAGCCAATTGTTTTTGGAAGTTTCGTCGGCAAATCGATCGAGAATTTCGCACCGTTGGGCGGCTCGTTGGTTGCATGAATTTGACCGTGATGCTGCTCAATGATAGCACGTGAGACGGCAAGCCCCAACCCAGTTCCCTTTTCTTTGGTCGTATTGAACGGTTCGAACAACTGCGAGAGCGTTTCGTCCGACATCCCGCTACCCGTATCGCGAAACTCGATTTGAACACGATCGTCAGAGTGGGGCCGAGTCATGATCAAGAGACTTCCGCCATTTGGCATGGCCTCGATTGCGTTGATGCATAGGTTGACAAATACTTGGTGCAACTGTTGATGATCTGCTTCCAAGATTAAGGGTTGAATTGGTTCGTCTATATGAATGGCCACTTTTTGCTTCTCGGCTCGGCCCGAAATCAAGGCAACGGCTTGCTGGATCGTAACCGATAGACTGCCTCGAGAGCGATTCTGGAGGCGCACCCGAGAGTAATCCAAAAGACCTTGGACGGTCGCCTCGATACGGCTTATCTCGTCTAAGATCAGTTGCAGGTTCTCGCCCGATAGGGTTTCAGTCGACTTTTTCCTGGAAGCGTTTTGCAATAGAAGTTTAACCGAAGTTAGAGGATTTCGAATTTCGTGTGCGACCCCAGAAGCAAGTCGGCCAACGGAAGCCAGTCGCTCGGCTCGGATAATGTCCGCTTGTGACTTTTCAAGATCGACATAGGCTTGCTTAAGGCGATCAACAATCCATTTTGCTTGTTCTTCCATCATCGACAAATCTTTACCCTGCTTCATAGAGATATCTGGGATCCCAATGGTTAGGGTTTCGCGTTGATTTAAAACGACGTCAATTCGTCCTACAGATCTCGAAAGCTTTCGAGACAGTCGCCAGCCGAACACTAACCCAAAAATGGGTCCAATAACGAGTACGAGGGTTCGAGCAAACCCAAACCAACCGCCTACAAAATCACGCGTTCGATCCGATTCACTTGCGATCTTCCAGTTGATTGTCTTGATCGTTTTCATGACTTCCATGAGTTGGGCGGCAAGCTGCCGCATGCGCACGGTACGCTCGTCTTTGAGTAAAGGGGAATCCAAAGTATTCTCAACCTTGGGTTCCGCCCCACCTTCGTCTTGCAAGGCTTTGGCGATATCCGGAGAGAGCATGCCTGTACCTAGAATACGGATGTCGTTGACAAGTGTTGAAGCCACATTAATTTGTTTCGTTTCATCCGGCTCAACGGCTACTTTTGAAAGAGCTTGCAAACGCAAATTCAGCTCATCCGCTACTGGTCGCCAAAGAGAAATGATATTGGCTCGTTCTATTACAACGTCTTGAGCGAAGATCGCTTCGATCTGTCTCGAACAATCTTGGATGGCATCCGCCTCGAATATCGATACGTAGTTTTCCTGTATGACACGGCGGTGCGCGTCCTCGACCCAGGAGATGTAGAATGACGTCGCAGAGCTCATGGATACCCAAACAATGACGACCGTGAGCAGGGGAGGGAAAACGTACTTCCACATTTTTGATACCAATTACCAGGATGACGCTAGGAGCACAATCTATAGGCGCACAAATCTATTCCTACACGAAGATAGCAATGGACGCTAGCAATGGACGCTAGCAATGGACGCTAGCAATGGACGCTAGCAATGGACGCTAGCAATGGACGCTAGCAATGGACGCTAGCAATGGACGCTAGCAATGGACGCTA
>Ga0105048_10019831_pt1 | contig 10288 bp, 8 predicted proteins | sample MAT05_FD_78382 | JGI IMG/M metagenome (GOLD analysis project Ga0105048, IMG submission 78382) | Freshwater microbial communities from Lake Fryxell liftoff mats and glacier meltwater in Antarctica - MAT-05 | ecosystem: Environmental > Aquatic > Freshwater > Ice > Liftoff microbial mat | place...
CCAGGTTCCACCCCTCGCTGACCTCATTGCCGCCCGCATTACCGCCCGCGCTCCTCAGCTTGCTCTCGCCTCTGCCTGACTCATCCCAGGGCCGCTACCCTGCCGGATTGAGGTGGTACCTCATCGTACTTGCAGCAGACCGTGGTACGATCATCACCGGGTACCAGATGTCGTCCGCAACGCCGCCCAATCTTCCACAGGATGCCCTGTGGCTCAGGTAGACCGCGCGACCAGAGAAGACGTTGAGCATCTGCTCGCACGGGCAAGTGCCGCCTGGGAGTCGCTGCCAGACGTCCAGAGGGACTTCGTCCAGTGGGATCTTGTGGATCAGCTGGCATTCATTGAAGAATGGCCGCTGGAAGAAGAGCGCTTGGAACGGCTCGCTACACTTGCTCGCGTCGATATATTCTCGGACAGCCAGCGCGCTCGATACGCACGCCTGCTACGCGTCGTCGCTGATACTCGCCCCATTGTTGAGCGCCTGCGCTGCGCCTGACCGTGCGCTGGCGTCAGACTTCGACGTAGGCCGTGCGCGAGGTTGGCTCTGGGATTGGCTCGCCGGCGTCGCGCAGCCCTTCCAGGTGGAAGTCGATGGCCTCCCGAATCTCGCACTCGACCTCTTCGACGGTGAGGCCGGTAGCGATGCAGCCCGGAAGATCCGGCACGTACGCCGAGTAGTTCCCTGGCGCTTTCTCAATGACGACAACATATCGCCTCGTCATGGCCGCTCCTTCTCGTCGCTGTCCGCCAGCCGGCCTGCTGTTGAACACTCGCCCACGTGCCAGCGGCGAGATCGTCATTCGGTTTGCCGGGTACCGTCACCACACCGGGTTTTGTCGGATGCCTCAGTTGGCGATGGCTGCCGCGCATACGATCAATGTACCAGCCATCGTCCTGCAGCCGCCGTAGAACGTCCCGCACCTTCACCGACATGCTGCTCCAGGTTTCGCCGCTACCAGCGCCAGCCTCAGACTTCGACGTAGGCCATGCGCGAGGTTGGCTCTGGGATCGGCTCGCCGGCGTCGCGCAGCCCTTCCAGGTGGAAGTCGATGGCCTCCCGGATCAGTTCGGTGACTTCTTCTTCTGTTTCGGCGACGGCCACGCAGCCAGGCAAATCAGGGACATACGCACCGTAACTCGTCGGCCCCTGTTCAATGACGACAACGTACCGCTTCACCGTTCCTCCCGCAGACCAGCCTGCCGCCAGATGTTCCCGAGCGTGCCCGGCGGCACGTCAACCCCTGGCTGACCGGCCACCGTGACGGTGCCCGGGTTTGTCGGATGCTTCAGTTGGCGATGGCTGCCGCGCATACGATCAATGTACCAGCCATCGTCTTGCAGCCGCCGTAGAACGTCCCGCACCTTCACCGCGCGCCTCTCCGAACCAGCTTTGAGCCGATCAGATTGTTTCAGATGTTATGTGATGTTGCACAATCAGCAGACTGGACAACTAGCGGCGAGTGATGCGCCAGAGTGTGAAGCCGCCGCCCTCGTCGTTTTCCAGCGGCTCCAGGGTCCAGGCGTCGGCGTTGTTGCGGTGGCGCAGGCTGCTCGGCTGGAGGTCGGCCAACACCAGGGCGGTCGGGGTGTTGATGCGCCGCACGATCCGCTCGGACGACTCTTCGAGCATGACGCGGGGGACGCCGCGCAGTTCCATCATGAAGTCGAAGGTGCGCTGTGCCGTGCCCGCCGCCCCGGTCCGATCATTCTTCAGCGTGGGGTCCAGCACGACCGGCTCGTCGGGCCGGCGCTGCCGATCCAGCGCGCCGAGCGTCACGAAGTACCGGTCGTTCGTCTGGTTTGCCGCCAGCACGTCCCGCTCATAGCGTACAAGCGGCACCAGCGGGAAGAGGACGAACAGCGCGAAGACCACCGCCAATGCGCTCTGCGCGAGGCGCTTCATCGGGGCGGCCAGCGTCCGTAGCTGGTGCCAGAGCAGCGCTGCCAGCCCGCCCACCCCTGCGAACAGCAACGGCACCAACGGCATCAGGTAGCGGCCCTGGCGTGGCAAGATGTCATGACTGGCCGGGAACAGCGGCAGCACGCCCAGGAACACCGCGACCGCCAGCGGCAGGCTCCAGGCACCCAGGCGCGCGGCGGTGACCAGCCCCAGGATGGCGGCGGCCGTGTAGGCCAGCACACGCGGATCACGCAGGTATGTATCCAGGCTGGCAGTCTGGGCTGACTCCTCGGGATAAAACTCAATTGCGCTGGCGAGGATGCGCGGCATGGACTGCACGATCTCGGCGGCGCGGCCCTGGTAGCTGAAGTCCTCTTCGCGCCCTTCGCGGTCGCGCCCCTCGACGTAATTGCGCGACTGCTCCTGTGATTCTCTCAGCGTGCCGAAGTCGGAGATCAGGTTGTAGACGATCAGTGGACTGACGCCGATCAGGAACGCGAGGACTGCGGCGTAGGCCCAGCGCGTCCGGAAGAAGGGCCGGCCCCGCCAGAGCACGTACCCGATGAAGACCGGCCAGAGCAGCAGCATGGTCGGGTGCTGCTGTTGCGCCAGGCCGAAGCAGAAGCCCGCGCCGACCAGCGCCCAGCCGCCCGAAATGCCCTCACCCCTCGACCTCCCCTCACCCCCCGGCCCCCTCTCCCGCAAGCAGGAGAGGGGGAGGCTCGTTCCTGCAACGGCGCGTTCCAGCAGCAGGAACGCCAGCGTCAGGTAGAGCGGCAATGTCCCGTGGGGCCACGCGAGATGGCTGCTGGTGATGACGTGGACGGCCGACGTTGCCAGCAGACCGCCGCCGACCAGCGCACCGATCCAGCCAGTGACGCGCACTGTACCCGCGTCCAGGCCACGGGCCGCCCGTCGCCCGAGGTCCGCGCCCAGCACCGCCGTCGCCAGCACTGCTCCCACCCCCAGCACGACCATCAGGGCGCGCGGCGAGTAGATGCCGGGGCCGATCAGCCAGAAGATGCCCGCTTGCAGGTAGTAGTGGAACGCGCCGGTGTAGGCGTTCACGCCGATCAGCGGACGCTTGCCCTCCCAGATGCCGTAGGCGACCTGGCCATCAAAGACCTCGTCGGTGAACTGCGGGATGTACCAGAGGTTCGGCCAGCGCACGGCGATCGCGACGACGGCCAGCAGCAGCAGCGGCCACCAGTCCAGCAGCCAGCGTCGCCACCCGGCCGGTGCAGGCGTTGGTGGGGGGCCACCCGGCCGCGGCTCCGAGGGCGGATCGGTGGCGGGCGGCAGTGTGGGCGATGTCTGGGCCGTCATGGCGGCAAGTGTGCCGTGTGAGGGTAGCCGGCGCGCAAGAAACTCCAGAGGACGGCGCACGCCACCGTGCAGGATATGTACACGCACGTTCTGGGCGCGTCGCTGTGCCGAATGTGTCTGTGCGCCATGTGCGCGACGGTGGGGTGGGTGTTCGGCATCAGGCTCACCACACCCCACGCTGTCTGACGGCGGGGCGGGCTACTCGGGGCTGAGGAAGTCGATGGCGATCCAGCCGTCGGTGCCGTTCCGCGTGCGGACGCGCTGCCAGAACAGGTCCTCGTGCCGCTCCGAGATGCCGATGGCCTGCACGCGCGTGCCTGACGGGACGACGGCGATGGCGGGGGCCGCGCGCGACGGTGTTCCGCGCAGGCGCACGCCGTCGCCGTCCGTGTTGGCGATGCGCATGGCGCGGGTCGGCACCGGCGCCGGAACGGCAGTCGGCGGGGCCGGCGGCCGGGTTGGGGGAACCGGCGTGGCGGTGGGCGGCACGGCCGTTGGCGTCAGGGGCAGGGGCGTGGCCGTCGGCGGGGCACGGGTTGGCGTGGGCGGCGCCGGGGTAGCCGGGGCCGGAGTGGCAGTCGGTGGCACTGGGGTAGCGGTGGCCGGGGGTAGAGCAGCGACCGGCGCGGGTGCCAACGCAATCTCGTCAAGCTTGGAGGTGGCAGGCTGCTCGCCGCGCGGCACGTTGGCAAGCTGCGGCGCATAGGTTGGCGAGCCGCGCCCGCGCGGGAGCCGCTGCATCAACGCGTACGTCGGCGTCTTGTCGATGATCTGATTGTTCTTGTCGAAGTCAAACATCCAGTACACGCCGCGATCTGGATGCCAGAAGAGTGGCGTGACGGCGACGATGCGCGGGTCGGCCGCCCAGTCACGAAAGGCAGCCTCGTAGAACGCGGCGATCTCCATGTCGTCGCCGGTGTTCAGGTGGCCGGCCTCAGTGATGAGGACGGGCATGTCGCGGCCGATGGCCTCAAGCTCGGCCTCGTAGGCGCGGTGGGTGTAGCGCAGGTCTGGCCCGTGGTTCGGCACGCTGTACGGATTCGAAGCCCACCCGGACAGCCGTGTGAAGATGCCGGGCACGGCTTCGTCCATCGCGGTCAGGAACTCGTAGGCATCCTGCATACGGGGCAGGTCGCTGGTGTTCGAGGCATCGAGCGGGCCGTTCACGATCTTGAAGCGCTCGGAGTCGGCGAACACGTCGATGAAATGGTTCAGGAAGCGCGCGTAGCCAACTGCGTCCACCTCGCCGGCCCACTCGCGCCCGAGGTTCGGCTCATTGCCGGCGATGACCCATACGCGGCTTGTCGGCCAGCGCCCCTTTTCGAGGAAGGCCCGCCACTTCTCGGCGTCGTCCGCTTCAGGGCGCGACCACATCTCCGTGTTCTCGTCAAAGCGGGTGGACACGCGAATGATCGGCTGGAGGCGGCTTTCATAGCAGCGGTCGAGCAACTCTTGGAGCAATTGTTCGCCGTGGGGGCCGTCGCGCTCGCTGGCAGTGAAGACGACGGTCAGGTAACCCCAGTCGCCGCCGTTGGCGTTGGCGAGGTCGGCGGCCGCCCAGATATACCGGTCGCGGCGGAGGCGGGCCACGTTCAGCCCGACAATGTTGTTGCCGAGTGAGCCGACGGCCTGCGCCGGGGCCGGGGCCACGCCGGGGCCGCCCCCTTGCGCGGCCGGGCCGGCTGGTCCGGCCGGTTCGACAGGCTCGGTCTCGGCGTCGTCGGCGTCTGCGGCATTCGCCCAGACGCCACCCTGCGGCTGGAAGATGACGAGCAGCGCCAGTGTGATCTGGAGAAGCACCAGGGCGAGCTGCTGTCGCCGCATACACCCATCCTCCGGGCTCGGTCTGCCTACCCAGGCAAGCCCGCCGCGGATGATAGCGCGCCGGTGCCCCGCCCGTCTCGTTCAAAACGGGCGGGGGATGCCGTTCGGGACGGCACGTCCGACCGATCTGTCACGAAAGAGGCTTCTCACCGGGGCTGGCGCACGCCCCCGGAACGGGCCGGGTGGACCGCCTGTTCAGGGTGCGGGCGGGCTGCTGCCGGCGCGCGGATGGGCCTGGAAGAACGCCCAGATCAGGTCAGTTGCGGAGATGCCGGCCATCGTGCCGGCGGGCGCGGGCGGGCTGGTCGGCTTGGGCCAGGTGTGCCCGCCGCCCTGGACCGTCCAGAGGGTGACGTCGGCACCGTCCTGGCCGCCAGCGTACGTCTCCCGGCGGGAGGGTCCGCGCTGCTCGGTCGTCGGGGTCGGGTCGCAGCCGTTGTGCGCCACCCAGAAGCGCACCGAATCGGCCACACTGACGAAGCCCGCCGGGCCGCGCTGAGATCCGCCGTTGTACGGCACCAACTCATCGTCGGTGCCGTGGACATGGATGACCGAGATCGGGCGCGGCGGCGTGCGAACGGTGGATGCCATCCCGCTGCGCCCCTGCACGCCGATGGTGCCGGCCACGATGCCGACGGCGGGGAATAGATCAGAGGCTTCGGCAGCCAGCGCGTAAGTCATCATGGCCCCGCTGCTGTAGCCGCACGCGAAGGTCCGCGCCGCGTCGATGGGGCGGGTGCGGGCCTCCTGCTCGACCAGGGCGCGGATGAAACCGACGTCGTCCGGCTCAGCGCGCTGGTGCAGGAAATCGGCATTCCAGGTCGGCGGGTCGCCCAGGGCGTCGGGGTAAGCGACAACGAAGTCATACGTGTCGGCAAGGTCGTTCATGTCGTACATGCGTTCAGCGATGGCCCCGTTACCGCCCCGCCCATGAAGCACCAGCACCAGCGGCGCGGGCGTGGCCGGGTCCAGCCCGGTCGGCTCGTGGCGCACGTAGCGGCGGCTGACCCCGCCCACGGTGAGCTGGTGCACCGAGCGCCCTGCCGTGGCGGCTTGACGTGCGACGGCCCCGGCCCCGACACCGGTGGCTGGCGCGCGCCGGGCCGATGCGGCCGGCGTCGTGCCAGCAGTCACGGTCTGTGTCGGAGGTACCGGAGGCGCGCTGCTGGCGCGGGCGCTCAGGCTGCCGCTCAGGGCTGCCGCGCCGGCACCGAGCGTCAGGGCCAGCATCGCCCGCCGCGTCATGGTGATGGTCTGCGTCATGGTGGTGACCCCCGTCTTGCGGTCCGACGTGGTTCGCACGGTGCCGCGTGTCCGCCTGATGTTCAGCGTACGCCGCGCCGATGATCGGCTGATGGCCATCCTGTCACCATCCGGTGAACGGGACCGGCCGACGCTTGGGGGCCGGGCTTGCGGGCGGGCACGCTGGCTCCGAGTAGAATCCCGCGCGACAGGCCACCCGCCGGCACGGCGTGGGCACGAAGGGAGCCAGCACCGTATGAAGATCATTGATGTTGACGTGTATACGGTCGATCCGGCCAAGAACGGCACGCCGAACAGCGTTGAGTATCCCGACATCTGGACGTTCGTCCGGGTGCGGACGGACGAAGGGCTGTACGGCTGGGGCGAATGTACGAACTTCCCCGGCAACGGCAGCCTGATGATCGCGGACGCCATCCACCATCTGAAGCCGTGGATCATCGGCGAGGATGCCCACGACATCAACGCTATGTGGCACCGCATCTTCCGGAAGGCGGCGTATCTCGGGCCGCGCGGGCTGCCGACCGCCGTCGTCAGCGGCCTGGACATCGCGCTGTGGGACATCAAAGGCAAGGTGACGGGCCGGCCGATCTACGATCTGCTGGGCGGCAAGGTGCGCCCGAGCATCCCCACCTATGCGAACGCCTGGTTCTTCGCGCTGGACGGCTTCTCGGCTGCCGCCACGCCGGAGGAGTACGGCGCGGCGGCCAAGCGGGCGGTGGCGAAGGGGCACACGGTCCTGAAGTGCGACCCGTTCCTTGAGATGAACCAATATCACACGGGGTATCTGGCCGGGCAGATCTCGCCGGAGGGCGAAGATTTCGGCGTCAACGTGATCGCCGCCATCCGCGAGGCGGTCGGCCCGAGCATCGGCGTGTTGCTGGACGCTCACGGCCACTACAACGTGCCGACCTGTGTGCGCATCTGCCGCCGCCTGGAACCGTACAACCTGGGCTGGTTCGAGGAGCCGACGCCGCCGGAGAGCATCCAGGCGTTGCGCGCCATCCGCGATCAGGTCAACATCCCGATCTGCGTCGGCGAGCGGCTGTACACGCGCCACGACTTCCTGCCGCTGCTGGAACAGCACCTGACCGACTACATCATGCCGGATGTGGTCTGGACCGGCGGCATCAGCGAGTTGCTGCGGATAGCCACGCTGGCCGAGGCGTACCACGTGCCGATCAGCCCGCACAACGCGATGGGGCCGCTGCAAGTGCTGGCCGGCGCCCACACCATGATGACCGTGCCCAACCTGTACCGACTGGAGCACAATATCGCGAACTACGGCAACTACAACCGCTTCATCGACCACCCGCTCGACTTCCGTGGCGACCAGTTGTTCCTGTCAGAGCGGCCCGGCCTGGGCGTGGACTTCGACGTCGAGATGCTGGAGGCACACAGCGTCTACCGCCGCCCCGCGTGACGACATGACGGCAGCGGACGGGGCGGCCGAGGCTGCCACGCCCGTTGACTGGCCGGGTGCGCCACTTCGCCGTCATCGCCGCCGTACGCAACGTGGGTGGGACGTGTGTTCCCGCCAGGGGGCAACGCCAGCCGTAGACTGGCGTCGCCCCGTCGTCAGCCGGCGTGGCAACACCGACGACTGGCAGCGCATCGGCCGGCGTACTGTTCGGCGGCCCCCGTCTTTGACCTGGGGGCGAATCGCGGGCGCGGTCAGCCTGCTTGCGCCGTCAATGCGGGTGGACCTCCCTCGGCTGATGGTCCTGGGGGCACAGACCGAGCAGGCCGTTCGTGCGCGGACGAAACAACGTGGCCACCATCGCGAAACCTGCGGCACCGACGTACCGCCTCACCACCAACGTGCTGCCCGACAGGGAAGCCGCACCAATAGTAGAATGGAGCGTCCACCCCTCTGGCCTCGCTACAGGACCGCGCCGGGACCGCCCCGCTGGCGCGGCGCAGAGACCCCAGGCTTCTCAGTATGCTCACCGGGCGACGTGACAGCGTACTCTGCAAGGGCGCGATGTGACACGACCCGCTGCCGTACGCAGCCACTCATCGGAGGGCCACCATGATGCGTGATCCCAGGTCATCGAATGCGAGCCGCAGGGCGTTCCTCGGCAGGTGTTCTCGGCGCCGCCGCGCTGACGGCGTGTAGCTCCCCCGCAACGCCGTCAGCACCCGCCGCCCCGGCCAAGCCGGCCGAAGCCGCGAAGCCCGCCGAGGCAGCGAAGCCCGCAGCCCCCGCCGCTGCTGCCGCAGGCGCGAAGCAGATCAAGGCGCTTGTCGATCAGACCTGGGCCGAGCTCGGGATGAACGACGCGACGGCCGCCTACAACGAGGCGATGAAGGGGAAGGTCCAGGTCGAACTGGAGTCAGGCGCGGCCGGCTGGGAGCCGAAGGCCCTGGCAATGATCAAGGACAAGTCCATCCCCTGGAGCGCGCACGGCTACGCGCCGTTCTTCAACCAGTACAACTACATCAAGTCCGGCATGGCCATGCCCATCGACGATCAGGTGAAGGCGTCCACGGTGCCGTGGGCCAAGGACATGAAGTCCACCTACTACGCCCCGAACATCGACGACGTGACTCGGTTCGAGGGCAAGCTGTACTTCGTTCCGATGAAGCTCAACATCCACCTGTTGGGCTACCGCTCGGACTATTTGAAGAAGGCCGGCGTCGAAAAGATGCCGGACACCTGGGACGACTTCGAGAAAGTCCTCGGAGAAGTCAAGAAGGCGATGGCATCCGAGCAGGTGATTCCCTTCGCGATGCGTAAGGAGTTCTACCGGACGCTCGGCACGTCGTTCGTCACGCGCAAGCAGCAGATCTGGGACGACAAGGGCGTCTTCACGCTCGACACCCCCGAGTTTTACGACACCATCAACATGTACAACCGGTGGTTCAAGAACGGGCTGATTACGAACGATTCGTTCATCGCCGCCGGCGACGTCTCGATCTGGGAGAAGGGCAAGGTCTTCGCTGGCATTGACTCGCATTCCTGGATCCGGACGGCCAAGAAGGTGTACGGCAATGAGAACGTGGGCGGTATGCTGCCGCCGCAGGTCGCCAAGACGGACAAGCCGCGTAGCTGGATGCACGTGGACGGCGGGTTCGCGTTCGTCGGTGGGGCGGACCCGCAGGAGGGCGTCAACTGGCTGCTGACGATCCTCGGCCCGGACGGTGACATCGCGGACAAGTGGTGGCCAAAGGTGATCTCCTTCTCGGGCTCGCCGGTCCACAAGACGATGTTTGACAAGCACGTCACGAAGGCGACGGACTACCCGGAGATTGCCGACAGCTACAAGGCGATTGCCAGCAGCACGCTGATGCCGGTCGTCGTCGGCGCGAGTTACCCGGCCACGCAGACCAAAATCTGGCCGTGGATGGAACGCTTCTGGGCCGGCGCGATCGGCGATAAGGAAGCCGTGCAGGGTGCCATGAAGGAGATCCAGGAGGAGATGGCCAAGTCCGTGCGCTAGGCGGCCATCCGAACGATGCGGCCCGGTGCCTCACCAGCGCCGGGCCGCGCGTCAATCCAGCGAGATGCCGTGCTCAGGCGCACGTGCCCCAGCCTCGCGTCTCGGGACCAGTGCTGACCCAACGCGTCAGGAGGGAGATTTTTCGCGATGCAGTCGCTCTCGCCGAGCGCAGAGAGAAGCGGCGGCCACAAGGTAGACGCCGCGCACCGCGCAACCCGCCGCCGGCGCCTGATTGGCGACGCCGCGATGGGGTATGCGTTCATCGCGCCGGCTGTCGGGCTGTACCTGCTCTTTCAGGGCTACCCGATTGTGCGCGGCCTGATTATCGCGGTCTCGGACTACCGATTCTTGATCCCGGACCACCAGCCGTTCAACGGCTTCAATAACTGGTACGAGATGTGGAAGGACGCCACGTATCTGCTCAATCCGGCAGGGTAGAACTTTCCGGTGCGGGTCAGGTTGGCCCGCTTTAACGACCGTTCAGACCCTCTGGACATCCCATTTCGTCAGATTCGCGCAGTCTTCGCTCGCTCAG
>Ga0105048_10019833_pt1 | contig 10287 bp, 5 predicted proteins | sample MAT05_FD_78382 | JGI IMG/M metagenome (GOLD analysis project Ga0105048, IMG submission 78382) | Freshwater microbial communities from Lake Fryxell liftoff mats and glacier meltwater in Antarctica - MAT-05 | ecosystem: Environmental > Aquatic > Freshwater > Ice > Liftoff microbial mat | place...
CCATTTACAGTTCAATCCGCTCGCGCGTCAGGTTCTTAAACGAGGTCAGCCGCTTGTCGAAAAACAGGTTAATCCGGCCGGTCGGACCGTTACGGTTCTTTTGCACACTGATCTCGGCAATGTTCTTCTGATCCGTGTCGGGGTTGTAGAGTTCATCGCGATAGATAAAGGTCACGATGTCCGAGTCCTGTTCGATGCTGTTGTGAACGACGATGTCATTGGCCACAAAGTTATGATTCCCCGGCACCGTCATGTCAAAGACTTCCTCTTCACCGCACGGCTCAATCGACAAGATTTCATCCCAATACACATCACTCGTTGCCAGATGCATCAATGTTGCGGATTGGACAACCTGAGCCACCCGCAAAGCCCGCTCACGGCTCAAGTTGGCTTTATAGAGGGCTGTGCCGCAATACTGAGTGGCTATCCCAGCCTGCATCTGCCGAGTGGTCATCCCTATCTCAAGCATCGCTGGAACAACATTGTCACGCCACACGGCGCGCGGAATCACATCGCGATTCGTGTTTGCAGTCGAATTCATCAGGGAGCCGGCCACATCATGCAATGATGCGGTTTTTCGTCGGCCCACCGCTCCAACGATTTCAATAAATCTCTCCAATTCATCTTTACCACTCACATCGACACGATGTTGATCCCGGCCTTTTCTGCCTTGAGACACGGTGTTAAGACGAGCATTGATGCCCAATCGCAACAGTAATGCCTGCACATCACGAGCCAAACGCAAGCTGCTGGAAGCGTAATAAATTGTTGGATAGTGCGAACGGCCTGCTTTAGTCAGATGAATGCATCCATCTGTAGCCCATAGATGCCGTAAAAACAATGCGATAGCATTTGTGGGCTGCATAAAGACCTCAGCCGGCACAAATTTCTCGTGCGAGCGAAGCCCCCAAACATGCAGTTCTGTCAACCAGTCGCAAATGGCGTTGTGCACGCCGTGGGTATGCTGCCGCGTAGACGCCAGATAGACTTGGTACCAACCACGCTCTTGATTAATTCGCGGTGCAATTTCATGTCCGAATGTTTGTGTCGCCAACGTCGCTACCTGTTCGGCCAAATCCAGATCGGTCGTCGTGTATTGAACGGCATGTGTAGGCAACGTGCATCCATCACCAATGAGATGACCCAACAAGGCGAGTTGGGCATCCAACATGGTTTGGGATTGGTCGTGACACAACTCACGCGGCATCGCGACTCTTTCGCTGATCTGCAATTGATCCAAACGCTTCCAACCCTCGAATGCACGAAATGGATGATTGGCCGTGGCTTTGATGTGACGTCCCAATCGCGTTGTCAACGTAAATACGGCCTTGACACCGGTTGAAAACACGCGGCTCACTGCTGCTGGTTCACACTTCATGGAGCGCTCATTCAAAGCCCATAACGAAAAGCCAGCCTTGCCCACCAAATCTCGAATCGGCACGCGTTGACCTGTCTTGGACAACGTGATCAGCGTATCACCCGATAAGCAGCCGGACTCACGAAGGTCACTGAGCATCGGCCGCTTGTCGCTGCGTTGCTCCACCATGCGCGAAAGCTGGCTGCCGGCGATCAATGGCACCTTCAACTCGCGCGCAATCTGTTTGAGCGCGCGCGAGATATAGCTGATCTCCTGCACGCGGTTTTCGCCGCCGGGTCGGCCGCTGGCGTTCTCGCCCTGCATCAATTGCAAATAGTCCACCACGATCAGGTCGAGGCCGTATTCCTGGTAAATGCGGCGCGCCTTCACCCGCAAATCCAGCGGCGATAGCGTCGGCGTGTCGTCCATGAAGATCATCAGGTCGGCCATCTGCATCGAAATCTTGGTCAGGTTGGCCCACTCATCATCGCGCAAATCGCCCACACGCAGCCGTTGCGAGTCGATGCCAGTCTCGCTGGCAATGAAGCGTTGCACCATCTGCTCCACGCCCATTTCCAGGCTAAAAATGGCGACTTTCTGACGGTGCTTAAAGGCCGCGTTGTAGCATAAATTCAACATCAGACTGGACTTGCCGACGCCCGGCCGCGCCGCCACAATGATCAAGTCGCCCTTTTGCAAGCCGCCGGTCAGTTTGTCAAGATCGGGATAGCCGGTGGGAATGCCCAGCGGCTCATCCTTGTGCTCGTGCAGATATTCGATGCGCTCGAAGAAGTCATTGACCGCCCGGCGCATCGGCACCATCGCCCCATCCCCGCGCTGCTCGCTCACGGCAAAAATGGTGGCCTCGCTCTTCTCAATCACCTGCTGGAGCGGCATCGTTTGGTCATAGGCAATTCGGGCCACATCACTGGCCGCTTGAATCATGCGCCGGCGCATGAACATCTCTTCCACCGAGTGCGCGTAGGTCTCGACATTGAGCGCCGTTGGCACGCTGTTGGTGAGCTGGGCCAGATAGCTCTCGCCGCCGATCTCATCCAACTTGCTGTTGCGAGCCAGTTCACTGGCCACGGTCAACAGGTCCACTGCATCATGACGCTCTTGCAGCTTCAAGATGCTGTCGTAGATCCAGCCGTTCTTGATGATGTAGAACATGTCCGGCTTTAGAAACGGCGCAATGCGCAGCCCGGCCTCGGGGTCGATGAGCAACGAGCCGAGCACCGCTTCTTCAGCTTCAATATGGTTGGGTGGAAGAATATCTGCCATTAAAGTGGGAGGCGGATTATAGGTTCAAATGGCGGTGCAACACTCAGATGGAAACGCGAAAACCGCTCTCTTTTCAGAGAGCGGTTTATGTCTGCGTAGAGACGTTCCTTGCTGTATCGCTCTTTATCGGCAGAACGCGGCCACCAGCACATCCAGCGCGGTCTGGTCGTCCATCTGGCCCGTTTTGATGGCGATATCGGCCTGCAACACCGCTTCATGCGCGCCCAGCAATTCGCTCATCTGGAAGCGTTGCGCCTGTTGCAAGGCTTTCTTGGCCACAAACGGATGCACGCCGATATGCTGAGCCAGCGCGTCGTTGCTCAGGTCGGCATGCTCCTTGGCCTGGATCATCAGGCGGGTTTGGCGCGCCATGTGAGACAGCACCACCAGCGGCGACTCACCACGCACCAGCACGCCGCGCACAAACTTGAACGCATCCTCGCCGTTGCGCATGCTGATCGCGTCGATGAATTTGAAGATATCGGCCACATCCTCGTCCCACACCAGCGCCTCCACATCGGCGCTCTCGATGCGCCGGCCCAGCGCAAACGCGGCCAGCTTCTCCAGCTCATTGTCCAGCTTATATAAGTAAGTGCGGCTATCACTCACAAAGTGATCACGGTCATTGGTGCTGCCGCGGTTGATCTTGTTGCTGAGCAAGACCGCGGCCGGCGACGCAATCTCGCTGTTCTTGGCCCTGGCTCGCTCCACAATCCAGCGCACCGGATCGGCCGGCATGGCAAACACTTTGGTGTGGCCGCCACTATCCTTGTCCTCAGCCAGCTTCATCAGCGGGTGCGTCTCCGGCAATAACTCATCCTCGGCAAAAATCAGCCGCGTCGTCTCACTCGTATCCTTCAAATAATCCAGCAGCGCCTGCAACGGCGACACTTCTTCCTCCTGGCCCTGACTCTTGCCTTTGCCTTTTGCCTTTTTACTTTTGCCTTTCCCCGCCCCCTGCCCAGCCAGCCAGCCCTGCACCACCACCAGCCGTTTGTCAGCCAAAAATGGCATCGCATCTGCTGCGCCGGCAATCTCTGCCAGCGTGGCCGTGCGGTCCAGCATCGTCGTGTTCAGCGAGGCAATATCCGGCTCGCCCAGCTTCGCCTTCATCTTCGCGATCTCTTCGTCGCGCGCCATCGAGTTGGGGCCGTGAAACAAGTACCACATGTGAAAATGAATTAGAGATCAGACCTCTTCAAGAAGGTTCAGAAATAAAATCGGTAGAGGCATAAGTGTTGAGGGACGTCTTAGCTTCACAGTGTCATTCCCGCGGAGGCGGGAATCCAAGCGTAACTCCAACGTTACCGTAATTGGGAGTTCTGGATTCCCGCCTCCGCGGGAATGACGTTGCTGTGTAAAGACTTTCCTTGACACTTGCCTCTTTATCAATTTTATTTTTTCACTTGCATCTTGAAACCAGACATCCTGATCTGCCTTACAAATACCCATTCGCCATATACCAGTCATACGTCCGCTGCACCGTCTCGACAAACGGCCGCGTCTTCAAGCCTAATTCCGCGCGCGCCTTGTCCGAGTTGAACCAGAAAGTCTGGGTCGAGAAGCGCATTTGCTGGCCGTCAATCGGCAGCTTCAACTTCACCACCCGGCGCGCCCAATCCACCGGCCGCGATAGCGAATTCAGCACCCAGGCCGGCACTTCCAGCGTCGGCCGCGGCTTGCCGACCACACCGGCTGCCATACCGAAGATATCCTTGTGCCACAGATTCTCGGCCCCGATGATGTAGCGCTGACCCGACCGGCCCCGCAGTGCCGCCGACAAATGCGCCTCGCACACATCGGCCACGTCCACCATGTTCACCCCGCCCGGCGCGTAGTAGAACAAATTGCGCTGGGCCGATTCCAGCACCATCGCCCCGCCGATCACGTTTACATCGCGCGGCCCCAGGATCACGCTCGGGTTCAGGATCACGATGTCCAGCCCCTGCGCCACAAACTCCTGGCAGACTTGTTCGGCCAACACTTTGGTGTAGCCGTAGTGGAATTGGTCGGGGCGCAGGTTGAACGGGGCCGTCTCATCCACGGCCTGCCCAAACGGCGGCTGCCCCAACACCGCTGCGCTGCTGGTGTAGACCACGCGCTTCACCCCGGCGGCATGGGCCGCGTTCAACACATTGCGAGTGCCTTCGATGTTGACGTGATACATCCACTTCACATCGCTCTTCCAGTAGGTGGCCACGGCCGCCACATGGAACACCACGTCCACGTCCTTCATCGCTACCGCCAGCGAATCCGGCTCGGTCACATCGCCCAATGCGGTTTCGAAGCTCAAGCCGGCCAGCGCCTTCAAGTTCGAGCTCGTGCGGTGCATGGCCCGCACCTGCCAGCCGCGCTGTCCGGCCGCCTCGACCAGATTCGCACCCACCAACCCCGACGCTCCTGTAATCAAACAACGCATGCCTGTATTGTAGAGACACGCCGTTGTGGGTGCCGATGGCGTGGCGTGTTCCTAAGCCTGCACCGGCACCTGCAACAAGATCAGCGTGCCCTGTCCCGGCGCGCTGTGAATATCCAGCTTCCCATGGATGATGGCGCTACGCTCGCGCATCGAGTGCAGACCCAGATGCCCAAAATGCTTTGCGTGTGGATCGAAGCCGCGGCCATTATCCGAAATGCGCACCTGCACCATCAGCGGCGTCGCTTCGCTATCTGTCTTGATCGACAGCGAAACGCGGCTCGCCTCGGCATGCTTGACAATGTTTTGCAACGATTCGCTGGCGATGCGATAGATAGCTTCCTTGGCCTCCAGGGACAAATTGGGTTCCGCCGGCATGTCCAGATCAATTTTCAAGCGATGCCGGCTATGGATGGCGGCCGCCTGTTTTTGTAACGCAATCACCAGGCCCTCTTGCGCCATGACTTCGGGGTGCAGCTCGAAGATGAGTGATCGCATGTCAACGAGCGCCCCTTCGGCCAGTGTGAGGGTATAGCTCAATGTCTCCGGCAAATGGGCCAGATTGCCCAGACTCATCATCTGTTGCGAAGTGCGCGCCCCCAGCACAATCCCAAACAAGGCCTGCGACACCGAATCATGCAATTCTCGCGCAATGCGGGTGCGTTCAACCAGCGTGGCCGTTTTGGCGACACTGTCTTTCAAACGGTCATTGTTGATCACGGTTGCGACAAAGCTTGCAAATATTCTCAGCAGCTCGGCATCTTTCTCACTATAGGCCTCGGCGGCATCATTCGCCAAAGCCAGCAGCCCAATGGCTTCGCCCGCCACCAGGAGCGGGGTGCCGATCCACGATCCCAGCTCACGCCGAGTCTGTCCGATCGAGGCGATCTGTTCGGCAACCCATCGCCGCAGTGCCACGGCGTGGGCCGAATCTTGCGAGGCATTGCCGATGATCACGGTCTGCTTAAGTGCCAGCACATCGCCCAGATGCAGATAGGACTTCCATCCGCTGTTATCAGTGACCAAAGACTCGCGTTCTGAAAGCCTTAAATCAACCTCAAGGCTGCTGGTCATCAGGCCCAGGTCATCCAAGTCATTCAGGCCGTTCTTCTGATACACCCACGCGGACGTATAGGGCATGACCAGGCGCAGCTTCTCCAGAATCAGTCGCAACAGAGGGCTGGGATCCTCGTCCAGCGCCACCGCTTGCGACAGCACCAGCAATTGTGCCAGTTCATTGGCGCGCTTCTTCACACCCGATTTGAGCACATGCGAGGCGTTGATGCGCTCGGTGATGTCCAAGAGCGAGCCGATGTAGCCGAGCCAGGTGCCATCATCGGCAAAACGCGGCACTCCTGTATCGATCATCCAGCGATATTCACCGTCGGCGCGCCGCAATCGATATTGATGTTCGAATGGCATTCGCAACTGAAGATCCTGTTCATACGTCCGTATGAATTGCTCACGATCATCGACATGAATAAGGCTGACCCATTGACCAGCCACTTGCCCTGCATGGGTGGTGCCGGTGAAATCCAACAGCCGCTGGTTGTGATACAGATTCTCGCCGTGCGGCCCACTCAGCCAGATCAGCATCGGCGCGCTGTCGGCAATCATCCGAAAATGTCTTTCGCTGTCGCGCAGCGCCTGCTCGGCTTTCACCCGCGCAGTAATGTCCATCATCGCAATATGACACTGTTGTCCATCTTCCGATGCCATCCCTTCCACAGACACCCAGCGCATCTCGGGGCCTGGCTTTTCGAATATCACTTCACAAGACACTTTTGCATGGCTCTCACACACGCGCTTCAGAAAGGAGCTGAATGCCGGCCGGGTTGCGGGAGAGACCCATGGATTGAAGCGCTGGCCCACCAACCTGGCACGCTCCACACCCAGCAGACGCGCGCCGGTGAGATTGATCTGGCCGATGGTTCCGTCGGCGTTCAAAGTCATATAACCCACCGGCGCAAAGTCATATAAATCTGTGTATTGCCGCAGCCCTACTTCCACCCTGGCGCGCGATTCCACCAGTTCCTCATTCTGCATCTCCAACTCGATCTGGTGCACCTGGAGTTCATGCAGCAAACACTGGGTTTCGGCCAGGGTTTCGGCCAGAGTTAAGGGAGTTAAGGGAGTTAAGGGATATGACTCCGTGGGTTGTTGCGCTTGCAAATGCGTTTCAGCCTTGTGGCGCAGTTCATCATCAACGCTGGTGCTGACAGTGGGTGTGGTGGTCTTCTTTGGCATAACGTTATCCGCTCATGGTCGCCCATCCAGTAGCCTTTGCAGGTCAGCTTCCTTGGCGCGCAATTCCGCTTCCAGCGTTTTGGAGATGGTGATATCGGTAAAGGTGATGACCACGCCGTCGATCTTGTTTTCCAGGGTGCGGTACGGCAAAATTCGTGTCTCATACCAGCGCCCCTCTTTGGTGGCCGTCTGTTTCTTGATCGCCGTCAGCGTGCGCAACACCTGCTCCACATCGCCGGTCAGCTCCGGGTATAGCAGGCTGGAGGCGATGTCAGTAATGGGCCGGCCCACATCGCTGGCAATCAGTTTGGTGATCCGGGTGGCCTGATGGGTGAAGCGCCGCACATTCAGGTTGCCGTCCAAAAACAAAATGGCAAGATCGGTGCTGTCGTACAGGTTCTTCAGGTCATTGTTCGTGTGCGAGAGCTCATCCACCTTGATTTGCAGTTCCTGATTAATGGTCTGCAACTCTTCGTTCAGAGATTGCATCTCTTCCTTGGATGTAGTCAGCTCCTCGTTCGTAGATTGGAGCTCCTCGTTGGTCGACTGAAACTCCTCATTGGTCGATTTGAGTTCTTCCTCGGAGGCCTGCACCTCATTGCGCATGGACTGCATCTCCCAGCGAAATTGCACGATTTGCTGCTCCAGCTCGGCCACCCGCCTCGCATCGCCCGAAGTGCGCCGGCGCTTGTCGGTGGCATCGACTCTGGGTGGTGTGGCCACATCCTTAAAAACAATCATGACCAGCTTGCGCAACGCCACGGGCTCATTGATCAGTTGCAGGGTCATCTCGACCCGTTGCGTGCCGCCGTTAGTCCCGACGGTAAGATCCTTCAATTCCAGCACGATCTTTTCGGCCAGCACCTTCTGAAAGGCCCCCGCCAGTTCGTGGCGCAACCCTTCGCGGACCATGGCAAACACGTTCCAGTTGGCCTTACCAGCCGCGGGCTCCAGATATTTGCCCGTTCGTCCGCTGATGTAAATGATGTCGCCCTTGTTGTCGGTCAGCACAGCGGCCGGGGAATATTGCTGCAACAGCAGTTGGTCGGCCAACGCCTGTAAATTGGTGGGCGACTGGGTGAGCATAGTTACAGGTATCGTGCGGCGAGTGGATAAAAAACGAGTGGGGAATTCCACCAAAACCTTTTGCCGATCTGCGTCGAGGCGGCAGTACAGCCGCACCTGGTCATCCAGGGGCCTGAAAAGATCGGTAAAACCGCCAATGGTCTCGGTGCTCCCCAAAAACAGAAAGCCGCCGGGGTTCAAACTGTAGTGAAACAACGGCAGCAGTTTGGTCTGGATCTCGGCCGTCAAATATATAAGTAAATTCCGGCAACTCAGAATATCCAGCTTTGTAAATGGAGGGTCCATGATGAGGTTGTGCTGGACAAAAATCACCATGTCCCGAATCGACTTGCTCACCTGATAACCACGCTCGACCGGGATAAAGTAGCGGTTCAAATGGGCCGGTGTCACATCGGCCGCAATACTGGCTGGGAAGATGCCCTCACGCGCTTTGACAATCGCATTCTGATCCAGATCGGTGGCAAAGATTTGCAGCGAAATATTTGGGGCCGGCGTCATCTGTTCCACCGCGTCTTTGAAGGCGATGGCCAGCGAATAAGCCTCCTCGCCGGTGGCGCACCCCGCCACCCAGGCGCGAAAAAGATGCCCCGGCGCGCGATCGGCCAAAAGTGCCGGTAAAACCTCGCTTTTCAGCTTGTCCCAGGTCGGCGGGTCGCGAAAAAAGTGGGTCACCCCGATCAACAATCCCTGGAACAGCAAATCTACTTCCTTCGAATTTTCCTGTAGATAGCGCACATACGCCCCAATCTTGTCGATCTGGTGAATGCTCATGCGCCGCTCGATCCGGCGATACACCGTGGTTCTTTTGTAGGCCGAAAAATCGTGGCCGGTCTGCGAACGCAGCAGAATCAACACCTTTTCCAGGCCGGTATGACCTTCATCCTCAATGATCTGACGCGACTGTTGGATCGAGTACGGGTGTTGAAGCGCGCTCATGATTCGGTCTGGCAGGGCTTCCGCCGGGGCAACCACATCGGCCAGCCCGCTCTCGATGGCGCTGCGCGGCATGCCGTCAAACTTGGCCGACCCCGGCGCCTGCACAAACACCGTGCCGGCCTGTTCCTTGATGGCTTTCAAACCCAGGCTGCCGTCGGAACCCATTCCAGACAGGATGACGCCGATGCTGCGTTCTTTCAGATCCTCAGCCATCGACCTGAAGAAAAAGTTGATGGGCAGGCGCAACCCGCGTGGCGTGACGGGCACAAGCAAATGCAGGACGCCGCGCTGGATGGACATGTCCTTGTTGGGTGGGATGACATACACACAACCGGGTTTGACCGATGTGCGATCCTTGACCTGCACAACCGGCATCGGCGTGCTGCGCTGGAGAATTTCGACCAGCATTCCTTTGCGGGTTGGGTCGAGGTGCTGGACGATGACAAAGGCCATGCCACAATTGGCCGGCACATGGCTGAGGAACAGCTCCAACGCCTCCAGGCCGCCCGCAGATGCGCCAATGCCCACAATGGGAAATGCGGGTAATGCGTTTTCTTTCTCGGATGTAACCGGCACACCGTGCGCTGGCACATCGTGCGCTGGCACATCGTGCGCTGGCAAGTCAGGAACAACGACCTTGGTGGGTTCAGACGACGGGGCGGTGTGTTTAGAGAGATGCTTCGTATCCGACTCCTTATTCATCCATTTAGGAAGAAAATCTATCCAGTGACATCTTACTTTTTTTTTACAAAGTCATTATTCATCAATAATCTACAAGTGGGAATCTATTTAAAGCAAAACGATGTCATTTTAGGAATTTTCCAAGCCCATGGATCACATTCGGCTCAGTCAGATGTGCATGAAGCCGGCAAATCGCCAGTGGATAGCCAGTAGATATAGGACCAATGGACAGAATAATTAAACACGGCCTGAACTTATAGCCATGTCGTAGAGACGGCCC
>Ga0105048_10019835_pt1 | contig 10287 bp, 10 predicted proteins | sample MAT05_FD_78382 | JGI IMG/M metagenome (GOLD analysis project Ga0105048, IMG submission 78382) | Freshwater microbial communities from Lake Fryxell liftoff mats and glacier meltwater in Antarctica - MAT-05 | ecosystem: Environmental > Aquatic > Freshwater > Ice > Liftoff microbial mat | place...
ATCCGCGGGTTGCGCGAGGGCGAGGCGAGGGAACGACGCAGGCCATTGAGCATTCGGTGCACGCCGTCATTCCACCACACGAGAGGGGCTTCGGGCGGATGCGCAGTCGTGTTCACGTTGTGTGTTCGGAGCCGACCGCGAATCGGACAGGATGGACTCGTGCGTATTCTTCTCACCTCGTTGCTGCTCGCCGCCAGCACGGTCACCACGGCCGTCTCGGTGATTGCGTTGCCGTTTTACGACGAGAAGAGCTGGCGGTCGCCGCTCGTGCTGCTCACCGCGGTGCTGTGGGCGCTGTTCGCCGTGTCGGTGCTCGCCCTGCGCCGGGTTCCGCTGCGCGCCGCGGTCGCGCTCGTGATCGCCGGATCTGTCGCGATCGGCGGCGCGGCACTTGCCGGACCGCCCAACACGAGCACCGACTCCGCCCGGTACGCGTGGGACGGAATCGTGCAAAACGCCGGCATCTCCCCCTACGACTATGTGCCGGCCGACCCGGCGCTGCGCGAACTGCGCCCCGACTGGCTGTTTCCGGCACCCGTGATCGGAGACGACGGCGAGAGGGAGTGCGTCGGCGAACGCATCCTCACCAGCAACGAGCCCGGCAGCGACGAGATCGTCTGTACCGCGATCAACCGGGCGAAGGTTCCGACGATCTACCCGCCAACGAGCGAGCTTCTCTTCGCCGGCGTGCGGTTTCTGACCGGACCCGAGCCGCAGTACTGGCCGATGCAGCTCGCCGGGCTGCTCATGAGCCTCGGCATCACCGGCATCCTGCTGCGCGCCCTGCACACCCGCGGGAGGGACCCGCGCTGGGCGGCGCTCTGGGGCTGGAGTCCGCTCGCGGCGACCGAGGGCGTCACCAACTCGCATATCGATATCCTCGCCGGGCTGCTTGTGCTCGTGGCCACCCTGCTCGTCTCGAATGGCCGGCGCTGGGGCGGCGGCATCGCTCTGGGGGCGGCGATCGCGGTCAAGCTCATCCCCGTGATCGCGGCGCCGGCCCTGCTGCGCCGCCAGCCGTGGAAGGTCATCGTGGGCTCCATCGCGACCTTTGCGGTGCTCTACGTGCCCTACATCCTCGCGAGCGGCATCGGGGTGCTCGGCTATCTGCCCGGCTACCTCACCGAGGAGGGCTACTCGAGCGGCGAGCGGTTCGTGCTGCTCTCGCTCGTCTTCCCCGGGGCGTCTGCGCTGGTGGTCGCGGCTGTGCTCCTCGCGGTCACGGCTGGTCTGGTGTGGTGGAGGACGAATCCGGATGACCCGTGGCTCGGCCAACTCGTGATGATCGGCGCGACCCTGCTGATCGTCTCGCCGCGCTACCCCTGGTACGCGCTGCTGCTCGTGCCGATCATCGCCATGACGGGGCGCTGGGAGTGGCTCGCAGTGCCGATCGCCCTCACCGCGCGGCTGCTTGTGCCCTCGACCGATGTCGCGCGGGTGGCGATCGCGCTGGCGATCGTGCTCATCGTGTGGATGTCGTTCCGTCGCGCCGGCCCGGGGTCAGGCCGCGCGTTGCTGGTCTGGTTTCGGCATCCATTCGCCGCGAAAGCGGAACTAAAAGCTACTTAGCGCCGCATTCACGGCATAAACTGGGGGCATGACCGTGACTCCCCTGCGCGTGAGCGAAGCCGCCGCCCTCGTCGGCGTGAGCGACGACACCATCCGCCGCTGGGCCGATGCCGGCCGACTGCAGCTCACCAAGGCCGACAGCGGGCGTCTCGTCATCGACGGCGCCGAGCTCGCCGCACTCGTTCGCGAGCTTGCGACCGAGTCGCCGCTTGCGCCCACGTCCAAAGCGTCGGCGCGCAACCGGCTCACCGGTATCGTCACCCGGATCACCAAGGACACCGTCATGGCGCAGGTCGAGCTGCAGGCCGGGCCATTCCGCATCGTGTCGTTGATCAGCCGCGAGGCTCTCGACGAGCTCGGCCTCGAGGTCGGCACGATCGCCGCCGCGAGCGTCAAAGCGACCTCTGTCGGGATCTCCCTCCCGTGACGGGGCACCCATGACGCGGCATCGATCGCGTCGGCGACTCGTCGCGGCGCTCATCGCCGTCCCGCTCGGGGCGGCCCTGCTCGCGGGCTGCGCTACCGTGGCTCCCGCGGCTCCCGCGTCCGACAGCGCGATCACCGGCCCCATCGTCGTGTTCGCGGCGGCCTCCCTGACCGAGTCGTTCGCGCAGATCGCGGATGCCTTCGAGGCCGAGAACCCGGGCGCCACGGTGACGCTCAGCCACGGCGGCAGCTCCGCGCTTGCCGCCAGCATCCGCTCCGGCGCCCCCGTCGATGTCTTCGCCGCGGCCAATGCCGAGACGATGGCGACGGTCACCGGCGCGGGACTCGCGAGCTCTCCGGAGGTCTTCGCGCGCACCGAGCTGCAGATCGTGGTGCCGGCCGGAAACCCGGGAAACGTGACGGGACTCGCCGACTTCGCCGACCCCGACCGCACGATCGCCCTCTGTGCGCCGGAGGTCCCGTGCGGGTCGGCATCCGCGCGCGTCTTCGACATCGCCGGCATCACCCCGGCGCCGGACACGCTCGAGCAGGATGTGAGGTCCGCGCTCACCAAGGTTGAGCTCGGGGCTGTGGACGCCGCCCTCGTCTATCGCACGGACGTGCTCGTTGCCGGCGACGCGGTTGAGGGCATCGACCTCGTCGAGGCCTCCGAGGCGCCCGCCGAGTACTCAGTCGTCCCACTCTCCGGAGCCCCCAACTCCCCCGCGGCGAGCGCCTTCACCGCGTTCGTGCTGGGTGGCACCGCGCAGCGCATCCTCGGCGCCGCGGGATTCACGGTCGACTGACATGGGCCGGCTGACGGGCAGAAGACCGGATGCGGGTGCCGATCTGCGCCACACCACGGGTGCCGACCTGCCGCGCAGTGTGACGCCCCGGATACCGGTGGACCGCGAGGGGCGACCGAGCGGAGTGCCCTGGGTGCTGTGGGCGCCTGCCGCGATCGCGGTCGCGTTCCTCGCCCTGCCGCTCGTGGCGCTCGTCTCCCGCGTGCCGTGGCCCGACCTGCTCGAGATCCTCGCCGCGCCGGAGATCGGCACCTCGCTCACCCTCTCCCTGGTGAGCGCGTCACTCGCGACCGCCGCGAGCCTCGTGCTCGGCATCCCGCTCGCCTGGGTGCTCGCGCGCTCCGGAGCCTGGCCGGTCGTGCCGCGCCGCCTGCTCCGCGCGATCGTCACCGTGCCACTCGTGCTCCCGCCCGTCGTCGGCGGGATCGCCCTGCTCCTGCTGCTCGGCCGCCGCGGGGCGCTCGGGCAGTACCTCGACGCCTGGTTCGACATCCAGCTGCCATTCACCCTTCCCGCCGTCGTCATCGCGCAGACGTTCGTTGCCATGCCGTTTCTTGTGCTCGCGGTCGAGGGGGCGCTGCGCGGCGCGGACCGCCGGTTCGAGGATGCCGCCTCCACACTCGGCGCCTCGCCGTGGCTCATCTTCCGGCGGATCACGCTCCCGCTCATCGCACCCGGCGTCGCGGCCGGCGCCGTGCTGTGCTTCGCGCGCGCCCTCGGCGAGTTCGGCGCGACAATCACCTTCGCCGGCAACTTCCCCGGTGTGACGCAGACGATGCCGATTTCGGCCTACCTCGCCCTGCAGACCAATCCAGAGGCGGCCTACGTCATCTCGCTCGTGCTGCTGGTCGTGTCGATCGGCGTGCTCGTGAGCCTGCGGGACCGCTGGGTGAGCGGGGTCAGCACATGAACGCAGCCGGACTCGACGCCCGGGTGGTCGTCGACCGTGGCAACTTTCACCTCGACGTGGAGCTTCTCGTGCCCCCCGGAACGGTCACAGCGCTCGTCGGGCCCAACGGCGCCGGTAAGACCACCGTGCTGCGCGCGATCGCCGGCCTGCTGCGCCCGACCGGCGGACGCATCGCGCTCGACGGACGGATGCTCGACGACGCGGCATCCGCTCGGCGGGTACCCCCCGCCAGCCGCGGCATCGGCGTCGTGTTTCAGGACTACCTGCTCTTTCCGCACCTGAGCGCTCTCGACAACGTGGCCTTCGGTCTGCTCGCGCACGGCGTTCCGAGGCGGGAGGCCGCTGCCAGCGCCAGCGAGTGGCTCGACCGGCTCGGGATCGGTTCACTCGCCGGGATCCGCCCCTCCTCCCTGTCGGGCGGCCAGGCCCAGCGGGTCGCCCTCGCCCGAGCCCTCGTGCTCGAGCCGGCCCTGCTGCTGCTCGACGAGCCGCTCGCGGCGCTGGATGCCAGCACCCGGCTCGAGGTGAGGGCTGAGCTCGCCGACCAGCTGCGCGCGTTCGGCGGTTCTGCCGTCGTCGTCACCCACGACCCCGTCGACGCGATCGTGCTCGCCGACGAGATTGTCGTGGTCGAGCACGGCGGCGTCGTGCAGCGCGGCACGCCCGTCGACGTCGCGCGCAATCCCGCGAATGAGTATGTGGCGACGCTCGTCGGTCTCGACCTCGTGCGCCTGTCTCCAAGCCGCAGCGTCGTGCTGTCGCCCACCGAGGTGCTGGTGTCGGTCGAGCGGCCGGCTGATGCTGCCTCCACCACGATCTGGCAGTGCCGGGTGCGCGGCGTCGAGGAACTCGGCGGGCGCTCGAGGGTGCTGCTCGAGAGCGTCGCCGACGGGCACCGATTCTCGGCGGACCTCGCCCCGCGCGACCTGCCGCGCACGGCGATCCGCATCGGCGACTCTCTGTGGGCGACCCTCCCGTTCGTCGCGTGACCTGCCGCGCGAACTCTGCCGAAGCGCAAGAACCCCGGAATTGCGGGCTTTTCATCCTCAGAAGTCTGGACGTTTGCTGAGTTTGGTGACAAAAAGGTCACGGAAACGGCCGATTCCAAACCGATTCCCGATCGGGGCCGAACTCCTGTCAACACCAACCGCAAACACACTTCACGAAGGACATCCCATGCGCAAGTTCTACAAGAGCACGATCGGTATTGCAGCAGCAGCACTCCTCGTCGGCAGCCTCGCGGCGTGCACCACGGCCGAGGCCGACGCGCCGGTCGCCGACGACAGCACCTCCGAAGAAGAGGTCATGGCCGACCCCGAGCCGCTCGCCTCGATCCCCGCCCTTGACGGCGTCGACACGCAGGTCGCCCTCGACCAGGGTTTCGTTGACGCCCTCGGCTCGCTCGGCCTCACCCCCGGAGTGCTCGGCGGCGCCACGCTGACCGAGGGCGTTCTCGCCTTCCCGATCACCGGTGGAAACGTCGACTATTACGACCCCGAGGAGGACTACCGTCCCTACGTCCAGGGCTCGGTTGAGCACGACGGATCCGGAATCTCCCTCACCGCCGGCGAGACCGTCGTCGAGCTGACCGACTTCCGCATCGACCCGGGAACCTCGCAGCTGTTCGGAACCGTCACCGCCAATGGTGAAGAGGTCGGACAGGACATCTTCATCTTCACCCTCGACGGCACCACGCTGAACCCGCTCGAGACCGACGCCGATGGCAACGCCGTGCTCGAGGGAACGACCGTCCTCATCAGCCCGGACGCTGCTGGCCTCCTGAACGAGACCTTCGGAACCGACGCCGTCACCGACGAGCTCGTTGTCGGTATCGCCAAGATCACGGCCAAGGCTGCCGCGTAATTTCCAGAATCACAGCGAGAGGGCCCGCCACGCGAAAGCGCGGCGGGCCTTTTGGCGGTCCCCGCGGTTTTCGTCGTCGTCACTCTGCGCAGAAAGGTGCAGCCCCGATGCCCCCGAGCGCACAGGCCTTCCGCTGCCCGCCCCGTCGATTAGCCTTGACTCATGAGTTCCGCCCCCGACACGCAGGTTGCCCAGCACGTCACGATGCGTTTCTTTGCTTCGGCCCGAGCGGCCACGGGGGTGGACGAGCTGCGACTGGCGGTTCCTGCTGGTGCATCCATCGCGGACGCTGTGCGGCAGCTGACGGCGGCGCCCGGCGAGCCCCTCGAGCAGGTGCTCTCCCGCTGCTCCTTCCTCGTCAATGCCGTGTCGACGACGGACCGCGCGACGACGCTCTCCGACGGCGACGTCATCGACGTCATGCCGCCATTCGCCGGCGGCTGACGGTGCCCACGATCACCCGCAGCAGCAGGACCGCCACCGCCACCGCCAGGCTAGTAGCGCATCCCGCCCGGGTCGGTGAGGTCGAGCCAAGCCTGGATGCCGCCGCGCAACGACACGGCATCGGCGCCGGCAGCGCGGAGTGCCTCGGCGGCCCGCTGCGAACGGATGCCGGTCTTGCAGTACACGACGAACGGACCCTTCCCGAGGGCGGCAGGGTCGGCGAGCAGCTGGGCGAGCGGCACGAGCCGAGCGCCGTCGATGTGCACGAGCTCGTGCTCGAATGGCTCCCGCACGTCGATGAGATTCGGCGTGCCCTCGGCGACGAGCTCGTCGGCACTGAGCTCCGGGCCCCCGAGTCCACCGCTTGCCGAGTCGTCACCTGTTGGCGGCCGCACCCCGCAGAACAGCTCGTAGTCGATGAGTGCGGTCACCGGCATCCGTCCCGGCCGACGGCACAGAGCCACCTCTCGCCAGCCGCCCGCGAGCGCGTCGAGAACCTGGATGCGGCCGAGCAGCGGCTCGCCGATACCGGTGATGAGCTTGATCGCCTCGGTCGCCATCATCGAGCCGATGCTCGCGCAGACCGCCCCGAGCACGCCGGCCTCATCGCACGACAGCACCTCGCCGGGCGCGGGCGGCATGGGGTGCAGGTCGCGGTAGTCGAGCGAGCGGCCGTCGGGCGCCGACTCCCAGAACACAGTGACCTGACCGTCGAAGCGGAACACCGACCCCCATACGTAGGGTTTGCCGAGGATGGCCGCCGCGTCGTTCGCCAGGTAGCGGGTGGCGAAGTTGTCGCTGCCGTCGATCACGAGGTCGTAGCCGGAGAAGAGTTGCACGGCGTTGTCGGCATCGAGCCGCACGGCATGCTCCACCACCGCCACGAGCGGGTTCAGCTCGGCGATCGCGCGCGCCGCGCTCGCGGTCTTCGGCTCGCCGATGCTCGCGGTGCGGTGGATGACCTGCCGCTGCAGGTTCGAGAGGTCCACGGTGTCGAAGTCGACGATGCCGATCGTTCCGACCCCCGCCGCTGCGAGGTACTGCAGCACGGGGGATCCGAGCCCGCCGGCGCCGATCACGAGCGCCTTGGCGGCGGCCAGACGGCGTTGACCCGACAGCCCGAAGCCCGGCAGCATGAGGTGACGCGACCCGCGCGCGACCTGCTCGGGAGTCAGCTCGGGCCCGAGCTCGACAAGGGGAGGCAGAGTCGACATGACTGACCTCCTCGCTGCCCAGAGTCGCACGCGCGACGGGTCTCCCAGTCTACCGACGCGCATTCGCAGCCACCCCGCGCTCGCGCCCGCCCTGGTCGGGATGCTCGGCCTCACGATCTCACTCATCGGCATCGGCATCCCCTCCCTCTGGTACGACGAGGCGGCCACGGTCACGGCCGTCATGCGCGACTGGCCGGAGCTGTGGCGGATGCTGGGAAACGTCGACGCCGTGCACGGCGCCTACTACGTGATCATGCATGTGCTCGTCGACCTGTTCGGGTACTCCCCTCTGCTATTGCGCGTACCGAGCGCGATCGCGGTGGGCGCGGCGGCCGCCCTCACCGTGGTGCTCGGACGGCAGCTCGGCCTCGGCGGCGGCGCCGTCGTCGGCGGGCTGGTCTTCTGTCTGCTCCCCCGCGCGACCTGGATGGGAACCGAGGCACGGTCGTACGCGTTGAGCGCCGCTCTGGCGGTTTTGCTCACGATCGTGTTGCTGCATGCGCACAGATCAAATCGGCGCCGCTGGTGGCTCGTCTACACCGCGGTCACCGTGGTGTCGTGCTACTTCTTCATCTACCTCGCGCTCCTCGTCGTCGCGCACGGCTTCTCCATGGCCTGGTGGCTGGCGAGCGCGCGGCGAGCCGCCGTTCCGACGGTGCGCCGGTGGTTCGTGGCGGGTGCGGGCGCGGCCGTCGCCCTGCTGCCGTTCGCGCTCGCAGTGATCGGGCAGAACGCCCAGGTATCGTGGATTCTCGACCTCGGCCCGAACACGCCCCGCCAGGTGCTGCGCACGCAGTGGTTCCTGTTCGACGGGCGGTTCGCGGTCGCCGGGTGGATCCTCATCGCGTTCGGTACGATCGCGCTGGCCCGCAAGGCCAGGGGCTTCTCTGCGGCAGCCGTGCTGCTGCCCGCGCTCGTGGTGCCGACCGCGGCGCTGCTCGTCGCCACCGAGCTGTTCGCGCCGCTCTACACGCCGCGCTACCTGACGATGTGCCTGCCGTTCGTGGCCCTCGTGATCGGTGCGGCGATCGCCGCCGTTCCGACCAGGCCGCTCGCGGCGCTCACCCTCGCGAGCCTCGTGCTGCTCGCCGTCCCGTCGATCGTGGAACAGCGGCAGCCGGATGCGAAGCAGGCGTCCACCTGGAAGGAGGTCGCCGCGCTCATCGAGGAGCAGCGCGCCGACGATGGCCCGGGAACGACCGCGATCATCTACGGGCCGGTGCGCCACCACCCCCTCGCGACATCCCGGGTCATCGAGTACACCTACCCGGACGCATTCGAGGGAACCGTCGACGTGACGATCGACACGCCGGCCGCCGAGACGGGCGAGCTGTGGGAGACCCGCAACCGGCTCGACGAGTCGCTCGACCGGCTGGATGGCTCCGACGTGGCCTACCTCGTCACGAGTGTCAAGCAGGATCGGCGGGGGTCCACGACGGAGACCCTCGCCACGATCGGCTGGAGCCCGACGGAGGAGTGGAACCTCGGCGACACCAACGTTCTGCGGTTCGAGCGGGACTGAGTCGCCTCCTCCGCGCGGGTCCCCCACGCGACTGCGCCCGCCCGGCGCATCCGCACCCGGCCGAGCAGGCGCAATTGCCACAAACGGGAGCAGACACCTCGTGGCTACGAGCTGAGAACGCGGGCGCCGTGCACCGGGCCGGTGGCCCGCACGACGTTCAGCCGCGCGGCGCTGAGCGCGATCTGCAGCTCGAGCGCGTTGTCGAGGTCGGCGGCGAGGAAGGCGACCGTGGGCCCGGAGCCGGAGATCATGCCGGCGAGAGCGCCGTTCTCCTCGCCCAGCTCGATAACCGAGGCGAGCTTCGGCTCCATCTTCAGTGCCGGTGCCTGGAGGTCGTTGTGCAGCACCTCCGCGAGCATGCGCGGGTCGCCAGCGCGCAGCGCCTGCAGCACATTCGCGTCGACGTGGGGCGCGACCTCGGCGGGGAAGATGTCTTGCGCGTGGCGGTCGCGGTGCCGGTCGAGTTCGCGATACACCTCGGGCGTCGACATGCCGAAGTCGGCGAGGGCGAAGACCCACTGGAAGTGTCCCTTGGCCAACGCCGGGCTCAGCTGGTCGCCGCGGCCGGTTCCGATCGCGGTGCCGCCGATGAAGGCGAACGGAACGTCGGCGCCCAGCTCGCCGGCGAGCTCGATGAGCTCTTCCCGGCCAAGGTCGGTACCCCAGAGCGTGTCACAGGCGAGAAGCGTCGCCGCGGCATCCGCCGACCCGCCGCCCATCCCGCCCGCGATCGGAACATGCTTCTCGATCTCGAGTCGCACCCCGCCGCGGTAGCCGGCCCGTCGGGCCAAGAGGGTCGCGGCCTTGACCGCGAGGTTGGAACCGTCGAGCGAGAGGCCCGAGGTGTCGACGCTGCTGGAGCTGGTGAACGTGACGGAGAAGTCGTCCGCGGGGTACGCCCACACCTCTTCGGACAGCGAGACGGCCTGATACGCCGAGGCGACATCGTGGTAGCCATCCTCGAGCAGAGCGCCCACCTTGAGGAAGACGTTGATCTTGCCCGGGGCCCGGGCGTGCACCACTGTGGTGGCCGCCGATAAGGTCATTGCTCCAACCTAGTCGAGCGAGGGAGCGAGCCTGTTCACCGCCGAGGCGAGCTGGCCCTTCGCGGTGCCGGCCCGGTCGGCGTCGCTGATCCTCGAGTGCGCCGCGGAGATGCTCGTCCGGGAATTCTTCGTCGGGCTCACGGTCACCAGCATCGACTCGCCGTCGGCGAGCTTCCAGCGCGCGGTGGGGTAGGTCGCGGTTCGGTTGACCGATGCCGGCTCGGCGCCCAGATGAGCGGAGAACACCGCGATCGCCCGGTCGAGGGCCTGCTGCTGATCGCCGGGGATGCTCTTGCTCGCGCCGACCGTGAAGGTGCCATCCGCCATCTGCCCGGGCGCCCGCATCCCTCTCGCCTGCTCGTACCTCACCGTGATCGACTGCGCCCACCAGAGATCGACGCCCTCGCGCCGAACCAGCCAGCGGGCGATCGCGGTGTGGGTCCAGGCAGTGGCCTGCTGCGCGTCGAGAAGCTCGAACCAGTCCCGC
>Ga0105048_10019836_pt1 | contig 10286 bp, 7 predicted proteins | sample MAT05_FD_78382 | JGI IMG/M metagenome (GOLD analysis project Ga0105048, IMG submission 78382) | Freshwater microbial communities from Lake Fryxell liftoff mats and glacier meltwater in Antarctica - MAT-05 | ecosystem: Environmental > Aquatic > Freshwater > Ice > Liftoff microbial mat | place...
ATGGCATTTGCATCTAACGGTTTCACAACGGGGGTTCCAGTTCCTGGATTGTTTGGATTGGTCCGGCCCGTCCCATTTGTACCGTTGGTATTATTTTTATCCCTTTCTTGGTCCACTTTTACCCTAGAAGTCAATCCTTCTCGGCCAAAACGAACTGTAGTGCGGCGATTTTGTTGGTGTTGGAATTCGTCGCAAGCGATGTAATACTTACCATCCACAGTCTTAATTTCAGACGGTTTGTAATTCTCGTAATACATTTTAATTACGTTGCCTCTTTCATCTTTTACCACAATGGCTTTTTGGGAAATAATTTTTTTGCCATCTTTGTCTACGTAATCGACAAATGGAGTCATACCGGTAACCTCTTGGCCTTCGCATTTACAATCATTGATCAATTGGGTTTCGCCATATCCTTTGGCGGTAATCCTTTTTGGATCCACTTTCCAGGTTCTTACCAAGTAACTTACAGCACTATCTGCCCTGCGTTGGGCCAATTTTTCGTTGTACTCCACAGATGCACGACAATCCGTATGGGAACCCAATTCTGCACTCAATCTTGGGTAGCGCAGTAACACGTCTTTGGCAAATTTATCCAAAACCGCTGCAGCATCCGGACGAATACGTGAACTGTCTAAGTCGTAGAATATGGGAAGGGTTAGCAATTGGTCCAAAGGATTTTCCAAACAAAAATCTTGTATCAACTCGGTACTAAATTTAATGCCTTTGGTGGTGCGACTCACAGGCATACCACGGAAATAGTATTCTGCTTCGTAAGAGGCTGAAAGTTCATAATTGGTCGCTTCGGAAAGGGTTGCCCTATATCTGCCCATAGCATCTGCTATCAAGCGCAATTTGCTTGTATCTCTGTTGTTTGAAATAACAACCAAAGCATTGGCCAATGGTTTTTTAGAATTGCAATCAGACACAATACCGGTAATGGTTATCACCAAAGGCTTAATGTCGAAAGAATAAATATCATCGTTGTTGCGTTTATCGCCGCGGTTTGAGGTAAAAAACCCTTTGGAATCGTTGTTGGTTAAAAACGTAATACCAAAATCATCGCCCCCAGAATTGATAGGCTCGCGCAAATTTTCCAACTCGGTCCATACTTCAATATTGTCGGTTGATTTGGCTTTAAAAATATCCAATCCACCAATACCAGGCCAGCCATTTGAAGAGAAATACAAATTGTTGTCGTGCGCATTAACATACGGAAAATACTCGTCATTCTCGGTATTGATAGTTGGGCCCAAGTTGATAGGATCGCCCCAAGATTTGCTGCGTTTGCTATAAGTAACGGTCCAGATATCAAAACCACCGTAACCGCCTTCTCTGTCGGAGGCAAAATACAGTTTGGTTCCATCTGGGCTCATGGCGGGGTGACCATAACTGTGGCCTGTGTCTGCTTTACAAAAATCCAGCGGTTCGCCCAATTCCCAGTCCGTACCAATTTTTTTCATCTCATAAATCAAGCACTTTTCTGTTTTTCCATTTAAACCACCACATTGGGTCATATACATGGATGAGAAACGCGAATCGAAGGTAACAGCGCCATCATTCCACTTTGTACTGGTTTTTTTCATAAAAACAGGTTTACCCCATTTCTCTTTGCCCTTGCGACCTGTCTTTTCCAAATACCACATGTCACTCCAATAATTCATGGTACCTGCATAAATTCTTTTGGAAGCGCCTTCTTTGCGGTCCGAAGCGAAAATCAAGATATTGTCTTTTTTTGCACCAATCATAGGTGCCCAGTCGTTTTCTTTGGTATTGGCTGGTTTAAATTCTGCTACTATAAACCTTGAACTATCTGGAGTCCAACGCAAAGCCAACTCGCAACCAATTCGTTTGTTGATGGCCATAGAATCTCCTGGAACCTCTTCAAGATATTTTGAATAGGCATCCATTGCCTCCCTGTACTTCTCCAATTTCTTTAGCATATGCGCTTTCATAAGCAAGGCCCTGCTGTTTTTAGGATCCTTCAGCAAGGTTTTCTCATAAAGTTTGCGCGCTTTGTCGTAATCGTTGTTTAAGCGATAGCTCTCTGCTGCATAAAAAATAGCATCCTGCTTTTGCTGCTTGTCCTTGGCTTTTTTAGCCACCTGTTCAAACATGTCTGCCGCCTCTCCGTAATAGCCGTAGCCATAAAGCTCCAAAGCCCGCTTGTACGAACCCTTGTTGCATGAAATTGCAATTACTGCGATCAACAGCAAACCTGCCAGTTTTTTCATATTCTTAAGTAAAATGCCTGAAATTTGGGTCTTCATCCTTTTCGTTCGTATTATCTGCAAAATAAAACGCTAAATAAACGTTTCCGTTTCAAAGAAAAAAAGATACGCCCAAAAAAACACGGATTAATTGTACTTTTTATCATTTATGGGCGAAAACAGGTGTGAAATTCTGCTTCGTGTCGTTGAAATCAGATGTATTAAAGTTTGATTTGCTCTTATTTTATTGTTTTATCTGGTTTGGGTGTTTGGCGTCCTTTTTGCAAAAAGCAAAAAGGACGCCAAACACCATTTCGTTTTTTCTATAAATGTTTTACTCCGCCGAGGTGGAGGAGTAAGCATTTTCTATGAGTATGTTTTCGTTTTTATTGGTGTCAACCCTTTTTGGGTTGTGCTTTGCAGGGTTTATCTTTTACTGATGATCGACGCCTTCGACAAATCAAAATGTTCCGTTTATAAAGTTGGTTTTGAGGTTACCAGGCAATTACACTTGCCCGACCTCTCTGAAATCGAATCTATGTATTTAAAATAACAATTCATGCCCAATCTGCCTACGCTGCAAGGTGTCTGCTGATGCTCTGATAAATGATCCTTATTGGCCTTTTCCTCAACCCTCGCCGCAAGGCAAAATCCTGAAGGGATTTATCATCAATAGGAATTGTGTGTTGGGTTTTTCAACCCTGATGGGGTTGAGATCAAGGTTCATAGATGATGTTTTATTTAAAGAGGTCCAAACAAATAAGTTAGCCTGACTTTGCAGTTCGCCAAAATGTTATTCGGAGTGCTGAACTTTTAACCTTTTTACGGTTGTATTGCCATTTTGTGATATCCTCACCAAATATATCCCATCAGGAAAGTTCGACACATTCATTTCAACGATAATATTCGCGGCTGAAGCACCATAATCAGTGGTTTGCAACAGTGTGCCTAAAACTGAATAGATTTCAATTTTTAAAGCGCCAGAAGCAACATTGCCAATGGATAGTTCAATTTTGGAAACTGCTGGATTCGGAGATATTCTTAGGTGAATATCTTCTGCACTGGCCGCACCGAACCATCCGGCAAGTATAAATACTAAAACAATGGTTCTCATACCCTAACATTCGCAAACCTTATGCCAATCTATATTGGATTACAAATCCAATGTGGTTTTGATTTTTTGGCGTTCCTTGGCTGTATAGTTTCCGTTTTCTAAACCTGCGCGGATCAAGCGATTGTATTGGGTTTGCTGTTTGAAATAATTCAACACATCCTTGCTTGGCCCTGAAAGCCTTCCATTGAAACTTAAGATGCCGTCAAACAGATTTTTTATCAGTTGCTCGTTACAAATGTTCAAACGCTGCATGGCTTGCATGGCATTGGTGCGAATCCTAAATTCATACTTGTCGCTGCAATATTCTGATAAGAAATTGACAAAAACCGCCTTCAAATCTGGGTAAATATCCGTTCCAAGTTCATAATATCTTATTTTTAAACCCAACGTAAAGCCATCTGTGCTTTTTATTTTTTCTAGCATCTCTGCCCTTCGAACCATAAACAAGGGACTCTCCCACACTTTCAACAAGGCGGTTTCAATGACCGCATAACTACTGTCACCAAGGGCTTTTTCAAAAATAGGCATGGTAAGTTCGTTCACTGCCGTGTTATTTACCACTGCTTTTCGCAACTCCACAACGGGCGACTCGTATACATCAATTAAAAATTCAGAATTATTAATTGGGTCCGCGGCCAACTGTTTAATGACTTCGGCTTTTACATTTTTGTATGTTTCTATTCTGTAAAATTCCATCAACAAGTCTTTTTTCTTAGCCAATGGGTATTTCGCTAAAGCCAATAAGGCATCATATCTGTCTAATAAGAATTTTGCGTTGATCAGTTGGCTTCTCAATTCTTCAAAACTCTTTTCGAATTCCACTTTTTTCAATACAAAACCACCTTCATCAAAAAGGGAAAAGGCAACAGATTTATTGCCAGTTGAAGGCAACAATACCTTTTGAAATGCTTTGTCTACTATCACCGTTTTGCGGTCAAAAGTGCCATCTGTATAGTGCACAGTGAAATCTATGGGCATTTTAAAAACACCTACAGTAGGGTCTTTTGGGGTCACTTGCTCTACGGTAAATTCTGTTCCTGCAGCTACTTTCTGCGCTGAAACTTTATATTGAGGCTCTCCACCGCGGTAAATCCATTGGTCGAAAAACCAATCCATATTCATGCCGCAAGCATCTGTCATGGCAATTTCGAAATCGCGGGTTTCAACACCACTAAATCCATAACGAGAAAGGTACAACTGCACGCCCCTGCGGAAATTGTCTCTGCCCATTACGTGTTGCAACATATACAAAACCGAAGCTCCTTTGGGATAATGCCGTCCACTTCCCGCTTCACTGTTTCTTACAGGCAAACTATTTTTCTCCCCTGCGGCCAAAGCACCATTCATGCTGCCGCGGAATGACCAATAGGTTTCATCTTGTCCGTATACCGAACCGACAAACAAACCCGGATAGAAAGTTGCAAAACTTTCTTGCAGCCAATGATCGGCATCGTTGCGGGCTGTAATTAAGTCACCAAACCACTGATGCGTAGCCTCGTGTGCATTTACGCCAATATAGTTGCGGTCTAAAAATGCACGGTTGTCTACCCAAAAGAAATCGCCAAACACGGTGGCGCTGGTATTTTCCATGGCACCGTACATAAAATCTTGCACCATCACCTGCGAATACGCACCCCATGGGTAGGCGTAACCAATTTCATCTTCTAAAAATTCAATGATTCGTTCGCTATACATGCTGCTTGGCTCCAAACGTTCGGGATGCTCTGGATAATACCAAAAATTGATAGGAGTGCCGCGCTTGGTTTTTGTTTTCTTTATCGCATATTTGTCTATGGCCAACATCAACAAATACCCTGCATGTGGGTGGTTGATTTTATAATGCCAGGTTTTGGTGCCGTCTTTGTTGTCTTTTTCTTCCAATAAATCGCCGTTGGAAAGCACATTGTAAGCCTTGTCAAACACAACAACCGTTTCGGTTATGTATTTGTCGCCGCGGTCATCTATCATGGGAATCCAATATCGGTTGTCAATCCCCTGGCCTTGTGTCCATATCTGGTGGCGGGTTTGGTGCACTGGATCTTCTGCCAAAGCTTGTTTCCAACCTATAAAATAAATGCCTTTTTCTGGCGTAGCCGTGTAATCTAAAACCAAAGTATGGACTGAATTGTAAGATTCGGTTAAACCTGCACGCACAACCAAGCCTGTGGAAATGCTATCGACTTTAATGGGTTTGCCATCCAAGGTAGCTGATTTCACATAAATGGCAGGCCCATCCAAGAAAATGGAATCGATGGTGTTTTGTAAACTGCGAAAGGTATGGGTTACTTTGCCATTGACTTTTCCAGCGGCGGGTTCAAAAGAAACCTCCACCTTCATGGCGGTCACATCAATATTGCGGTTGCGTTCATGCCTTCCTGGATCGTCGTAATAACATAGAATATCCTGAGACTGGGCAAAAATGCTACCCAAAGAAACCACCATACTGAAAAGCAATACCAATTTTTTCATTAAGCCGCAAAATTAAGAAAATTGCGGCGAATTGTGGGACAATCTAAAATCTTAACCCGAGCATAGAAAATGCTTGGTTAGAATTGCTAAATTTCTGCATTGTGCGCAATGCTATTTTTGAATTGGTTCTAGATTCAGGATTACAGTTACAACCCGTCCCTAAGAATCCTTTTCCCAAATTCTTCGGTTCGATCCTGAGATTCGTATTAAATTCCATTCATTTTTTTTGGCTTTTTTCAATAATCTTTTTCGTAGTTTTTTGGGATAAAAATTTCTTATCACAGTATTGGTTTTATTTCTATTGGGCAGAATAGAAGCTTTTTGCAAAATATCGCAAGCCGAGGAAGCACAACGAATGCCAAAAAAAGCATAATCATAAGGCGAATGAAGCACATATTCTGCATACAAGCTGTCTACCTTATTCTTTTGTTTTAAGGATACCGGTATTTCAATCACCAAAATTTGCGAAGCGTTTTCGCTTGATGAAAAAAATTCATCGAACAATGCTCCAGGGGTAATGTCAAAGCACCCTTGAATGATTTTTTTTTGGGGGAAAATATGAAATTTACCACAGGGCAAAAAATTCTTCACACCCGAAGAATCCGTAGAAATCCCCACATGCCCTCCATGTATACCTCCAAACCATTTAGACTCCACCGATTTCCATTCTTTCTTGGGCCTAGAACCATACAAAAACCAAACTTTAATGGTTGCAGAATCACCGGCACAAAGTCGGGATGCGAGAAATGCCAAAAGAAAAAATGTTAGTAGCAAATTCTTCATATTCTCTAAAAACGCAAAAATTAAATAATGTAACAGGATTTTCTGAAAGTTAGTAGGGAATAATTTTATTCCCCTGGGTGATGAGCTTTGTGCATGCTCCAAGTAAAAACTATTGTGCTAGCTAAGTTTGGCTTTTGGACAAATTGTTGTGTAATTTCTAATATATAATTTTCTATAATCCTATCAAATCGATTTTTTCGTATCCATGGAACTGCCGCCAAAAACCCAGAAATACATGCTGCCAATGGCATCAAAGTTGGCACCTATTCCTTGTCGGATTCCAAAATAAATTTATACTCTCTGCCACCCGGCATGTATTTCGCCAAAGGCACCGAACCCAATGGAGAAACATGAAAATATCCGTTGGGTTCGGTGCCTTAACTCCATCGCGCAGGGATGGGTCTTGTCCTTGTCCTTGCGCTGGTGCGGGAAAGGGCGGAGTGTATTTTTACTGAAAATATATATAATCTAAATTATATATTGTATTTTTGTGTTTAAGCATTTGACAAAATGGCAAGTTACATGGTTTTTGATTTTTTAAAGGCAAGAATTAAAAATTCTAAAAACTACAAATACCTGCGTCCTTAAACTTTCGTTGAATGCATTAAAAGGGCAAAGATGTTGAATTTATAAAATCACGCATGTAAATAAAGTTTTTAAGGGGAAATTATTAAAAAAAATGAATATTACAGTACAAACCGTAAATTTTAAAGAGAGCAAAAAACTAACAAGTTTTATTCATACCAAAGTGAGCAAATTGTTCAAACAAAGTCCTGAAATTATTCGGGCAGATGTATCATTGAAGGAGGGATCTTTAAAAAACCCAAACAACAAATGGTGCTCCATATACATATCCCACTCAGGAGAAAATGAATATGTAAAGAAGAACAGTGCTTCTTACGAAGAGAGTATTTTGCTCGCAACGGAGGCTATGGAAAAAATCCTGCGCAGGAGAAAGACCAAGGAGGTTAATCAACGAAACGACAAAAAAACCAATTGAAACCATAAATTATAAAATTCACATTCAAGCTCAATTAATGCAGATTTAAACGAAACTGTTATGGATGATTTTTGGCAACAAACAATAATTAAAGCAGGCAGTTTTATAATTACACCAGCCAAGCTAGTAGGCTTAGTTGCGGTTTTCACAATAACATGGTTACTTCTTTTACTCAGTAAAAAATTATTAATTCACAAAACGGGTTTAAATGCTACAGAAAAAGGGGTGCGTTCCTCTGTTTACCATTTATTTAAATACCTGGCATGGATTATTGCCATTTCGGTAAGCATAAAGTTGCTCGGCTTTAATGTTACTATACTTGTGGCAGGTTCTGCTGCGCTTATGGTGGGGCTTGGATTTGGATTACAAAATATATTCAGCGACATCATTTCTGGTGTTTTTATGCTTTTTGAAAGAAAAGTAAAAGAAGGTGATATTATGGAAGTGGATAATATAGTGGGCAAAGTGCAAACCATAAATTTGCGCACCAGTGTATTACTTACCCGCGATGGATATAATATAATAGTGCCCAATCATAAATTTATTACAGAAAATGTAATTAATTGGACCCACCAAGCCTTGGACAGAAGGTTTCACATAGAAATAGGTGTTAGTTATGAAAGTGATGTAGATAAAGTGACAAAAATTTTAATCGATTGTGCGCTTGCACAACCGGAAGTTTTGAGAGATGAAGTAGCGCTGAACAAACCCTTTGTGCGCTTGCAACAGTTTGGCGATAGTTCTTTAGAGTTTCATCTTATTTTTTGGACAGCGGATATATTTCGCGCCGAACAGGTAAAAAGTGAAATCAGGTATAAAATTTTTAAATCGTTTCAAGAGAATCACATAATTATACCCTTTCCTCAAAGAGATATTCATTTAATACAACCCTCTGTATAATGCAATCCACAAAAAAATTAAACACGTGGATGGCTACTGCAATTTGCGGCAATGACATTACTTCTTCTTGTCTGTATGTATCTGCATTGACCATTGCAATGGCCGGACAATATGCATGGATTGCCCTTATAATGGTAGCCGCGGTGCTTTTCTTATACCGCAAAATTTATGGTGAAGTTGTAGGTGCTTTGCCACTGAATGGTGGTGCATACAATGTTATACTCAATACTTCAAGCAAAAGCAATGCATCTGTAGCCGCTTGCCTTACCATACTTTCTTACATGGCTACAGCTGTAATATCTGCCAGTGAAGCCATGCATTATTTGCACGAAAGCATCCATACCCTGCCGATTAATTTTGCAACCCTTGGATTGTTGTTCTTGTTTTTATGCCTAACAATATTGGGTATTTCAGAAAGCGCAGTGGTAGCGTTATTTATATTTATTTTCCACTTGGCAGCAATGCTCTTTTTAATTGTTAGTGCGGTCTTTTTTTTGGCACACAATGGCACTGGTGTTATTTCAGCTAATTTTTCTCTGCCCGTCAAGGGCGGGGGAATAGCTACCGCTTTGTTTTTCGGCTTCAGTGCCGCCATGCTGGGTATTTCTGGCTTTGAAAGTTCCGCCAATTTTGTTGAAGAGCAAAAGCGCGGTGTGTTTCCTAAAACACTCCGAAATATGTGGATCGCAGTTTCTATTCTTAACCCCTTAATAGCATTTCTTGCAATTGCCGTTATGCCAGTGGCCGAAGCTGAGGCACATCAACAATCCTTACTTAGCCATATGGCCACACTTACCGGAGGCGGCTGGCTTGCCACCCTTATTTCTATAAATGCAGTGACCGTTTTAAGCGGTGCAGTCCTTACCTCTTTCGTTGGCGTAAATGGGTTAATGAAACGTATGGCTTTAGACCGAATATTGCCACAGTTTTTTTTAAAGGAAAATCAACGGGGAAGTAGTTATCGAATTATGATAACCTTTTTTATTTTATGTATATCTGTTTTATTCGTTACCAATGGAGAACTTGCACCTCTTGCTGGGGTTTATACCATTTCCTTTTTATTGGTAATGGCCCTATTTGCACTGGGCAATTTGATGCTAAAAATCAGACGGGCAAAGCTGCCTAGGCCTGAATATGCAACGCCTTTTACTGTAGTAGTAGCCTTGTTTGCAATCTGCCTTGCCCTGTATGGAAATGTAAAAATGAAGCCAGAATATTTGGTGGTCTTTCTGCAATATTTTATACCCACTATGTTGCTTTTATACGCTATGCTTAACAGAAACCATATTATGGAATTTTTGCTCGGCATATTCAGTAGTATTGCGAATAGTTTTAGAAAAACTTCCTTCGTATCTCGTAAAAAAATCAAGCACTTTATTCATAAACTTCACGAGCAGGAGTTCGTGTTTTTCTCTAAAGGAGATGATATTGCCACATTAAATAAGGTTATGATTTATGTGCAAGAAAATGAAATAACCAGAAAGATAAAAATAGTAACCGTACTGAAAGAACATGAGCCCGCCCCAGCGCAATTTTTAACGGATTTTGATGTACTAGATAGAGCATACCCCTATATAAAGATGGAATACATTGTATTTGAAGGCACCTTTGGCCCAGAATTGATTGAAAAGCTAAGCAATGAATGGAATGTGCCTAAAAATTTTATGTTTATTAGTTCTCCCGGCGAAAAATTCAGTTATCGTGTAGAAGAACTTGGGGGCGTGCGTCTCATACTTTAACCCAATTACTTCGCTTATCTGCGGGTAGCATAGCATAGTTTGGTTGGTTGTGCTTGAAAAGACGGTTGCGGGCA
>Ga0105048_10019838_pt1 | contig 10285 bp, 10 predicted proteins | sample MAT05_FD_78382 | JGI IMG/M metagenome (GOLD analysis project Ga0105048, IMG submission 78382) | Freshwater microbial communities from Lake Fryxell liftoff mats and glacier meltwater in Antarctica - MAT-05 | ecosystem: Environmental > Aquatic > Freshwater > Ice > Liftoff microbial mat | place...
CGCGCGCTCGATTATCTGTTGTCGCGACCGGAAGTCGATCCGCGCCATGTCGGCATCACGGGGAACTCCGGCGGCGGAACAATGACCACCTGGCTCGCCGGCGTCGAGCCGCGCTGGACGATGGCCGCCCCCAGTTGTTTCGTCTCGACGTTCCGTCGCAATCTGGAAAATGAACTGCCGCAGGATACGGAACAATGTCCGCCGAAGGTGTTGTCGTTCGGTCTCGACCATGCCGATTTTCTCGCGGCTCTCGCCCCCAAGCCAGTGATTATCCTCGCTCAAGAGAAAGATTATTTTGATGCCCGTGGTAGCGAAGAAACGTTCGCACGATTGAAACGCCTGTACGAATTGCTCGAAGCACCCGCCAACATTCGGCTCTTCATCGGCCCGCGCGAACATGGCTACGGATTGGAAAACCGCGAGGCGATGTACGGCTTCTTTCATACTGCGACCGGCGTGCCGGGGGATGGCAAAGAACCACCCCTTGTGATTGAGCCGGACGCCGTGCTGCAATGTCTGCCGCATGGTCAAATCGCCGAGATTCCGTCGAAGACGGTGTTTGAGTTTACGCGGGCGAAATCGCAAGCGATGAGGGACAGCCGGGGGGATGTCTCGCAAGAGGAATTGACGACGGCTCTCACGACGCTCTTGAAACTGCCTGCGCGAGACCATGTGCCCGACTACCGGATTTTCCGTGCGCTGAGAGAGCGTGATTATCCCCTGCCGCATGCGACTTTATATGGTGTGCAGACCGAGCCGGGCGTGATGGCGCTGGTCACGCGACTGAGCGAACAGCCGCACTATTCGCGGCCGACGCGGGAAGCCGGGGCCTGCATCGTCTACGTCTCGCATCAATCCGCCGACGCTGAGCTGCGTGCGGAACCGTTGATTCGCGAGTTGCTGACGGCGGAACCGCAGGCGACCCTCTTTGCGGTCGATGTCCGTGGCATCGGCGATTCGCAGCCCGACACGTGCGGCGAGAATACGTTTCTCAGCCCGTATGGCAGCGATTATTTCTACGCCGCGCACGCCATAATGTTGGATCGCCCGTATGCCGGCATGAAAACGCACGATCTATTGTCCGTGCTCGATTGGATCAAGGACCTCGGTTACAGCCGCATTCATCTGGTGGCCGCGGGCTGGGGGGCCATTCCCGCGACGTTCGCCGCCGTATTGTCGCCGGCCGTTACGCAGGTCACGTTGAAGCACGCCCTGACAAGTTATGCCGCGATTGCCGAGACCGAGCGCTATCGCTGGCCATTATCGACCTTCGTGCCGGGAATTCTCGCATATAGTGACCTCCCCGACTGCTATCGCGCTTTGAATGCGAAGCAACTGCGTCAGATTGACCCGTGGGGACCGGAGATGGGGAAGCCCAATTAGCGACGCTTCGTAGAAGCGTTGTATTAGGACGAGCTATCATCGCGCTTCCCGTTCCAACCGTTTGCCCTGCTGATACAGCGTCTCCTGCTCGATCAGCGATGCCGATTTCAGTTCGCGGCCCTGAGCTTTCAGCTGGGCTTCAATATAGCGCACGCGGCGTTCAAATTTGGCGTTGCTGGCGCGCAAGGCTTCTTCCGGATTGATCTGCCAGCGGCGGGCGATATTCGCCACCACGAACAGCACATCGCCAATTTCGGCAGCCACTCGCGCCTGAACTGCCGCGTCCGACAACGGCGCATCCGCCGTGATGGGGGCCTGCACATCAGCCGGCACTTCGGGGATGTCCCCCGCGGGGAACAACTCCTCAGCCAGCTCCGTGATCTCCTCGCGAAGTTTGTCGAACAACATTTCGCGTTGCGGAAAGTCATACCCGCTGCGCGCCGCCTTGTCCGATAGCCGCGCGGCTCGTGCGAGCGCCGGCAATGCGGTCGGCAAACCATCGAAGATCGAATCCCGCTGCTTTTCCTGCTGCTTAACGCGGTCCCAGTGCTTGTGGACCTCCCCGGCGGTCGCGGCCCGCTCGTCGCCGAACACATGCGGATGCCGGCTGATCAGTTTGTGTATGAGCCGCTCGATGACTTCGATCAACTGAAAGCGACCCTCATCCGCCCCGATCTGGGCATCCAACACGACCTGCAACAGCACGTCGCCCAGTTCCTCGACAATCGCCCCATCATCACCCGAGTCGATGGCTTCCAGCAGTTCGTATGTTTCTTCCAGTGTGAACGGCTTGATGGACTCCAGCGTTTGTTCGCGATCCCACGGGCAACCATCGGGAGCGCGCAGTCGAGCCGTCACATCGCACAAAGTGCGAAATGCGGGCAGCAAACGGTCATATTCGGGAGGCACGCCGGTCATAGGGCACGATGGCTAAAGACAACGGTTCGTTAGGTGGAACTTATCTTAGCCGGGCAACTTCCGTGGTGAAACCACGCCAACGTGTAGGGACGGTCGCTCATTGGTGAACAAGTTTTGTTCACGGCGTGATGGCCACTGTAGTTTCAGCCCGTCAGGGCGGCAGAACATAGCCCAGGACGTCAGTCCTGGGAAAGCAGTTGGAGCGATCTCAGCCCGGAGGGCGGTAGAAATTTCTGTCGCCCCTCCGGGCTTCATTTCTCCAACGACCGCCAACCCAGGACTCACGTCCTGGGCTATGATCTGACGCCCTCCGGGCTAGGGCGTGAAATTTCCGCGCTCCTCCAAAGAACGACCACACTCTACAAGAAACCGCCGACGCCATGTAACTCGCAATCTGTTCCACACTCTGCCGACGCGGTACGATGCAAGTCTTGAATCATAATCCAATGACATTTCAACGGAGGTTGCGTGTGATGACACTCTCGAAGTTGCCGATGGCGTGCGTGCTGGTCTGTCTAACGACTTTAGCCGCCGCTGAGGAACCTGCGGCTCCCGATCGCGAACCGTTGGAGCAGGCGTTTATCGAACGGCTGACGGCCGCCGATCTTGTGGGCACGTTTTCGGTGATGGGCCAACCGGGCGCGAAGCCGGAACGCTACGAAATTGACAGCGTCAAAAAGCACAAAGGGGACGATTGGGTCATCACCTCGCGCATGAAATATGGCGAGCATGACCTGAAGGTGCCCATTGTCGTGCAAGTCTACTGGGCCGGCGACACGCCCATCATTTCGCTGACCGACCTGACTATCCCCGGCCTGGGAACCTTCACGGCCCGCGTGATGATTCACGAAGATCGCTACGCCGGCACCTGGCAACACGGCGAAATCGGCGGCCACCTCTGGGGCACGGTCGAAAAACGGAAGGCGAAAGCGGAAAAGAAGCCGGTTGAGAAATGATTGTGGCGCTGCCAGAGAGTCAACGATTATTCGATCACAACGCGGATCACTTTCTTCTTGCCCGCTTTTAATAGCAAGCCATCAGAAATGGTAATCTGTTGATCATGCGCGGTGATCGTTTGCAGATCTTCGCCAAAGTACGCACCACCGCCTTGAATCAGCCGGCGCGCTTCGCTGCTGGTCGGCACAAGCCCGGCGGATTTCAACAAGACTGCGGCGGCAATCGTTCCATTCTGAATTTGATCGCGACCGATTTTCGCGGTGGGAATCTCACTCGGCAGCGCCCCGCTGCCGATTTCCTGCTGCCAACGAGCCGCCGCTTCCGCACCCGATCCTGCGGGGTGATACTGGTCGATGACGGTCGTACCCAAACGCAGTTTCGCCTCTTTCGGGTGCCCGGCGAGAATGGTTTCCACCTCGGCTAACGGAATATCGGTCAGCAACTCGTAGTACATCTTCATCACGCTGTCGGGAAGTTGCATGAACTTCTTCATCATGTCGTACGGCGGTTCGCTGATGCCGATGTAATTGCCGAGGCTCTTGCCCATCCGCCGCACACCATCGAGGCCGACGAGAATGGGCGACATCACGCCGATCTGCGTCGGCAGCGTGCCATTTTCCAGCCCTCGCGATTTCACCTCGGCGTTCATCCACTGCTCAGCAAGTTCGCAGACCGCCAGCGAACCTTGCAGATCGCGGGCGAGCATGAAACTGTAAAGCTGCTCGGTCCCGCCCAGTTCAACATCCGCCGCAATGCACACCGAATCGAACGCCTGCATCATGGGGTACAAACATTCGTGCAGGAAAATCGGTGTCTGCGCGGCATACCGCTTGGCGAAGTCGTCGCGGGTCAACAATTGGGCGACCGTCACCTGGCCGCACAATCGCAAGAGTTCGCTGAACGACATGTCGTTGAACCAGTCGCCGTTGCGATGGACTTCCGCCTGCGACAAGTCGACAACTTTGCCGACCTGCTCGAAATAATCCCTGGCATTCCGTTCGATATCGTCAGCGGTCAGGCGTTTTTTGCGGGCTTCATCGCGGCCGCTGGGATCGCCGACCATCGCCGTGGCATTGCCGATGATGATCACGACCTGATGCCCGAGTTCCTGAAACTGCCGCATTTTTCGTAAGGGAACGGTGTGTCCCAGATGGACATCAATGCCGGTGGGATCGATGCCATACTTGATCCGCAGCGGCTGGCCGGTTTTGAAACTCCATGCGAGCTTCTTCGCCAGTTCCTCTTCGGGAACAATCTTTTCAACACCGCGACGAATCACGGCGAGTTGGTCGGCAACGGGGAGGAAGGTGGGCATGGGACGGTGCGTGCTCTCAAGGTCAGAATCAAATTTATGAATTCGGAATTATGAATGATGAACCGGATGATTGCCATCTTCACCAAGTTGATCGCGATGCCGAGAAGTATGGCCTGTTATTGGTTGACGATGTTTCACGGCGTTGTGATCGCTATGGCCTTAGCCCGTCAGGGCGTCAGATCATAGCCCAGGACGTGAGTCCTGGGAACGCGTTCAAAGATGAGTTCTAGCCCGGAGGGCGGCAGAATTTCTGTCGCCCTCCGGGCTAAATGCGTCAATTTCTTCACACCACCCAAAGACACTGCGAATATTCAGGTTGCGGGCGAGTGGTCTCCCAGCAGCACCATCGCCAGATTCGACGCGTTGAACAACGCGTGTGTCATTACGCAAGCCCAATAGCGGCGGGTTTGCTGGAACTGGTAGCCGAGGATGAGCGCCAGAGGCAATAAGGGCAGGGCGTCGCGCCAGCCGTGGACGAGGGCGAAGATCGCCGCGGTGACGCCGATCGCGGCACTCCTCGGCAGCCATTCGCTCAGCCAGCTTTGCAATGTGACGCGAAACAGAAGTTCTTCCGCCAGCGGGGCGACGATCACGGCGGAAAAGATGATCCAGGCGATCAACTGCATGTCCGGCTGATTGTGCAACGCCTGCAACATCGAATGCTGCGTCTCAGCATCCCGCCACAAACTGCTGAGGATCAGTAGCAGCGCGGTCGGCCAGATCGCGGCGAGAAACGCCCGCGTCCCCTGGGTGAGTTGCTGTGACCATGCGTGGAGCGAAATTCCGACTTCGCTGGGCGTGCGTCGGCCGGCATCCAACAGCGCGAGCGGCAGCAGGGCCGCGATCAGCAAGTTGATGCCGCACATCAGTTGCAGGCCGATCAGCGAGATTTCCTGCGGTGGTGCCCCTGCGGACACGATTTTGGCCCAGATTTGAAAGCTCAGCCAGGCGAGAACGCCGATCACCACGCCGCGAGGAACACAAGATGCTGGCTGCTCCGACGGCTCCAAGACCGGGAGACCGACCGAGATTCGTCGCCAGATCGCGCCCCAGACCAGCGTGCTGCCGATAAACCCGGCGAGAATCAACTGAACTTGAACGATGCTATTCCAGGAGGCAGGCATCTGCGAGCGGTTTCCACGAACGGTTCGGCGACGGTAAGATGCGGGGAACTTCTTGCCGAAAGCCCCGTTGCCATGTCTGCATCCGTTCCGAATGTACTCGCAAAGATCATCGACCACAAATGGGGCGAAATTGCCGCCGCGAAAGCCCGGCGACCGGCTGCGGAGTTGGAAGCCGCCCTTGTTGACGCGCCACCCCTGCGGGATTTCGTCGCCGCGCTGCGTGCCGCGCGCGATATCGGGCTGATTGCCGAGGTGAAGAAAGCGTCCCCCTCGGCGGGCATCATCCGGGCCGATTTCGATCCGGTGCAGATCGCGACCATCTATGAATCAGCCGGGGCATCGTGTTTAAGCGTGCTGACTGATGAGCATTTTTTCCAGGGGCATCTGGAATATCTGACGCAGATTCGCGCGCAGGTGAATGTGCCGGTGCTGCGGAAAGATTTCATTGTTGATCGCTATCAAGTGTTGGAAGCCCGCGTGGCGGGGGCCGATGCGATCCTGCTGATCGCCGAGTGCCTGGATGACTGCACGCTGCGGGATTTGTATTTCTACGCGGCGGAACTCGGCATGGAATCGTTGATTGAAATCTACGACCCGGAAAATCTCGACCGCGTGCTGAAACTCGAACCGGCCCTCGTCGGCGTCAATAACCGCGACCTGCGGACGTTCGTCGTGGACCTGGATCACACCTTACAGATTGTCCCGCTCGTGCCAGCGACAACGCTGCTGGTCAGTGAAAGCGGGATCAGAAATCGAGCGGATGTCGACAGGTTGAAAGCCCACGGCGTCGGCGCAATCCTCGTCGGTGAATCTCTGATGCGCGCCAACGATATCGCGTGCGCGGTGCGGGAACTCGTTCACAATTAACGCTTGCGCTTCGCGGACTATTCGCGCGAAAAAATACCCGGCGATGCCATCGCCGGGCTTTGTCTGATCTGCGTGAATCGCAGACGCGTTACTTTTCCGCCTTCAATTCGCCGCAGTCTTCAATGACGACTTTCTGCTTGGTCGCGCCGGACTCGGAGCCAACGGCTTCGATGGCCTCGACGACATCCATCCCTTCGACAACGTTGCCGAAGACCACGTGCTTACCGTCGAGCCACGGGGTTTTCGCCGTGCAGAGGAAGAACTGCGAGCCGTTGGTGTTCCGGCCGGCGTTCGCCATGCTGAGCACGCCCGTGCCGGTGTGCTTGAGGGTGAAGTTTTCGTCTTCAAACTTCTCGCCGTAGATCGACTTGCCGCCGGTCCCGTTGCCGCGGGTGAAGTCGCCTCCCTGGCACATGAAGCCGGGGATCACGCGATGAAAGGCCGAGCCTTTGAAACCGAAGACTTTTTCAGCGGTACCTTTTTCATTCGTGCAGAGGGCGCGGAAGTTTTCCGCCGTCTTGGGCACGACATCGGAACGGAGTTCCATGACGATACGGCCGGCTTTCTTATCGCCGATTTTGATGTCAAAAAATACGCGGGGTAACATTTTCTTCTCCTTGTCGGCGGCCAACAGAGCGGGGCTGAACGCCACAGCCGCCGCGGTTGATGCCAGCACTTGCCTACGAGTCAACTGCTCAGAATTCAACATCGCACATGCTCCTTCTTGCTGCGGTCCCAGCCACGCTGGCGTCCGTCGCCAGCACAAACAACAGGCCGTGCAAGGCAGCTTAACGATATTCGTTGGTGACTGGCAAGGAGGCCGCTGGGTTTGCCGCGTCTGGATCGAGCTGCAGAATGTCGAGCACTTGCTCCGCAAGTGCCTTTTTTGCACTTGCGGAGCAAGTGCTCGACATTATCAAGCAATAACGCGACACACGGAAATGGTTCGCCTCGTCAAAGCACTCGGCAAACCCGACAAATGCCTTTGTGCCACGACTTGTCCTCAAGTCGTGCCCGATGAAGCGCACGACTTGAGGACAAGTCGTGGCACGGTCGCACAAGATAATCCTCAGCGGTAAATCCACCGCGCGGCACCGTCGGGGCGGATTTCCGGTTCGGCCTGGTCGAATTTGTCGCCCGGCCGCCAGAACTTCAACTCGACCGTTTTGTTGAGCGTGATCGGTTCGCCGTCTGTCCCGTCGATCTTTTTGATGCCATTGGATAGGCCGGTGAGGTACACCGTGTACCGGTCCGCTTCCGGATCGATGCCGCGCCACATCACCACGCCCCACAGGCCTTCGCGATCCGCATCGCCCAGTTCGCCCGCGGCGGGAATCGGGCCAACGATGTCCACGGAAGAAAGATACTTTCCTTTCTCCCGTTTCTGAATGATTGGCAACGCCTCGGGGATCACTACGTCGGCGAAAATCTGCGGAGTCTGCGTGTCAGTCGTCTGCAACGTGAATTCCGGCACAAACAACGGCGGCGTGTTGATTTCCGGGTCCAGCACGTTTTGCGGAGGCATATCATTCTCAGCACGCGTCATCTTCCGATTGTAGACGCGATACACCATGTACCAGACGTATTCCGGTTTCTTCTCGCCCGTAACCGGATCGGTCAATTCGACCGTGATCATCCGCATCGGCTTGTAGTACAGGTCCATCACCCACAAGTCGGACTGGGCCGAACGCTCTTCGCCGGTGGCGACAGCCTTCAATTCGACCTCGCCCCCGCGGAGTGCCTGCGCGGCACAGTCGGAGACAAGCCCGCCGGCGAGCAGGCCAACGGTCGCCAAGGCGATGCCGAACGATTTTGAGATCGCAATGTTCATGGTCAATCCTGCGGAATCAGCACACTTGGCCAGGCTCCATCCAGCGTAAGGCTCCACTCCCATATACGTCAAGAACCGAATGAACGCTGGCATGAAAAGGGGGGACAATCTCCGCCCAAAGCCCGGCGATCGCATCGCCGGGACCCGACGTCGCCGACGGCGGGCTTTGCCGGTTCAATTCCGATCGCCGCCTGTCAGCAGTTTCTCGATTGCATCGGCCCGGTGGGCGACCTCCAGCACGCTGCGGCGAATCTCCTCCGGGTCGACAGTCGACCTGGGATAATTATCGAGCACCACGAACAGAGACTCGCCCGCAATCTGTCGGATGGCTAGCGCGCCGTGCAGGATTTCCGAATTCAGCCGCAAAGCCGTTTCAAAATACGCCGACTCCGCCCGGCAGCAAATGCTGCCAATCGTCACCAGCGGTTCGGCCGCTGCCTGCGAGTTCGGCTCGACAAACACGCGCTGGCCGCGACCGCCGGCGAACTCCAGTCGAACATCGAAACCGGTCCCATTTCCTTTCCAGACGATTTCCGGATGATCCTGAAATGCGCGTTGCATCAAGGATTCCAGATCTTCCGATTGTCCCAGCACGGCCTGCAATAACTGCGCGGCTTCCACTCCACTTCGCGGCCGATTTTCCGGCGCTTTCGCCAAAAGTTGATGCAGGCACTCGGCGACTTCGAGCGGAATCCGTTGCGGTGCATCGCGCAGGCTCGGCAGCGGATCGTGCAGAATCTGCTCACGCAGCGAGACCAGGTCCTCGGCCAGATACGGACAGCGGCCCATCAAAAGTTGAAAGTACATCACGCCGAGGGAATAGACATCGCTGGCCGGCGTCGCGGGGTTCCCTTGATACAACTCCGGCGGCATATACGCCGGCGTGCCCACGAATTCCTGCCCGCCGGGGACCGATCCCTCCATGAACAACCGCCGGGCTAATCCGAAGTCGACGATCTTCGGCACGCGCTGATGGGTCAGCAAGATGTTGTCCGGCTTGAGATCGCGATGCAGGATGTGAGCCGAATGCGCGGCGGCCAATCCTTCAGCGATCCGCAGCATCAAACCGGTGGCCCGTTCCGCCGACAGCGGGCCTTCCTCTTCCAGCAGGGACCGCAACGACCGGCCGGCGGCGAACTCCATTTCCAGAAAGTAAAATCCGTTCGATTCTCCAATGGCATGCACCGTCACAATGTTGGGATGGATCAGCGCGGCGGCCGCCCGGCCTTCGTTCAAGAACCGCTCCACGAATTGCGGATCATCGCGGACGAGTTGCGGCGACAGGATTTTGACCGCGCACAAACGATGCAACCGCTGGTGCTTGGCGAGAAAGACCCACCCCATCGCGCCCCGGCCCAGCAGGGAATGCAGCGTGTAGACATCCAGCGTCGTGCCGATCAGATCCTGCGGAGAAAGTTCTCGAGTTCCGAGTTCAGCCGCTGTCTGTTCCTGCGCGTCCTGTCCTTCCTGTCCATTTTCTGCAGCCGGAGGTATCAAGGCCTTGGCAGGCAACTCTTGCCCGCACTCCGGGCAACTGGGAATCTTGGTGAGAGGTGTGGGCGCAAACGACGTCTGACATTGCGGACAAAGGACCGCAGCCATCCAGAGTGTTGTGTCTGTCAATTCATCAGGTTGAGCCATGCGTCTGATCACCGGGCGAATGCGGCGGGCGTGAAGAACCGGGAGTACTCCCGCAACTATCGCATCCGTTCAGTCCCCCCGCAAGCAAACGTCTTTTTCATGGACGAACAGCCGTAGGTTGCGGTCGAGGCTCTGCGAGGCCCACCGTCATGATCGTTGTGGCCGAAATCGGTGGGCCTCGTAAAACCTCGACCACACCCTACGGAACTGATGGGTGGCACGTCCCAGAGTCTTCGATGGGCGTGGCGA
>Ga0105048_10019839_pt1 | contig 10284 bp, 11 predicted proteins | sample MAT05_FD_78382 | JGI IMG/M metagenome (GOLD analysis project Ga0105048, IMG submission 78382) | Freshwater microbial communities from Lake Fryxell liftoff mats and glacier meltwater in Antarctica - MAT-05 | ecosystem: Environmental > Aquatic > Freshwater > Ice > Liftoff microbial mat | place...
TATCCACACAGCGGCTGACCCCCGTCGGCGCAATCGCGGGGGTGACAAAATCAGGCGGGTAGCCTTCGAGATTTTCTACGGCGAGCTGGCTTGCGTCATCGGTCCATTGGCTGACTTGATCCAGGGTATGGGCCATTTGTCTTTGCCAGTGGTGCAATCTATCTGGCGGCGTGGCGGTAGCACGGATAGCGCGGCCCTCTAGATGCAGAATATAGGCCCAAGGCGTTAGCAAGTGGGTGCGTTGTATAACATCACGCGCTTTCTGCAAGGATGCGTGATGTTGCGCTGCCGAATCGGCGGGAGACAAATCTTCAATAAGGTGGACAGTATAGGTCAGATCGTTGGTACGACCCAGCGTCGCCAGGGCAGCGGCCGTTTCGGTGTCTGGCAGATTACTCGGACCATCCGGCAGATCAAAGAGCACAAGTTGCATATCCTGCACATGCTCGGCGAGAAACACCGCATTGGGTAGTAGATCAGCCGCAATCACATAGGAGGTTGCGCCGATGCGAAAAGGCAGGTGGAGGGTGCGCGTGTTCAAGGGAGATTCACTGGAGCTAGTTTGCAACGGCAATGTTCCTCTGGCGATGTGGATCAGAAATGCTGGTGACCTCCCAGCATTCCCACCCGTGGGCTACTTATGGACAAACCATTTAAAAGTCATACAAATAAGCTCGGTAATACATGAGAACGTATATTATGACTTTTAAGGGTTTTATCTATTAGGTTGGGTTGCAACTGCCTTGTGCAGAATCGCCAAGAATTCATCCAGCGGCACACGGTGAACGCGCGCCGCCCATTCGACGGTCAACGCTTTCGTCAATAACTTACGCAACGAATAGCGGCCAACGCGCTTTACCCCAAAGACCTCCATTATATCAGCAATGTCACCATATTCTTCCAGTAGCTCTGAAACACGTGTATCTTTTGTGATTTCCATATATATGCCTCACTTATGCTGCTGATTGAGTATTGATTCGTTGTCGATAGGTTGCGGCAGAAATAAGTAGCCAGATCATGGTGCGCAAACTCATTGCCCATACTGTGCGCATTTCATAACTGCCGCCGCGCCAGATTTGTATGCCAAAGGCAACAAAAATGAGGAGGGTGGCGACGGCAATGCTAAAAGCGAGCCACATTGCCCAGCGTTGCCAGAACCAGAGTCCAATGCCAGCAATCATATAGGCAAACCCAGCTAGAAAATTAAACCAAAGCACAAAATCCACTGTGTCGCCGGCAAGTTGCTGCGCTGTGGCATTAAAAAGGGTGCGCCCACCAGCTATGAGGGTAAGCAACCCAAAAATGATGGCAACAATCGCCAGCGCGCGTAGCCAACGTGAACGGTTTAGTACAGGTGGTTTCATGTTTATGCTCCTTGCATCCATAGATAATCGTGCGACTGCTAGGTTGGAGTATAGCAGCCGCACGCCAGGACGTATTCGACTTTGGTCGGATTTAGGGCATATTCATGGGGTGCGTGGAAGCGGGGTTTGTCAAAGGCGTAAATCAAAGCGAGTGAGAGCATAGGCCAACTATCCTATGGTTGTTCTCCCACTCGCCGTGTAACAGTGGCTGTTGGAGACTTCTAGGGCGTTACCGTGGCCTGCCGGGTGATGGCTTGCAGACGTTTGCGCTTATGCAGATGTTCGGCCAAGAAATAGCTACCGATCACAAAGCTGCCAGAAGCGACTTGCAGACTAATGCCTTCCCAGGTGGCGTACAGGCCCAGCCAAAGCCCAGTCCAATGGGGCAGGACCAGCCAGCGAATGGGATGGATCGGCAACCAGCCTACCACTTGCAGCACACGCGTTGTGTTGCCCACCATCATCACTAAGACAATGCTGATGAGAATGCCCGTGGCGATCAACATCTTTTTGTGGGGCAGCCGCGCTTGCAGCCCAAAGACCAGCCAGCCAACAATGATCGTCGCCGTTAGCCCAATCGCTACGCCGCTCAGGACGGTGCTTGTACTGGCATCTAGCACCAAGGCTTGTAGGAAGATGACTGTTTCAAAGCCTTCGCGGTAGATACTGGAAAAGCCCAATAGCAGCAGACCAATAAACTGGCCCGCATTTTGTTGCACCAGACGATGTTTCTGCGTATGAAAACTTGCCATCCACCCCGTCCAGTAGACATCGTGGAAAAACCAGTTCATAATCAACAATAGTAGCACTACCGCGATGATCGAAACAACAGCTTCCAATCGTTCGCCATAGCGCGCCAACGCTGTCAGCGCTGTGCTGGCGACGATCCAGGTCAATACAGAGGCGAGCATGGCCAGGCCAGCCCCCACCCAAAGCGGTCTGCGCAGATGTCGGCGCTCACCCACGCGCAAACTAGCCAGCAGCGAAGCCAGAATCAGAACGGCTTCCAACCCCTCGCGGAAAACGATCAGGGCGGCGTTGCTCATAATCGCGCCTGGCGCCACATCGCCGCTGACCAAGCGTTGCGCTTCGGCCAATTGTTCGCTCAGGGCTTTGCGGCTGACGGCGATCACACCATCGTCCGCTTTTTGTCCGATCAGGTAGGCCAAGCCTTGTGGCTCTCCCTGTCCATACCAGAAGAGATCTTCAATCGGCGTGACCCGCTGCGGGGCGAAAGCCGCCAATTTGGCTTCTGGACCACTTTCCAAAATCGCATAGGCTTCCAGGCGCGCCGATTCGGCAAGCTCATATTCGCCGGCGCGCGCTGCATCCTCCATTTGGTCGAGCGCTGCCGCGATCACATCAAAATCGGCACTACGATCCCCTTGTAGCCATTCTGTGGGCATCACGGCTTGCAGCGTAGCCAACAACTGATCGCTAGCGGCCTCTACTGTCGCGGGATCGGCCACTTCACTGTGTTGCGAGGCGGCGGTCAAGTATTGATCAAGTTGGCCCAGCAAGGTTGACGCTGTGGCGGTTTGTGCCGGATCGCGAGCCGTGAGCAGATTTTCCAGATCGCGGAAAGCGGCCTCGGCCCCACTGCGAAAGGTGATTGCTTCGCGAATTTCCAGGTCTGCCGCAACCACGCCGTTGCGGATCCCGCGTGAATATTCTACGGGCACCAGCGAGAGAAAGCGTAGCAATTGACCGGCGCGCCGACGTTGTTCCTGGGGCGACAGGGGCGCAGCCCGAAATCCATCCAATGCCGCGGTCACTTGCGCCAGCGCTGCCTCAGGCGGTTGTCCCGTTTGGGTGGCCGCGGTCAAGGCGGCAAAGGCTACGCTGGCTGTCGCGCCCGCGGCTTGGCCCCGCTGCTCTTCATAGGCTGGCAGCAGGATGGTAAAGTAGCCTTGGCTTAATGCCGCTTGCTCGGCCAGGCGCGCGGCAAAGCTTTGCTCATCTGCCGTCGCCAAGTCATGCAATGCTTCGGTTAAGCGTGCTTGATAGGTATCTAATAGATCAGCACGCAGGGCGGTCAGCGTCTCATCAATCGTCAACGTGCCATCGCGTAGATGAACAAGCGCAATGCTGCCATCGGCATTGGGGCGCGAAAAGCGGGTGGCATGGCGAAATTCGCGTACGGCTAGCCAGCGTTGAGCCGTCGCTGTATCACCGGCGGCTACGGCTTGCAACACGAGTTGCTGTGCCCCATCGAGCAGGGCCGTCCACACTCGGGCGCGGGCTACGGCTAGCGCTGGCGCATCTTGCGCTTGCACCGCGCTGGTGGCGGCGACAAAGCCCTGTTCAATGCGGGCATGCGCGCCAGGCACGCTTTGGCCCAATGGCGCGCTCCACGCGGCGCGATATGTGGTGGCGGCCTGTTCTACTTGTGCCAGTGCCCCAGCCTGATCGCTCGTTATCTGAAACTGAGCCTGAAAGAGGGCTGCCCGCAGCGCCTCGGCGGCCTGCGCGGGCAACTCGGCTGTCGCCTGGGCGCTCACTCCTGTGGGGCAAAGCAGTAAAACGAGGAGACAGAGCGCCGATAATCGTTTGCACATGACTTATTCCTGAACAGTAATATTCAATTGTGCGGCAACTTGGCTGATCTGCCCAGTAATGGCTGTCGCTCGATTTTGCGCTTCAATGCCTAAGAGATCGGCCTCTTCGGGCGTAAAGCGTTTCCCATCATTTTCTTGCGCATAGACATCCGTCACAAAGGTCTTAAGCTCGCCCAGGTCGGTAGCGATTTGTGTACTCTGCACGTCGTCCACGGTTGCTACCAGTGGTTGCAATTCACTATAGACAATTTCCAATCCGCCCAGGATATCTTGAATATCGGCCAAGCGCGAAATGGCTACAAAGTCTGCCTGGGTGGACTCTTCGCCCGTCACAAAGCGCGAATCGCGCCAAGAACCGAAATATTCACTCATTGTCGGCACCATCACCACCAGGGCCGTAAACGCGTCCGACTCGGTGGGGGTCCAGGCCTCGGCAGCGACGAAGAGTTCGTTGGCGTAGCTGTCCATGGTATCGGCTGCTGATTTCAAGACACCGCCATGGGGTAAGATTTCACCAAAATCAACTGTACCGTTGCCATCATAATCGGGCTGTAGATCGGGCACGGTAAATTCGGGAAAGGTGCCCCAGAGGGTGCTTTCTAGCACGCCAAAAAGATTGCCTGGTCTGCGCAAGACAGTGCCGTCGGGCAGGGTCACATAGGGTGCGGCGTTTTCCGGGTCTTCTAGTTCGCCTCCCGCATCGAGAATCACATCAAATTCGGCCAATGACGGCGTACCCGCCACAATGCCTTCCATCTGTTCGTAAAGCGGACTGGCTACCATCCACGTGGCGCGGGCGTCGAAAACAAGCTTTTGGATGCCTTCTGGGTCGTTGGCCCAGAAGGCTTCGTAATCAAAACTGGCCTGTTCGGCCAGCGTATAATATTCATCACCCAGGGCGCGCAACGTGGCTGTGCTCTCGCGCAAAGCGGTTGCCTTTTCCAGGAGATAAGCCTTAATGCCCGCTAAATCGGTTGCTGCTTCGGTTGCTGCTTGGGCCGGTGGCGCTGTTTCGGCTTGGGGCATTGCGGGTTGGACACAGGCCGTAAGCAAAAATAGTAGCAGAACGGCCAGAATCGACTTCGAGTTACGTATTGATGCCATGAATTTCCCCTTTGTCTATACAAAGTCTATACAAAAATTGGTGCTCCTTGGGAGCGCGTATCGGCGTTACTATAGCATGTCACCCCCTGAACTTCAAGTGATTACTTAAGTAATCGTAAGTAAAATTGGTGCGGTTGGCGTAAACCGGCTCGTTAATTAGCATTGAAAAAAGACATTTATAGTAGTTAACAGAAAGGTTAATCAACCTGAAATGAGGGCCGTTTTTTCTTACCCAACAGGAGGTACAAATCGCGCAGCAAAAGTCAGGAGTACAATCAGTTCGCTCATTTCTACCAGCAAACCATAGACATCACCTGTCATCCCACCCAGGCGTGTGTGGATAATGCGGATCAGGAAAAAAGCTGAGCTTGCACTTAGGACAAAGGCTGTAAGCGGATAGAGCGAAGGAAAGAGTACCAGGAGGAGTAGCGGGAGTAACAGGGCCCATTGTAAGGTCTGCCGCGTCAACCCAGCCGCAAAGTCGGCTCCCAAACCATTGGGTCGTGCCAATGGCTGGCGTGCAACCCATAGCAACAAGTAGCGCGCCCAGGTTGGTGCCAAGAGCAGTACCGGCAGTGCGGCGGGAACAGCCGCTAGGGCGGCTACCTTTAACCCTAAAAAAAGCACCAAGCCAATCACGGCAAAGGCCCCTGTGCGCGGATCGCGCATAATCTCCAGCCGCCGTTCGCGCGAGGTGGCGGCCAATAGACCATCACAACAGTCGGCCAGACCATCCAGGTGTAGCCCACCGGTGAGCGCAGCCCATAGGGTTACCGTTAAACTCGCTACCAGCAGCGGCGGGAAAAGGTGGCTCAACCCCCAATGGGCGATGGATAACAGAATGCCAATCACCAAGCCAACTAGGGGAAACCAGCGTCCGGCACGGCCCAACGCCCCCGGCTGATAGTCAACCTGGGGGACGGGCAAAATTGTTAAAAAGCCAAAGGCCAACGCAAGCTGATTTCTGGCTGCCCACAACCGATCGCGCAACGCGCTGTGCAACCGTTAGGCTCCTGGCTTCCACAGCGGTTCGGGAATCCCCTGTTGGTGATTCTCAAAGCGTGCCATGACAAAGAGCGCGTCCGAGAGGCGATTGAGATAGCTGATCACGTGCGCACCAACGCCCTGTTCGCGCGCGAGTGTGCTGGCTTCGCGTTCCGCACGGCGGCAAACCGTGCGCGCCACATGCAGTTGTGCCGCGCCCAACGCGCCACCGGGCAAGATAAAGTTTTCTAGCGGCCCAACCACCGCGGTAATCTCATCGATCAGCGTTTCGAGCTTTTCCACATGGCGCGCCTCGATCTGTGGAATCGGCCACTTGCCCTTGTCTTCTTCGAGAAAACAGAGATCCGAGCCCAGATCAAATAGTTCATTCTGGATGTGTGCCAACGCTTCGTCAAGTTTTTCGCATAGACCCATCGCCAGCGCAACGCCGATCTGCGAATTCAATTCGTCCACTGTGCCATAGACGCTCACCCGCAGATCGTCTTTGGGCACGCGTTGGCCGCCGCCCAGCGAAGTCGAGCCTTTGTCGCCACCTTTGGTATAAATCTTGGTTAAACGGGGCATATCAGTTCTCCATGTGTTTGTGCTTGCGGTTAGCGTGCTGTGCCTGCCGCGGCCTCATCGGTGATGACGGTGACATTGTCTGCCTGCTGCAAATAGGATGCCGGTACAGCGGGTGATGGCGCGCTGTGGAGACTTTGCTGCAAAATCCCACGTTTGGCTGCGCCGCCAACGATTAGCAATTTCTGCCGGGCTGCCAGCAGTAGATCCATGCCGATGGTTAGAGCCTGGGGCAGTAACTGATCGCGCCCACCCCAATCGCGGGCACAGGTCGCCAGGCTGGATTCGGTTAGATCGAGCACGCGCGTGGTGGCCGTGGCATCCGCCGGCGGTTCGTTGTAGCCAATGTGGCCGTTGGGTCCCAAGCCCAAGATCGCCAAGTCCAATCCACCAGCGGCCAGCAACGTTTCATGGTAAGTACGGCAAGCTGCGACTGGGTCGGGGGCGTCACCGGGCAGGGGCGCAATTTGTTCGGGCGTAATGTCCAGCGGGACAAAGAGATTTGCGCGTAGCCAGCCATACAGCGACCGTGGATCGTCCGGCCTGATGCCAACATATTCGTCGAGCAAAAAGACACGCAAGCCCGACGGATCGAATTCGTTTCTTTGATAGCGGGTAATCAATTCTTGGTAAAGTCCTTCGGGTGTCTTGCCGGTGGGGAAAACAATCGTACTATTCGGCTTGGCATTGATCGCAGCAACCACCCAATCGGCAGCAGCGCGGCTCATTTCCGTATAATCTTTGGTAATCAGAATTTCCATAGCTTGATCATTCTTTCTTGCTTGCTTGTCACTGGTGGCCAATCAATCGATCAATCACAGACCAGTCTACCGCAGCTTCTACCGTATCGGCCAGTCGATCATACTCGCGCGCACGTAATTGCCCAGCCGCATGTCCTGCGCCTTCCCAACCCAGAGTGCGTAGCCAGGTTTGCCGAAAATTGTCATTCTCAAAGATGCCATGCAAGTAACAGCCCCAGGCGCGGCCATCTGTACTGATTGCACCATCTGCGATCTGGGTCGCTTGTCCATTGCGCTCGATCAGCTGGCCCAGCGGATCGCCTGCCAGTAAGCGTGTTTCGCCACTGTGAATTTCATAGCCGCGGACAGTTGTGCCGTCGCGCAATTGTAAGCAACTTTGGCTCGTCTGCTTGACCGGATGAAACTCGGTGGTCACAGGTAGCAAGCCTAGACCCGGCGCAACCGTGGCGGCGGGGCTTTCGATGCCCAGCGGATCGGCCAGCGTTTGTCCCAGCATCTGGTAGCCGCCACAGATGCCAACCACTTGCGCGCCAGCGGCATATGCGGCAAGAATCGCTGGCTCCAGCCCACGTTCGCGCAGCCAGCGCAGATCGGGCAGCGTAGTTTTGGTACCAGGGAGAATGATCACTTGTGGCTGCCCCAAGCTAGCGGCATCGCGCACATAGCGCACGCTGATCCCTGGCTCGGCAGCCAGCGCGTCAAATTCGTCAAAGTTGGCAACATGGGGCAGATGCAGGATTGCAATATCGATGCCCACGCCTGTGGTTGCGTCCGTGGCAAGCTGGTCGAGGGCAACGGCATCTTCGTCGGCAATGCGCAGATCGGGAATCTGGGGAATCACACCGAGGGTGGGGACGCCAAAGGCTTTGTGGCGAAAGAAGGCATTGACATCACCCAACAGCGCCGGGTCGCCGCGAAATTTATTGATCAGAAACCCCTGGATCTGGGCGCGCTCGGCTGGTTCGAGCAGCAGCAGCGTCCCGGCCAGCGCGGCAAAGACGCCGCCGCGATCAATATCCCCAACCAATAAACAGGGCGCTTGGGCATGGCGCGCCATACGTAGATTGACAATATCCGCACTCTTTAAGTTGATCTCGGCTGGACTGCCCGCCCCCTCTAGAATGATCAGATCGTGGCGTGCAGCCAGCCGGTCATAGGCGGCGCGCACCTCGTCCCACAACATGCGTTTGATCTCGACCCAATTTTTTGCCTCAATGTACCCAACGGCCTTGCCATTGAGAATAATCTGGCTGCGCCGACTTGCTTCGGGCTTGAGCAACACTGGATTCATATCGGTATGGGCCACGATGCCTGCCGCCTCGGCTTGTACCAATTGCGCGCGTCCCATTTCGCCGCCCTCGCGTGTCACGCCAGCATTGTTGCTCATATTTTGCGCTTTGAAGGGCGCAACCTTGATTCCCCGGCGCGCAAAAATGCGACAGAATGCCGTTGTCATCAAGCTTTTGCCTGCGCTGGAATGGGTGCCCAGCATCATCAGCGCCGGTGTCGGTGGAATTGGCATCAGGCTTGCGCTCGCTCTCTTTGCCGCAATGGGGCTAGCTGTGCAATATCTGCTATCACTTGGCACGCAACTGCTCAATCAGGCCAGCAAGCGACGTGTGTTCCTGGTGTCGAATAGGGGTAGTCGTTTGCCAACGTGTGGTGCCATTGCTGCCCAGAATGTGGACGCGCATCGGCAATTGATCATGGTCTGCGACCACTTCATAGCCCAGCCGTTCCAGGGCACGCGTGGTCCATAGCGCGGCGGGGCCATGGCCGGTCAGCCCAATCGGGCCACAGGGATGACGCTGGACGCGGAATGCGCCCTGTTCATTGTCAAATTCTACCCCTTCGCTACGAAAGGCCGCAGCCAGGGAGCCATTGAGCGCCAATTCTTCGGGCAACCCGACCATCAGGGGGCCGCCTGTGGGCAGGAGCCAGAGGCGATCTGCCATGCGTAGGGCCAGATCCAAGTCGTGGGTCGAGAGTAAGATGGCGCGCCCACTGCTGTGGGCCAACGTATGCAACAGTTGCATGGTTTCCACCCGGCGCGGTAGATCAAGAAAAGCGGTTGGCTCATCCAGGATCAATACTTCGGGTTCTTGGGCCAGGGCGCGCGCAATCATGATTTTCTGGCGCTCCCCGTCACTCAACTCGCTCACTGGGCGCGCCGCAAGATGGGCGGCACCGACCGTTGTCAGCATCTGGCGTATGATTGTTTCGTCATGTTCGCTCAATCGCCCTCGCCAGTCGGTATAGGGGTGGCGACCCAACGCGACCAGGGTATAGGCCGACAGATTGCCCACCTCGATTCGCTCGGTGAGCACGACAGCCAAGCGCTTGGCCAGCGTAGCCGGTGGCAGGCGATGGATCTCTGCCTCGCCCAGGCTCACGCGGCCTGCCACCGGCGGTTGCATTCCGGCCAGCGTGCGCATAAGGGTGGATTTGCCCGCGCCATTCGGCCCAATCAGACAAGTTAACTCACCCGGTTGCAACGTAACGGTAATGTTATCCACGACGCTGGCGGCTGTGCGACCAGTTGTTTTGTAACCAACGGCGAGTTGGTGGGTTGCTAGGATGCTAGACATAGATAAACGATTCTTTCAGTCAGACACGCAGTCAACGGATTTTGGGAACAGATTGAACAGATTCTATGAAATAAAATAATCCGTTCTACTAGCAATTTGAGAACGGATTGCTTTGGTAGTTTCCGTTCTAATTCGTTCTCAAAATCCGTTGACCGCCTATCCCGCAAACGAGGCGCGCAATTGTTGTTGGCGCAAGAGCATCCAAATGATCACGGGCACGCCAAACAGCGACGTGACCACATTGACGGGCAACACGGTTTGGCTACCCGGCATCTGCGCGATCAGATCTGCCAACAAGGCAATCGTTGCGCCCAGCAACATGGATGTGGGTACCAGCACCCGA
>Ga0105048_10019846_pt1 | contig 10282 bp, 11 predicted proteins | sample MAT05_FD_78382 | JGI IMG/M metagenome (GOLD analysis project Ga0105048, IMG submission 78382) | Freshwater microbial communities from Lake Fryxell liftoff mats and glacier meltwater in Antarctica - MAT-05 | ecosystem: Environmental > Aquatic > Freshwater > Ice > Liftoff microbial mat | place...
CTTCACCCGATCCGTCCACCGGCGTTTCGTTTCGTACGTGGGCAAGAAACACTCGATCCCGCGTACAGTAATATTTGCCGCCGAGCTCTTTTCGCCCCGGCTCTTCACACGCACTGCGTACCAATCTTGCGAAATCATGACAGGCTTCGCCCCTTCCAGTCCCATCTCAGCTGTGGGACTCGGTAAACTGTTAACCATCTAGTTCTACCCTCTCGTATGCCAACTGTCAATCAAAAACCTTAATCGACACAATAAATTCGTACTACTACCTTTTCATGAAACACTTAGCCGGACTTTTGTTATCCACCCTATCTTTGGCACTTGCAGCCTCTATCCTGTTCATTTACGGAGCAGATCGCCCCGCCACAATTGCGAATGATCCGCTCAACCCATTTCCCTGGGCCGACGCCGCCGAAGCAGAAAATTCCGAAGCCAAGTTCCTCGAAGCCGTCAAAAGAGGCCCCAACGTCCCGCCGATCTTAATCCGTACCGCGAATTTCTACGTGGCTCGCAACGACTACAAAAAAGCCCTTCCCTACCTAATGCGGATTCTGGAACTTTCTCAGGCCTACAACGGAATAATTTTTAACTACTACCTCCGCTCCGCCGTCCCACCCGCTGCGCTGCTTCCCGTCAATCCAAAACAATCTCGCGCTTTTTTGTATTTTCTGATGGCTCAGCGCCACCCCGACTCCACCAAAGTCTGGGACAAACTCGTCGCCGCCAATTCCCTCGATCCAGAAATTTCCCGCGACTGGATCAATCACTTATTTGGGTTACGCCATTATCAACAAGCGGCCGATACCTGGAAAAAACTTTCTCCCCTCAAAAAGCCCTCCCTCCTCGACTGGCGATTTTCTCCCCACGATCACGTCGCCGTCACTACCGATCCCATCACTCTCCGCTTCGATGGAACCTTCAATTCCAACTTCGCGAATATCACCCGAAACTACGTTTTATCTCCCGGGAAATATTTGCTAACTGTCGACTGGCAATCCGAACGCATCACGACTAACGAAGGCCCCTTCGTGCAAGTGCTCGATCAAGCCGTTCCACCGCTGGTCGGTACAACGCCTCGTCATACGGACCACCTGAAGTTCGTGGTACCGCCGTCCGCCGGTTTTGTGCCGGTGACAATAATGCGGCGCCCTTCTCAAAAATTCGACAACAAAATCCAGGGCACCTTAATCGTCCACTCGATCGAGATCGATCGTCACTGAATTTGAATGATGTCGTCCGCCGCCATCTTCTTCAACTGGCCGCAAGCGGCGTAAATATCGCGTCCCCGAGGCTTTCTCACAAAACACGGTATTTTTTCCATAACGATAGCGTGAAACGAAGCAACCCGTTCTTCGGTCGGCATCACAAACGGAATCCCCGGCCCCGGATTCAACGCGATCAGATTCACTTTCGCCCGGATATTCGCCAAAAGCTTCGTCACCCGCCGAGCATCCGCGTCCGTATCGTTCACCCCGCCCAGCAAAACGTATTCAAACGTAATATGTTCACGAGGTCTGAGAGGAAATTCCCGGCAAGCCACTATTAAATCAGCGAGGTGATACTTCCGAGTGATCGGCATAATCGCGATTCGCTGCTCTTCAGTCGAAGCATTGAGTGAAATCGCCAGCTTCGGCCGAATTTCAGATTTTCCAAGTTCAAAAATTTTCGGAATAATCCCAGCAGTGGAAATCGTGATCCGCCGAGGCGAAAAACCAACGCCTTTATCGTCGCAAATTATTTTTGTCGCTTTTAAAACATTTTTCAAATTTAAAAGCGGCTCCCCCATCCCCATCATTACGATATTTACATGTTGGGAACGGGGGTCCAGACCGTGCTTACTACAAACGTAGAGGACCTGGCCCACGATCTCCCCGGCCGTGAGATTGCGCTCTAGGCCCATCTTCGCGGTCAGGCAGAATTGGCAGTCTACAGGGCACCCGACCTGGGACGAGATGCACAAGGTCGAGCGGTTCGGGTCGGGCATCAGCACAGTCTCGACGGTTCGGCCATCTTCCGGCAAACGCAGGAGATAGCGGGTCGTACCATCGGACGAGGTATACGTTTCGGTGGCCTCTAGCGACCCCAGTTGATGGCCGGACCGGAGCTCGATCGGCAGGGCCGTTACGTCGTCGATTGAGGCGACGCGTTGCCGGTAAAGGGCGTCGTAAAGCTGTTTGCTGCGGAAGGCCGGCACGCTCGGACCGAGCGTTTCCCGCAGATCATTCTCATCCATTCCCAGCAGACAGCCCATGCTTCTAGGGTACCGCGAGGCCGGGAACTCCGCCCAGTGTCTTCGCGGTTTTCACACCGCGAACAATCGCCTGACCCACCACATCCGCCGCCGCAACCCCCAAGACATTTAAATTACTGGCTTCGTTTCCCACCGAAAGCGCAATCACGATATCCCCGTCGCTCATCGTATGGCCAGGCGACAGCGCGCGCAGCACCCCCGCTTGAGCCATTTTCGCTAACCGCGTCGCGCTAACTTTCGTCAGCTTCGCGTTCGTCACCACGACGACCAATGTCGTATTCCCCCCCGAGAGCCCCCCTTCCTGCCCTTCGCGCATGAGACGTTCGGTATCGACGAGTTCGGAGGAGGCCGGAGAATGCCGGGCCCCGGCGACGAGAACTCCCGTCCGCGGATCCCGAACATCCCCAAAAGCATTAACAACCGCGAGCGCCGCGATTTTCACGCTCCCCATCTGATGCCCCGCCGACCCCACGCCGCCTTTCATCGCTCGGGACATGCCGAAGAGCTTGCCAACAGTCGCCCCGGTGCCCGCTCCGATGCAACCTTCAACCACTGGGCCGGCGGTCGCGGCGGCGGCGCAGGCGGCCCCCATTTCGCGCGTAGGCCGGACGTCGGATTTACCAATTCCCAGGTCGAAGAGGATGGCGGAAGGCACGATTGGCACTCGCAGGGAGCCCATGGCGAAGCCCACTCCCTTTTTTTCAAGTGCGCGACGAACACCGGACGCCGCCTCCAGCCCGAACGCGCTGCCGCCAGCAAAGACGATTCCGTGGACGAGGCCAGCGACATGGAGGGGACTCATCGTGTCGAACTCCTGCGTGCCCGTCGCCGCCCCGCCAATGTCGACGCCAGCGACGGCCCCGGCCTCGCAGAGGACGACGGTGCAGCCGGTGAGAGCATCGAAGTCGGACGCGTGGCCGACCTTGATTCCGGCGATGTCAGTGATCCCTTGAACCATAAGTTAAAGGGTGTCATAAATCTGCTTGTGCTAGGATCGAATTTCGGAGGGATCCGATCCGTTGCTTGACTGGTTGAAAAACCCCATCCTAACGTTTCAGGAGTTTGTTATGCTCGCGGGGCGAGCGACGGCCAATATTGTCCGGCGCCCGTTCTATGGGCAGGACCTGATTTTGCAGATGGATGCGATTGGCGTCGGCAGTTTGCCGATCACCGTTTTAATCGGATTTTTTTCCGGCGTAATTATGGCCCTCCAAATGTCCCGAGCCCTCTCCCAGTACGGGGCGACGGGGCAAGTCGGGCAAATCACAGCGATTACGCTGGTCCGTGAGATGGGACCGGTGTTGACGGCGCTGCTGATCGCCGGACGGAACGCGTCGGGAATTGCGTCGGAATTAGGTTCGATGAAAGTATCCGAGCAGATCGACGCAATGCGCGCGCTGGGTACAGACCCGGTGAAGAAGCTGGTGACGCCGCGGCTGCTCGCGATGTGCGTGACGCTGCCTTTGTTGACGATTATTGCGGATTTTGTGGGTTTGATTGGCGGCTACATGGTGGCCGTACCGCTGCTCCGGTTGACGACGGCGGCGCAGTATTGGAATAACGCTTGGAGATCGCTGGAGTACAACGACATTGCGCAGGGATTGTTGAAACCGTTTTTATTCGCCGTGATTATTGCGCTGGTGGGTTGCTTGTACGGGATGCGGACGAGCGGCGGGACGCAGGGAGTGGGTAAGGCGACGACGCAGGCGGTGGTGGTGGCGAGCGTGTGGATCTTCATTGTGACGGCGGTAATTACGAGAATTTTCGTTAATCTCTAATGGCACGGCAGGAACCGAAAGAGCGGCGTTGTATTCTCAAGTTTGAGGAGGTCTCGCTCGTTTTTGAGGAAGGCCAGCCGATTTTGGACCGGGTGTCGTTTGAAATTTGGGGTGGGGAGACGCGGATTCTGTTGGGGGCGGCGGGGGCGGGTAAGACGGTGATGATGAAGATCGCGCTGGGGCTGCTGCGGCCGACGGGCGGGAAGGTTTTTGTCTTTGGCCAGGATGTGACGGGGTTTGACGAGCGGAAGTGGTTTGAAGTGCGATCGTACATCGGGGTGTTGTTTCAGGAGGGCGGGTTATTCGACTCGTTGACGGTAGAGGAGAACGTGGCCTATCCGTTGTTGAACCAGGCGCGATTCATGGCAGAGGGGCGGAAGCCGACGGCGGAATCGGTGAGACCGGATGTGCAGCAGGCACTAAACTTTGTGGAATTGGGGAAGACGATGAGCAAATTTCCGAGTGAATTGTCGGGCGGGATGCGGCGGCGGGTGGGAATTGCCCGGGGATCGGTGACGGATCCGGAGCTGTTTTTGTATGATTCGCCGACGGCGGGGTTGGATCCGATCACGGCGAATACGATTATCACTTTGCTGATCAAGGATCGTGAGTTGCGGAACACGACGACCGCAATTATTACGCACCGCTTTCAGGACGGGCATCTGCTGGCAAATTTTCGCTACAATCCGGAGAGTGAACGACTGGAGAAACTTCCAGCGGGATCGCCCTTTCTCGAGCGAACAAAATTCATGGTGATGCAAAACGGCCGGTTGGTTTTTGAAGGGACGGAAGCTGAGCTTGCCCTCTCACGCGACCCTTATATTTCAAAATTCTCGATGCATCCCGCAACCAAGGTATCCTAAAGCGACATTATGCCATCTGCCAGCAAAGTCAGTTGGGCCCAGCTTCGGGTCGGGGTTATGGCGATGGTGGCCTTGGCAATCCTATTCGTTCTGGTGATCCTGCTAACTGGAAACAAGAACCTATTTAGCAAGGAAATTACGCTTTACACGTACCTTGACGATTCTGCAGCGATTACGGAAGGGTCGGCAGTTCGGCTGAACGGGATTTTGATCGGCAAGATCGCGAAGGTGGGACTGAGCGGCGAAAACTCTCCGAAGCGGATTATTCGACTCGATTTGGCCATCGACCAGGACAAGATCGCGGCGATTCCAGAGGACTCGGCGGCATTGATTGGCGCTGAGAATCTGCTGGGGACGAAGTACATCAACATCAAGAAGGGCAAGAGCGGGACGATCATCAAGGCGGGCGGGGAGTTGAAGAGCCTGGAAACGAAAGAATTCCAAGACTTGGTGAATGCGGCGTATCCGTCGCTGGAAAACGTCCAGAAGATTGTAGAGCGGATCGATAACATCGTGGGGATGGTGGAGCAGGGGAAGGGATCAATTGGAAAGCTGCTTACGGATGACGCGCTGTATCAACGCTTGGTGAGCACGATCGCTGAAGTGCAAGGGATCGCGGCGAACCTGGGCAGTGGGAACGGAACGATTGGGAAACTGCTTTACGATGAGGCGTTATACGATGACTTCCGGGCGACGATCAAACGGACTGACGCGGTGATTGCGGATCTGCAGGCGGGCAAGGGGAGCGCGGGGAAACTGCTGAAGGATCCGGCCCTGTACGACGATACGCGGGCGACGATTGCGGAGTTGCGGAAGACGATTGACGGCATCAACAAGGGCGAGGGGACGGCGGGGAAGCTCGTCAAGGACGACGAGCTTTATCGGAACATCAACCGGCTGGTGGCGCGCTTGGATACCATGGTGGAGCGGCTACAGAGTGGGCAGGGGACGATGGGGCAACTGATGGTGAACCCGCAGTTGTACGAGTCGATGAACGGCACGATGAAGGAGATGAATTCCTTCATGAAAGACTTCCGGGCGAACCCGAAGAAGTTCCTGACGATTCAGCTTAAGCTATTTTAATGGCCCGGCGGTTGGTAGTGAATGCGGACGATTTTGGGTTCACGCGGGATGTGAACGCCGGGATTGTGGAGGCGCACCAGCGGGGTATTTTATCGGCGACGACCCTGATGGCGAATGGGGGGGCGTTTGAGGACGCGGTGCGGTTGGCGGGGGAGAACCCGGCGCTGGATGTGGGGGTGCATTTGGTGCTGGTGGGAATGCCAGGGCTGCCGGCGAATGTGCCGGAGTGCGTGACGGCGGTTTATGGGGGGCAGTTGGATATTTATGCGGAGTTCGCGGGGCAGGTGAGAAAGATCATCGCGGCGGGGATTCGGCCGACGCATTTGGACACGCATAAGCATACGCATCTGCTGCCGCCGGTGTTGCGGGCGGTGTGTACGGTGGCGGAGGAGTTTGGGATCCGGTGGGTGAGGACGCCGGGGGATTTTCCGTTCGCCTATGGGAGGAAGGGATTGGTGTCGGCGGCGATGCGGTGGCGGCAGGCGGGGATGCGGCGGCAGATTGAGACTGCCGGGCTGCGGCATACGGATTGGTTTACTGGATTCAGTTGGACGGGGGTGTTTACGGAGAAGGAGCTCGCGAGGCTGATGGCGGGGTTGCCGGAGGGGGTGACGGAGTTGATGTGCCATCCGGGGAAGTTGGGAGAGGAATTGGAGAAAGCGGGTACGCGGCTGAAGGCGAGCCGGGCGGTGGAGCTGAGGGCGTTGACGCATCCGGCGGTGCGGGGAGCGATGGAGGCGGCGGGGGTGGAGTTGGTGGGGTATCGGGAGTTGTCGTAGGTAAATTAGCACCCAATGGCAAATCCCGCGGTAACAGCGGTTGGGAGGGGCCCATCTTGAAAAGAGAAGGAGCTAATATGGCTGATTTATCGACGATTAAAGATCTTCTCGAGAATGAGATCAAGGACCTGTACTCTGCTGAAAAGCAGTTACTGAAGGCTATCCCGAAGATGGCGAAGGGTGCAAACCACCCGGATTTGCAGAAGTGTTTCACCGATCACCTAGCCGAGACAAAGGAGCAAGTAGCGCGGCTCGAAGAGGTAGCGAAACTCCTGGAAATCAAGCCGACTGGCAAGACTTGCATGGGAATGGAAGGGGTAATCAAAGAGGGCGCTGAAGCCTTGGAGGAGACCGGAGACGAAGCAGTTCTCGATCTCGGAATTATCGGAGCCGGGACCCGCGTGGAGCACTACGAAATGGCGGGTTACATGACTGCGATTGACCTGGCTTCCCAGATGAAGTCGACTGCCGTGGTAGAGCTGCTCCAGAAGTCGTTAGGCGAAGAGAAAGCGGCAGAACAGAAGCTTCGCATGATCGCTGGGACGTTGATGAAATCCACCGCGGCGGCGGCTTAGGAGCACATATGACTACCAACAATTGGGTAACTTTTATGACGGGCGTTAGCTGCGGACTCGCGGCCGGCGTCTTGTTCGCTCCGAAATCAGGGGCGGAGCTTCGGGGTAGGATCGCTGACACGGTCAACGATGGACAGAAGGCGGCGACAGAAACGGTGAAGAAGACGGTGGGCGAAGTTAAGAATGCCATCCAGAGCCGGGTGGCAGTGGCTGACCATACGATCAAGGAAGGCGTCGCGGCGTTTAATGACGCTAGTGACGTGTATCTTCGCTCGTAGGCGAGGCGAGTCATATTGGAAAAAGAGTCGCCCTCCAGCCGCAATATTCGGCAAATTAGCAACTTCGAGCGAGACGCCTTGGCACGGCGTTCGCTCGCCGCCCGGTTGGGCGACGGCGTGGCAAATCACGCCGGCCGGATCTGGTTCATTGGTGCTCACGTCGTTTGGTTTACGGTTTGGATTGGAATTAATTTAGGGGGGTTCGGGCGTTCCGTTTTCGATCCCTACCCGTTTTCGCTACTCTCGATGATCGTTTCTTTAGAATCGATTTTTTTATCGTTATTCATCTTGATGAGTCAGAATCGAAACGGGCGGCTGGCGGATGAACGGAATCATTTGGAACTGCAGGTAAACCTTCTGGCCGAGGATGAGAACACGAAAATGTTGCTTATGCTGCAAGCGCTTTGCGAGCACCATAAGTTAGCGATCGGGCGGGATCCGGAGATTGCGGCGATGGCTGAACAGACTCACTTTCACGAGGTGATGGCAGAGCTGAAGGAGGCTCTACCGGGTGAGGAGTAGGCCGGGGGAATGATAGATTCGTATGATGGCGGGATCACGAGACGTTGAAGAGATCAGGCGGCAGCGGCGGCTGAATGAGGCGCGGCAGGTCCTGGTGGACACTGGCTTCTATCACAGCTTTGAGCTGCCAGATGGGACGCGGATTGAGGGGATGAATGCGCTTGAAAACCTGAGGGCGCGGCTGGGTTCGTTTCCGATTCCGGATGACCTGGCGGGACGGACCGTTTTGGATATCGGCCCTTGGGATGGGTTCTTTACGTTCGCCATGGAGCAGCGCGGGGCTGCGGTGACGGCGATCGACTACGTTGACCTGGATAGCTTTCGGCTGCTGGCGGAGCAGTTCGAATCGAAGGTTCGGTACCTTCGGATGGAGGTTTATGAGCTGGACCCGAAGCAGGTAGGACGATTCGATTACGTGCTTTTCCTGGGAGTTCTTTATCATTTAAAGCATCCGCAGTTAGCGTTGGAAAAGATTTGCGCGGTGACGGGGGAGATGTGCGTAGTGGATACGTTTGTGTCCAATGCCCCGCAGTGGGTGGCGGGGGAGCGGGCGGCGTTCCCTTCGATGGAGCTTTACGAGCATGACGAGTTGGCGGGGCAGTTGGACAACTGGTGCGGGCCGACGGTAGAAGCGGTGCAGTTGATGGTGCGGGTCGCGGGGTTTGCCTCGGCGGAGGTGCTGGATGTGGGGAGTAATACGGCGCGGGTAGCGGCGTGGCGAAAGTGGCGAAGTCTGCCGGAGGACCGGGAGCCGGCGCTGGGGCTGCGGGGGTTGACGAGCCATTGGAACGGGGGGCGGACGTTTTCGAGCGCGAAGGAGGAGTATGTTTCGCTCTGGTGCGAGTGGGCCGGGGAGGCGCCGGCGTTGGGAGAGGTTTGGCCGGAGGTGGATGAGTTTGGGGTGGCTCCGTTAGCGGTGGTAGCGGGGCAGAACGGGTTGCAGGTGAGCTTCCGGCTGCCGCCGGGGTTGGACGCGGGGCGGCATACGGCGCGGGTGAAGGTGGGTTCGCGGGGATGGTCAGAGCGAGCGGAGTTGTGGGTGGATTTGGGGGCGATGACGGGGGAGTTGCGGGTGGGCAGTTTGCAGGACGGGGAGACTTGGGCGGTGGGCGAGTCGGGGGGATGGTTGACGGTTTGGGTGGAGGGACTGACGGCGGAGGCGGATCGGGGGAATACGGTGGTGGAGATTGGGGGGATTCCGCATGAGCCGGCGGCGGTGGAGGCGGGATCGGGGCAGGTGAATGTGAAGCTGCGGCCGATGGTTCGGGCGGGGCGGTGGATGGTGCGGGTGCGGCATCGGGGGACGGTGTCGGAGGAGGTGGAGTTGGTCGTCCGGGGGTGAGGGAGAATGGAGAGGGAACGCACCAAATTATGAGGACTTACTGCTTGTTGTTTATGACGGTGTTGACGGCGGGGGCGCAGAAGGCGCCAGAGACGCGGATGGACAATGTGGCGGAGACGCTGCACGGGGTAAAGGTTGTCGACCCGTATCGATGGCTGGAAAATCAAGAGGCCCCCGAGACGCGGAAATGGATTGGGGAACAGGAGAAGTACGCGCGGAGCTGGATTGATAAGGCGCCGCGGCGAGCGGCGATCGAAAAGCGCCTGGGCGAACTGATGCGGGTGGAGACGGTCTCGTTTCCGACCGTGAGGGGGAACCGGTTTTTCTATACGCGGCGAGGGGCGGAGCAGAGCCAACCGGTGCTCTACGTGCGCGATGGTTTGGCGGGGACCGAGCGGCAGTTGGTAGACACGAATGGGCTGGGCGGGAGCGTGTCGGTGACGCTGCAGGGGGTGAGCTCGGACGGGGCTGTGATCGCGTATGGGTTGCGGAAGGGGGGCGAGGACGAGACAGAGGTTCAGCTGCTGGACGTGGCCACGGGGAAGGACGTGGGGGCTAAGTTGGCGCGGGGCCGGTATATGGGGGTCGAGATCGGGCTGGATAACCGGACGCTGTATCTGTCTAAGTTCGAGGATGGGGGGCCGCGGGTTTATCGGTACCGGGAGGGTTCGCCGACGGAGACTCTTTTCGGCGAGGGCTATTCGACACAGAATATTGTGGGGATTGATCTGTCGCCAAAGGGGAAATGGCTGCTGATGACCGTCATGTTGGGGTCGGCTGGGAGTAAGGACGAGGTGTATCTTCTGGAGAC
>Ga0105048_10019847_pt1 | contig 10282 bp, 7 predicted proteins | sample MAT05_FD_78382 | JGI IMG/M metagenome (GOLD analysis project Ga0105048, IMG submission 78382) | Freshwater microbial communities from Lake Fryxell liftoff mats and glacier meltwater in Antarctica - MAT-05 | ecosystem: Environmental > Aquatic > Freshwater > Ice > Liftoff microbial mat | place...
GACCCCTGTTGAAACTTCAGCATCCGCAGCCTGCGCTCGTTCAGCATGCAGGCTGATCAACTCCCACCGTTTCACCCCATACATGGCCCGCCCCAAAACGAACGAGTCTGCCAAGAGTACCGCAACGATCGGCTTTGAGGCCAAGCGCTGGCTCACGGCCGACAAGCTGCGCAATAACATGGACGCGGCCGAATGCAAACACGTCGTCCTTGGCCTGATCTTTCTCAAGTACATCTCGGATACGTTTGCGGAGCATCGCGCGACGCTGGTCGCGGGCGACGGCGACTACGCGGATGCGAATCCCGAAGATCCGGATGAGTACATGGTCGAGAATGTGTTTTGGGTGCCGGCGGATGCGCGGTGGTCTCACCTACAGGCCAACGCGAAGCAGTCGAACATCAGCAAGATTGTTGACGACGCGATGGTGGCACTTGAGCGCGACAATACGCGGCTCAAAGGTGTGCTGCCCAAGGACTACGCGCGTCCGGGGCTCGATAAGCAACGACTCGGCGAACTGATCGACGTTATTGCGACGATTGAACTCACGGCCGCCAGTGAAGGTGAGAAGGCGCATCGCTCGGTCGATCTGCCAGGGCGCGTGTACGAATATTTTCTCACGCGATTTGCGAGTGCCGAGGGAAAGAATTGCGGGCAGTTTTACACGCCGTCGTGTGTCGTGCGGTGTCTCGTGGAAATGCTCGCGCAGTACAAGGGGCGCATTTACGATCCCGCGTGTGGTTCAGGCGGAATGTTTGTGCAGTCGGACAAGTTCGTTGAGTCGCACGGTGGCAAGATTGGCGACATCAGCATTTACGGCCAAGAGAGCAACGCCACGACGCGCCGTCTGGCGATCATGAATCTCGCCATTCGTGGTATTGAAGCGGATTTTGGTGCGGAGCAGGCGGATACGTTCCGTCGCGATCTGCATCCGGACCTACGCGCGGATTATGTGTTAGCCAATCCGCCGTTCAACGACAGCGATTGGTTTCGGAAGGATGATAATGTGCGCTGGCAGTTTGGTGTGCCGCCCAAGGGCAATGCCAACTTCGCGTGGGTGCAACGTTTCATTCATCATCTCGCGCCAAACGGCATGGCGGATTCGTGCTGGCGAACGGCAGCGTGTCGTCCAATCAGAGCGGCGAAGGCGATATCCGGAAAGTGATCATCGAAGCGGATCTCGTTGATTGCATGGTCGCGTTGCCGGGACAGTTGTTTTACAGCACGCAGATTTTGAATTTTTTGAGCCACGACAACCCGGGAAGGCTTGAAGTCACCGTCGATCAGGCACGAGACTTCGTTCGGGGTTTGCAATCCCTTCTTAAGCGGTGTGAGGACCATAACCTGATCAGGGGTCGCTAGCCATGAGTGATGAACGCCGTTCGACGTCTTCACTCATCCTCTACCAGACCGAGGACGGCCGCACGCGCGTACAAGTGCGGCTGGAAGATGAGTCTGTCTGGCTGACGCAAAAGCTTATGGCCGAACTCTTCCAGACGTCGGTCCAGAACGTTAGCGCGCACATTCAGAACCTCTTTTCCGAAGGAGAGCTCGAGCCGAATTCAGTTATCAAGGATTTCTTGATAACTGCCGCTGACGGCAAGAGCTACTCCACGCAGCACTACAACCTGGACGTCATCATCTCGGTCGGATATCGGGTCAAGTCCTTACGTGGCACGCAGTTCCGCATCTGGGCCACCCAGCGGCTGCGCGAATACATCGTGAAGGGCTTCGCGATGGACGACGACCGCCTGAAGCAGGCTGGCGGAGGCGGCTACTTCGATGAGCTGCTCGCGCGCATTCGCGATATCCGCGCGTCGGAGAAGGTATTCTGGCGGAAGGTGCTGGACATCTATGCCCTGAGCGCAGACTACGACCCGCATGCCGAGGCGTCCCAACGGTTTTTCGCCACGGTGCAGAACAAGATCCATTGGGCGGCGCACGGTCATACGGCGGCAGAAATAATCGCCAAGCGCGCCGATGCCACCAAGCTGAATATGGGTCTGACGGCCTGGACCGGACGCCGCCCGAAAAAGGCAGACGCGGCAGTCGCCAGGAACTATCTCGCCGAGAACGAGATCGAAGATCTCAACCTGATCGTCTCGCTCTACCTCGACTTCGCCGAGCTGCAGGCACGCGGTCGCCGGGTCATGACGATGGGCGACTGGATCTCGAAGCTCGATGATTTCATGCGCTTGAGCGAGCGGCAAGTGCTTACGCACGCAGGCAAGGTCACGCACGAAACGGCGCAGGCGCTAGCCGATCAGGAGTTCGAGAAATTTCGTCGCATGGAAGATGCGTTGCCTTCACCGGTTGAAAAGCACTTTCAGGAGGCGGTGGAACAGGTGAAGGCACTGCGAAAAGGAAAGCGACTCAAAAAGAAAGAATGACATCCCTCACCGAATCCGACGTCGAGGAGGCCGCGCTCTCGTGGCTCGCCGAACTCGAGTGCGACATTAGCCACGGCCCGCACCTGGCACCGGGTGAACCCGAAACCGAGCGTGACGCATTCGCCGACGTCGCGCGTCTTCGCAATGCAATTCGCAAACTGAATGCAACCATCCCAGATGACGCCCGCGAGGACGCACTACGCAAAGTTCTGCGAATCGGCACGCCATCACTGACGCAAACCAATCGCGCATTCCAGAAAACGCTGCGCGAGGGTGTGCCAGTCGAATATCCGCGCTCCGACGGCACCATCGCCGGTGATTTCGTCAAACTGATCGACTTCAACAACGTCGACCCCAATGACTGGCTCGCCGTCAACCAGTTCACCGTCATCGAAGGTCAGAACAACCGTCGACCCGATATCGTCATCTTTGTCAACGGCCTTCCGCTCGGCCTCATCGAACTCAAGAACGCCGCCGATGAAGACACCACCATCTGGAGCGCGTACGCGCAACTGCAGACGTACAAGGCGGAAATTCCGTCGATCCTGAACTACAATGCCGCCTTGGTGGTGAGCGACGGCCTGCAGGCGCGCATCGGATCCATCACTGCAAACCAGGAATGGTTCAAAGTCTGGCGCACGATTGAAGGCGACACTGACGCACCGAAATTCGCACTGGAACTTGAAGTGCTCGTGCGCGGTGTGTTTGAACGTCGACGCTTTCTCGATCTGCTGCAGCACTTCATCGTGTTCGAAGAAGATCCGGACACCGGCGTTGTACAGAAGATCATGGCCGGGTATCACCAGTTCCATGCCGTGAACGCCGCTGCTGAAGAAACGGTGCGCGCCAGCGGGATGGCAGATCTCGACGGATCTGTTCACGGCATCACCGGCAACTACTGGGCCGGTCGACAGAATCACGGCAAACGCGGCGACCGACGCGCCGGCGTTGTGTGGCACACGCAAGGCAGCGGCAAGTCGTTCTCGATGTTGTTCTATGCCGCGCGCATGGTGTTCTCTGAATTCTGTCACCATTTTTCTCTAAATTCTGTCGCAGGCTGAGCCATTCCGTTCCACGTTTGCGCCGTTCCCGGCGGTCCGGACCCGTTCATCGGGAGGCGCAGGAGGATGCTACCGGTATGCGGTGATCGGTCGCGAGGGGTTTCAGGTGTTCGGGGATGGCAACTCGGCGTACATCGTGAATCCGGTGCGCGAGGCGGAAGGGGCGGGCGCCCAATGGTGTGATTGGCGGAAGCACTCGGTTGGATCGGCAATCGGTGCTTTGTCAGCACCTGGTCACAACCTAGTCACTACTTAGTCAGCAGCCGTAACGGTCGACGGCATTGTATGACCTTGAGGTGGTGGCGGAGTAGGTGTGGGGCTCGCAAACACCGCATCGAAACCCGCACGACAGCGCAGATTGCTGGGCACCTGCACCACGTCTCCTCGCGAGGCCGCGACTTGCCACAACCGATACAGCAGTCCAGTAGAATAGGCGGACGCGAGTAGGTCATGGTGACCCACAATCACTAGGCGCCGCTTCGCCCGCGAAAGCGCGACGTTGAGCAATCTGGCGATGTGCGGGTTACGTTCGTCGTCAAACATGTGCGAACGCCCCCCACCTCCGAGACTGCCGGCAAGCACAAGGTCAATAATCACTATGTCGCGCTCTGAACCCTGACTCGCATGGATTGTCTCGAATCGGATGCCGCGGGACAGGCGCGATGTTGCGGGCTCGCGGCGATACGCCCGCGTCTGTGCAACAAACGGCGAGACCACTAACACGCCTGCGTCGCTGTCCGTTCGCAGCAAGGATCGCACCACGTCGGCGACGATGGCCCTATGCGTCTGGTTCTCCTTGGACGTGCTCATCTTGACCATTCGGCTCGTGGCGCGCGCTGCCGTGAGCGAAGTGTCCACAAGCGTGACCTGTCCGGATTGCGGTGCCCGGACGCCGTTGCGCAGCCGCCCTTCGTAAAAAAGCTCAGATACCAGGGCACTGATTGGCGGAGCCATTCGATGCTGCTCTTCCAGCAAAACACAAGCGCCAACTGCGTCCGAGGGCCGTTCGATTCCGGCCAGCGCAAACGGATTGCGCCCAAGCCAGCGCTTTGCGACGTCAGACCGCGAGATCACGATTGGGGGAAGCTGCTTCGGATCTCCGAAAAATGTAACCGGCGCATTGGTGTGCAATGAGAGCAGGACGGCCTCTGGAGGTCTCAATACGGAGGCCTCGTCCACAATAACGTGATCGAAGCGTTGTGCGCGGAGCAGCGGCAATACGATGTGTAGTGCGACGGTGCAGGCAACGACCGTTGCGCTTCGCAGTATCACGTCTTCCGGATCGCGAAATCGTTGGCGAATTCTTGCGATTGCGTCGATCACCTGCTTTAACTCGGGATCGCGCGGCGATGTACCGAACGCAATTACAAAAGCGCCCATTTCATCGAGACAGGCTCGGACCGATGCTGGGGGAAGTGTATCATTGCCCGTGCGCGCTCCGAGCGCCGCCAGCAGTTGCCGCGCCTCGTTCAGTGTACCGTTCGTCGCAGCGAACTTTTCGAGTCGTGATTCGAGGTCCAATCCGGCGCGACGTACCTCCTCCCCGATGCGCCCGATGCGCACGATACCGTCACGAGGGAAGTCAGCTTGCGCCGCCGAGAGAACCGCGGCATCGACCGCAACATTGTAGGGCGACACCACGAGCACGCGCTTGCCGTTCGTGACGAGCGCAGCTACCAGCGCACCAAGAGTTGTCGTCTTGCCCGTTCCCGGTGGACCCCAAACATAGGCTCTGGCAGTCCCCAAACCAGTTCGTACGGCAGTGGTCTGTTCTGCATTTAGCCGATCGACACACACGCTCGGCACTGCAACGGATACCGCAGGACCGGGGGAAGCGCACAAATGGTCGATGCGTTCAATCGCATCCATGTGCCGCAATTTGAGCTCGTGAATCAGTTGTTGGTGCGCCAGTACCAGAAGGAAAGTCGGGTCGATGAGAAAGTCAGCAGCAATCACGGTCGGGCCGAGATAATCTTCCGTTTCGATGTCGAAACGCAGCTCAGCGCCTGCTGCCTGCGTGCCGACTCGAGCGTGGCATGCCTTGCCGTCGACCAAAAGCGTGCCCGGCATGTGCGGATCAGGCTCAGACGACCAGATGAACTGATAGGTGAATCTTCCCGCGGTCCCTCCGATGCAACGACCGTCACGCAACCGGTAGCGTTTGGGAGTACGCAGATCCACTTCGGCAATCTCCTCGCGCAGCGCGCGGATCATCCCGTCGATGGCTTCGTGACCGGCACCAGTACCGACGTAGGTCGGCAACGCACCGATTTCGCGCGCGCCCGGCATCGGATTCGCACGCGCATCCTCGATAGACGGATTTGGCTTGCCGCCGGTTGAATCACCGGGATCGTGAGAGCGTATTCGGTGCAGCAGGTCGTGCAACGGGATGTGGTCTACGGGGTCCGGCAGTGCCGGTTGATCGTGGGGCAGCCGCAGCAGCTCGCCGTCAAAGTACGCCTCTGCTCGCGCGTGAAACCGAGTGGGCAGGTAGTGGAGAATTTGAGTGCGTTTCCAGCGCGAGTTGGGCTGCCGCGCAAGCGCGGAGAAGAGACGGTGCAAGTCTTCGACTGAGCTCACGCTTTTCAAACGCGACGCGACACTTTCGCGCGGCCGACTACGGGTGTCCTTGGCTGCGCTAGTCATCAGCTTGGCCCGCGAGAATGCGCCGCACTTCGGCTTCCGCGCCCCATTGCCAGTTGTTCCCTCGATGCTCGTACGACGCGACGCTCCGTTGGCGGTTGCCGTGCACAGACTTTCGCACCTCGTTTTCTGCACCTCGGCTTACGTACTTGAACGCGTCACGTGGAAACAAGTATGTGGCTGTGCCAGTCGAAACAAATTGTACCGCGACTGCCACGTCCATATCGATGAACACTACTCCTCTATCTTTGGTCGTCCAAGCCTTTTTCATGCTGTGGAGGAATTTGCGCCAGAAGTCTACCCGCTCGCCTTCACCCATGAATTTTGTAAGGCTGCAGTCCATCAGCCATGCGTCAAACGCCTTGCGGGAACTGTTTGACACTCCGTTCCAGAAGGGACGGCCCTTAGCAGGTTCGTCAAAGCGATGGAGCACCGACAGCAACACCGCGTGATCAAGTGCTTTGCGGTGCGATTGTGTTTCCTCAAGGAACGTCTGGTACCATGATTCGCGCTCGCCCGCCGGTATTGCGATCTGAACGCACCGCTCAATCGCCTCGGACGATTCCCGCCGGTCGAGGCGCGAAAGCTTCCCGGGCGTCAGCAGCGCCCGCTGCACGCATCGAACGAATTCCGGCCACTGATCGAGCTGCAAACCTTCCTCGCCGAGAAAGAGTGCAAACGGCTGCTGCTGTGTATGGTATAGGTCGAGCGCTATTTCGCTTGGCGGCCGATCAGAAACCAACTTGACCCAACAGGGCTGCGTTGCCGCCGATTCGCGGGCGTGAGCTAGTGCCAATGAGCGAAAGTTGCCATGCCCGTCCGTAACCAGGTAAATGTCCCAGGCCAGCGCGGTGGCACCTTCAGGACGACGACGATCCATGACGGTTGCCAACACTGCGAGCGCATTCGGGTCGTCCAAGCGAGTTCGAGCGGTAGCGAGCAGAATGCGTAATTCGAGCGAGTGGAGGGCATCCACTGCCTCGTCACGCTCGTTACCACGAAAACCAGTCAGCCGTTCCCATAAAAATGCTGCATCGGTTTGCAGGCGATTCGACGGAGTGATGGAACCATTCGCAGCGTATGGGTGTGCCTTCATTACCGCCGTCAGAGCGGTTGAAAGCCGAGCCGGACCCGGCAACGAAAAAGTCACGGCTTGATTGCTGGAAAAAAGGGACCAATAATCTGATCCAGTAATTCGTCGTTGCGAAAACGTACGCGGATAACAATGCGGCGCGCCTTCGTCGCATCGTATGTCCCTGCGCGCACCGCGCGAAGGGCTTCAATTTTCGAGCGCCCACTCGCTACGATGAGCTCGCGAAGTTGCGGCGCGTGCACGGTGTCCATCGCGGCATCCAGCGCGCGCATCACCGCTTGTGCCCGGCGTTGTGAGAGATCCAGATTGTTGAGGTAGGTACCAACGGTATCGGTGTGTCCTTCCACCACTATCGATTCGATCCGCTTGGTTGCGGATGCGTCGCCAAGCAGCTGTTGAAAGAGTCCATTTGCAAGCGCGCGCACGGACGACTGTGCTTCGGGACGGAGCGAGGCCGAACCCAATGCGAAGAGCACATCGTCCGCCATTGAAAGCGACTGGGTTTTCGGGTCAAATACCACGTTCACACCATCGGTCATGTTCATGGTACCAACAGCTGCCGTCACTGCCGCGGTGTTCGCGTCAATGGTGCCCTTCGCGATGTTCACGTTCTTCTGCATTTTTGACAAAGTCAGAAAGAGCAGTAATGCGAAGACCATGAGGAGACTGACCAGTAGATCGCTGTAGGCAACCCAGTACTCCGGCGCGTCGTCGTGAACTGCCGACGCACGCCTCAACCGTCGACGCATCACGAAACGGTGGCCTCCATAACAGCTATGGTTTCCACGCCCGGAGGCGCTTCACCGGCAAACCACTTGCTCTTGTCGGCAGCGGTAGCCTCAAGTCGACGCACGGCACCCGTTAGTTCGCTGACCTTCCCGTCCCACATAACCAGGGTTCCTGAGAAGTGATCGACGGCTTTTGCCACCGCGCCGTCGTACTCCTCGAGGCGCGTTTTCAGTGATTGGTTCGAGGAAACGTCCAACTGCCGTACGGCATCGTCGAGCCCTCTGACCGCATTGGCGATTTGCGCGCGCACTTGCTTTGCTGCTGAAGTCATCGTGGCCGCAACGTCCGGCAATCGCACCATGAGGGTGTTAAGCTCGGCGGACAGGCGTTCAGTAAGATCGGACATGCTGTTGTCCACAGCTTCGATGACACCACGACTGCTGGTTTCGTACGCGACAATGTTTTGTGCTCCGAAGTCCCGTAGCGATTCGGACATCTGTACAATGGCAGCTTGCATTTCTTCCCGAGCAGCGCGCGCGGTGTCGAGTGCGGCATCGTGACCGAGTTGCCTGATTTGGCCGACAGCGGCTTCGAGGCGTTGCGCTGAAGCGCCAAAAACTGTCGATACGTTGTTGAGCTCTGCGGAACTCGACCCCAATCCTTCCGCAATGTCAGCGAGAGTAGAAGCGACCTCTCCTTGCCGCTCAGCGGAAGCACGCAATGCACCGACGTTGGCAGAGAATGCGACGGCAAGACTGTTTGCTTGCTCCATGATCGCGCCAGCGCGATCAGTTTGCGCTTCAAGCGCTGACGCAGCCTGGATGCTTTTTGCAGCCATCACTGAAGCCGCTCGGTCGCCTTCCTCGCTTATACGTTCGACAACCGCTTCAAATTGCTGCACGCAACCCGCAGCGTCCGTGGTGGCCATTGCAAGTGCATGCTGCGCAGCACCCAGCCCCGCTACGGAGGTGTCCAGCGCCTCCAGAACGTAGCCGTGCCGCTCCGCCACTTCGTCGACCGTTGCGCGGAATTGCTCAACCGTCGCGGTCAGCTTTTCGAACGGGGTGTCGACGAGAGTCTTGAACGCATTCTCCAACTGGGGCACCAATGCGCCGAGAAGTTTTGCAGAAGAGTTCGTTGTTGCCTCCGCGATGTCGTCGAGTTTAACCCCATGTGCCTGTGCGGTGTTCATCGCCTCCTGTCGAGCAAGTCGAGTTTCACCCAACATGGAATCCAGCTTGTCATCGAGCCGGGCAAACGCTTGCAGAAGCTGATCGCCGGCGGTGATGTGTCCTATTCGAGTTTCGACCGCTTCGGCGAGGTCCGCACACGCCGCATCAAACGCATGACGAGCCCGGCGCGAATGGACGGTCCACACGATGGACAAAAATACGCCAAGCAGCGAGTTCACAAACGCTATGGTCATCCCCCCAACCAGCGGCGCAATACTGGCCTCTGATTGCGCCGGATCGATCTGCGAGAATGCAAGAATCAGTCCCAAGAAGGTCCCTACAATGCCGAGTGCTGTAAATATCCCGGGGGCTGCGGCATCTAATCGACCGTTGTACGGGTGTGGAATCAGCACATCCGCCGCAAATAGGTCGTAGGGCTCGACTGCCTCGTGACGCCCAGTGGGCCGGGATCTGGTCGCCAGCTTGCTCCAGGCTCGCTGGAGGACTCGCTCGTCCGGACAAACAACATTCGCGATGGTCGGGGATCCGGCGACATGCCGGGCGAAGGCCGCGATTTTCTTGCATTGTTGACGAAGCGGCCAGAGAGATTGCACCCCGACCCAAAGCAACACTCCCAATTGAACGACAACAAGTATAGCCGTTACGAGTCTAGCGAGTCCGTCATTGCTGCTTGCGAAGTCCATTCTGCTCGATGTCCTGGATTGTGTGTCAAAACGTGGAAGGGGGCGCTTTGCATTTTGCCAGAAAGTGCTGGCGGTTGACTTCTACTGCTGAGCTTCCGGAGTACGAACACTAACTTCTTTGAGCCAGCTGCTGCCAGGCGACACGTATGCTTGCTTCCCGCTGAAGCCGAACTGATGCAAATGGCACAACAGAATATCTTCCATCCGACGCTGCATCCACGCTGAGCGCGATGGTCGCGATCAGCTCTGACTTCTCCACGTTAGCATGATGGCACCGGTTACCGCGTTTGCCAAGCCTGGCGGATTCGCCAAATGATATTCCCAGTGATTCTGTGAACCGCCCCGGCATTTGCGGAGACCTTGTTATTTGAGTACCAACTCGGTGGTGTCCGCGTTGGTGTGATGATATTGCGCTTCGAACGCATCGGGCGACAAGTAGCCCAACGGTTCCAGCAGGCGTTCGGTGTTGAACCAGCTGACCCACACGAGGGTC
>Ga0105048_10019848_pt1 | contig 10282 bp, 7 predicted proteins | sample MAT05_FD_78382 | JGI IMG/M metagenome (GOLD analysis project Ga0105048, IMG submission 78382) | Freshwater microbial communities from Lake Fryxell liftoff mats and glacier meltwater in Antarctica - MAT-05 | ecosystem: Environmental > Aquatic > Freshwater > Ice > Liftoff microbial mat | place...
CAAAGCCAGCTTTGACCTCGGCGACCCCGGTCTCTGGCTGTGCTTCCACGCCCTAGCCGCCAAGGCCCACCGCCAGCTCCAACAAAGCAGCGAGGCCGAAGCCCAGCTCAGCCTTTTAAAGAACCCGCCGCCCGAAAAGGCCCGCCACCTCACCAGCCCCACCCACGGCAACGCCACTCTGGCCCGCCTCCTGATCCGCGAGGCCAGCCAGAAGTAAGCGCAGGGAGCTTGCGCACGAAATGGACGCGACTTATGGCGGGCGTATGAGTGTGCCAACCGCACTCTACAAAGCGACCAGTCGATACGAGCCGTTGCCATTTAGCGCGTAAACTTTGGCGAATTCACCCCTGTATCTATTTCTGCCTTTACGAACCCTCGTAACTGAAAGATCACCGGGAGTGGCGTAAGTCTGAACACACCATGAAGTTTTACGTCACGTTTGCTCTTCTCGCTCCAGCCATGCTCGCACCAGCGGCGGAGGTTTCTTTTGGTCGTGAGGTGCGGCCGATTTTGGCGGAGAACTGCTTCTATTGCCACGGGCAGGATCCGAATAAACGAAAGTCCGACCTGCGCCTGGATGTGCGGGAGGCTGCGCTGGAGAAGAAGGCTTTTACCCCTGGGGATGCAGAGGCGAGCGAGCTGGTGAAGCGGCTCTTCACGAATGATGCTGATGAACTCATGCCGCCTGCGAAGTCGAATCGCCATATCTCTGAGGAGCAGAAGCAGACGCTGAAGCGCTGGATCGTTGAAGGCGCGAAGTATGAGAAGCAGTGGACCTTTGTGGCACCAGTGCGGCCGGTTTTGCCAGCGGTGAAGCAGGCGGAGTGGCCGCGCAACAATCTGGATCGTTTTGTCTTGGCGAAGCTGGAGGCGAAGGGCCTGCCGCCATCACCGGAAGCTGATATGGCCACGCTGATTCGTCGTCTGTCGCTCGATCTCACGGGACTACCGCCGAGTGTGGCGGAGGTGGATGCGTTCCTCACAGATACCTCGGTGGATGCGTATGAGAAGCTGGTGGATCGGCTCATGAAATCAGAGCATTACGGCGAGCGCATGGCGTTGCCTTGGCTGGATGCGGCGCGTTATGCAGACAGCAATGGCTTCCAGCAAGATGGGGATACCTTTCAGTGGGTCTGGCGTGATTGGGTGGTGAAGGCGCTGAATGCGGACATGCCTTTTGATCGTTTTTCCATCGAGCAAATCGCGGGTGATCTGCTGCCAAAGCCGACGAACGATCAGCTCATCGCCACGGGGTTTAATCGCAATCATCTGCTCAATGGTGAAGGCGGGGCCATCGCGGAAGAGCAGCGTTTTAACATTCTCTTTGATCGTGTGGACACGACCGCGACGAATTGGCTGGGACTGACGATGGCCTGCTCACAGTGTCATGATCACAAGTACGATCCGATCACTCAGCGCGACTACTACGGCCTGCTGCAAGCGTTTAACCAAGTGTCCGAAGATGGCCGCGCAGGCGGCGGTGGTGGCTCGAAGCGTGTGGCTAGCCCCTTCCTTCAGCTGGAAACCGAGGAGAACAAGAAGCACATCGCTGATCTGCAAACGAAGAAGACCAAGATCGAAACAGAGGGTCAAGTGAAGCTAAAGGTGGATCTGGCCTATGCCGCCTGGAAGTCTGGAGTGAACCCAGAAACCAAGACGCCCGCAAAGGATCGTGTGCTCGCGGCCAATGTCACCACACTGCTGCGAATCACGCCGGACAAGCGCACGGAAGCTCAGAAGAAGGAGCTAGAGAAAGTGCTGCGTGCTGCCTTTGACAGGGAAGTCTGGCCCACCGTGTCGCTCGGTGATCCGGTCAGCACCGAGGTAAAGAAGCTGCAGGACGAGATCACCCGTTATCAGAATGAAGAGTTCATCCGCGTCATGGTCATGCGCGACGATAAGCTGCGTGACACGTTTATTTTAGATCGCGGTGAATACCTCAAACCAAAGGAGAAGATCGGCTTCACCACGCCTGCCTTCCTGCCGCCGCCAGCCAAAGGCACACCGCAGAACCGGCTCGGCTTTGCGCAGTGGCTCTTCCAGCCAGATCATCCGCTGACAGCGCGGGTGCAGGTGAATCGCATGTGGCAGACGTTCTTTGGCATCGGCATCGTGAAGACGGTGGAGGACCTCGGCGTGCAGAGTGAGGCCCCTTTGCATCAGGAGTTGCTCGATTGGCTGGCGGTGGAGTTCCGCGAGCGCGGTTGGAGTATGAAGCACATGCATCGACTCATCCTCACCAGCGCCACGTATCGCCAGAGCAGCCGCATCTCCAAAGAGAGCGCCGCGCTTGATCCTGAGAACCGACTCATGTCCCGCAGCTCACGCTTCCGCGCGCCATCAATGATCCTTCGCGATGTGGCACTGGCTTCCAGCGGCCTGCTGGATTCACGCATCGGTGGCAAGCCTGTGTATCCTTATCAACCCGAGGGCATCTGGGAATCACTCGCCATCACCAAGGAGCGCGATTTCACTTACCCCGCATCGAGCGGTGCGGATCTTTATCGCCGCAGTCTCTACACCTTCTGGCGGCGCACGGTTTACCCAGCGAACAGCTTTGATGCCGCGAATCGTCAGGTTTGCAAAGTGCGCCAGGGCAATACCAACACGCCATTGCACGCACTGACCACGCTCAATGATCCGACCTGGGCAGAGGCTGCACGCGTGCTCGCTGCACGCTGTTTGAAAACCAGTCAAGACACTGGCGCACGACTCACCATGGCCTTTCGTTCCGTGCTAAGTCGCGCACCGACTCAGCGTGATCTGACAGCACTGACCGGGGCTTTGCAAAGGCAGCTCACGATCTACAAAGCCGACCCTAAAGCCGCCGCGCAAGTCGTGGCGATCGGTGAAGCGCCGAAAGCGACTCAGCTCGACGTCAGTGAGCACGCCGCCTTCAGCGCCATCTGTCTCGCCATCCTCAATCTCGACGAAGCCCTCACCCGCGAATAAATCATGCATCCTCTCCTTCTCGAAAATCAGCAGCGCGTCACTCGTCGCCAACTCTTCGGTGCCGCAGGTCAGGGCATCGGTGGACTCGCACTCGCCTCATTGCTCGGCCAACAAAGTGCGCAGGCCGGGCAAATCGGTTTGCCGAACATGCCGCACTTTGCGCCAAAGGCGAAACGCGTGGTCTGTCTGTGGCAAGGCGGCGGCCCATCGCACGTCGATCTTTATGATCCGAAACCCATGCTGCAAAAGATGGCGGGGCAGGACATCCCCGAAAGCGTGCGCGGCACCACACGGCTCTCCACCATGTCTTCGAACTATGCGAAATGGCCGATCACACCGCCGATCAAGCCTTTCAAACGTTACGGCAAATGCGGCACTGAACTCAGTAGCATGCTGCCGAATATTGGCTCCATCGCCGATGACATCTGCGTCGTGCGCTCGATGAACACGGAGGCGGTCAACCATGCGCCAGGAGTCACTTACTTCATGACCGGAGCGCAGGTGCCAGGGCGGCCCAGCCTCGGCGCGTGGCTCAGCTACGGCCTCGGCTGCGACTCCAGCGACCTGCCGGCTTTTGTTGCCATGACTTCATCGGATAAAGGCAAGACCTGCGGCCAACTCTTCTTCGATTACTACTGGGGCAGCGGCTTCTTGCCGAGTCGTTATCAAGGCGTGCGCTTCCGCAATGTCGGCGATCCCGTGCCCTATCTCGACAATCCTCCGGGCATGGATCGCAATCAGCGCCGCGTCTTGCTCGATGACATCCGCGCCATGAATGAAGCGCATCTCAGCGAGTATGCCGACCCCGAGATCGACACGCGGATCTCGCAGTATGAGATGGCGTATCGTATGCAGGCCAGCGTGCCTGATCTGCTCGATTTCTCGAAGGAACCCAAGCACGTGCTCGACCGCTACGGGCCAGATGTTTTGGTCAAAGGCACCTTCGCCAACAACTGCCTCATCGCCCGCCGACTGCTCGAACGAGGTGTCCGTTTCGTGCAGTGCATGCACGCCGGATGGGATCAGCATAACAACCTCTTCACTCAGCTCGAAGCCCAATGCCAAGACACCGACGCGCCCAGCGCAGCACTCGTCATGGACCTCAAAGAGCGCGGCCTGATCGACGACACGCTCGTCATCTGGGGTGGTGAATTTGGCCGCACACCCTTCGGTCAAGGCGACCCCGCCAAGCCCAATGGCCGCGACCACTTTGGCCGCGCCTACAGCATGTGGTTAGCCGGTGCTGGCGTGAAGAAAGGCAGCACCTTTGGCGAGACCGACGACTTCGCCTGGAACATCGCCCGCGACCCCGTCCACATCCACGACATGCAGGCCACCATCATGCATCTGTGCGGCATCAATCACGAAGCCCTCACCTATCGTTACCAAGGCCGCCAGTTCCGCCTCACCGACGTGCACGGTCATGTGATGAAGGGGATGCTGGCGTGAAGGAGGACGCTCTCTGAAGCTCCCGGGTATATGAGGCAGCATATCATGAGGAAACTCTCATCTGCAACCTGCCTACTTTAATCCTGGCTGCTAGAGCCAATGCCGAAATGCGAACTTGGACAGACACCCAGGGGTGCAAAATACAAGCTGAGATGACTGGGATGGACCCATTGTCGCGCGCTGTAAACGTCCGTCTAGCGAATGGGCGTGACTTTGCGCTGCCGATCTCCACTCTCAGTGCCGAAGACATCGCGCACGCCGCTGCGCAGTGGCGGCAAATGCAGGCATCAGGGACTGCCAGCAGCCCGCCTCCAGCCAGCAGCATGACACAAGAGGCACCTATCACTCTGAATCCGATGCTTCTACCACCAAGCTATGCGGGACGCATCTCGCCGAGCGCACGCATGGCACTCTTGCTGAAACATGGAGCAGCTACTGAAGTGGAAGTGGCTGCTAGTCATTAACTGAAATGGCTAAAGAGCCAGCAGAATACCGATGGATCCAGTGGCAAATTTATGCACCCAGGACGCACTGGCCTAGTTCTGCAATGCTTCACCGGTCGTGGCGAAGGACTAGGCTCCAGCGCCTATGGAGATGTGGTAGCAAAGGCTGTGGACTATCTCATGAAAACTGCGGCAGCAAAGCCGCAAGGCATGTTGGCAACAGATATCAAAATCTCAGGCAGCACCTATGCACATAGCTTAGCGACCAAAGCACTTGGGGAAGTGTACTTACTGGCTAAAGCCGGTCAAAAAATGCCACCAAGACTCGAAGCCACATTTCGAAAAGCGGTGGATCTTATCATCAAAAGCCAGAACCCAAGAGCCTCCTGGTGCTATGGCGGCGAGATGGCAGGGCAGCCTGCAGCCTATAATCCGACGTCGGAGGGGGAGGACCTCCCTCTCGCGAATTGTCAGATCCAGGCTCTGGTTACGGCAAAGGAGGCCGACTTATCAATGCCGGGTATAGATGCCTGCATGAAAAAGCCGACGACTTCCTGGAGTCCAAGCAGTCGAAGGATGGTGGGTTTAGAAATACCGCCGCAGATCATTACTATAACCAATGGCACATGTCAGGGGGTGCTATCCTCGATCTGCAAATGCTCGGCAGTGTATCGAAGACGGGCAAAGGAAGCCATCGCAGGCTATTTCCTGCTCGCCGTGGACTCCACGGATGAAGCCGTCCGCATCGCGCAAGCTTGTCCCATTCACGCCTACGGTGCGCAGATCGAGGTGCGTCCTGTCGCTGATCTTTGTCGTCCGATGGCCGACGTAAAGGCCGCTCAATCTTGATTTACTCATCATGCATTTTTGCCAAGCCGAAGCCCTCGCGACCTTACCCGCCGAGCGCGACTTCATCGCTCGGCGGATGAGAGAGTGCCAAACGCAGCAGTGAGATTGCATTCAGGAGAGGCTTAGCGAAATGCCTATTGGCAATGCGTGCACAGGTTTGAAAGACTGCCTCTATCTCCTCACTCTGAATCCTCCGCCATCACCCCAAGCGTCAGTTCCAGTTCTCGGCGCAGTTCCTCACGATCGGGGAGTAAGAGCTGGTATTTTTGCACGAAAAGCTGGCTGTCCATCTTATAGGTAGCGTATTCGACGAGCAGTTCGTCTTTCTGTCTCGTGAGAATGATGCCGATAGGAGGATTATCTCCTTCGGCGTTCTCCTCGGTGGCGAAGTAGCCGAGATACATGTTCATCTGGCCGATGTCGTGGTGCTCCACGTCATTGAGTTTCAGGTCGATCAGGACGAAACAGCGGAGGATGCGGTGGTAGAAAACGAGATCGACGTGGTAGTGTGTGTTGTTCAGCGTGACGCGGTATTGCCTACCCACGAAGGTGAAGCCTTTGCCAAGCTCCAGCAAGAATGGCTGAAGATGATCGCACAAGCGCGATTCGAGGTCGGTCTCAGTGAGTTGGTAAGGCTCGGGAATTTTCAGGAACTCGAAGACGTAAGGATCACGCAGTAGGTCGGTCGCTTCGCTGATCGTCTGGCCCTCCTTGGCGAGTTGGAGAATGGCATCCTTGTCTTTGCCAACAGCGAGGCGGAGAAAGAGAGATGTTTTCATCTGTCTTTTCAGTTCACGTACTGCCCAGTTTTCTCGCAGGCATTGCTGTTCGTAAAAGCCTCTTTCCAAAGGATCTTCAATCTTTAAAAGCTCGCTGGTAATCGACCAGTTCAATTTGTGCGACAGCGTCGCACGAATTGGGTAGATGAGATAAAACTGGCGAAAACGGGACAAATTGCTGCGGCTGAAGCCCTTGCCATGTCGAAGGGTCAAATCCCTGCTGAGACGGTCCAGAAGGCCTTTGCCGTATTCGGCTCGGGCTTTTCCCTCTTGCTCAAACTCCACGACGTCGCGCCCAATACTCCAGTATGTCTCGGTGATGATGACATTGACCGCCTTGACGGCCCTATTCTGGCCTTCGGCATAAGCCTCGGAGATACGGGCCAGCAAATGCTGATAAGCAGAATTAGAAGTGAGATCGTTGGAACTCATGGGCATTGGTTCTGGGTGTTGGGGCAGTGCACATAGTAACTCCGCAGCATTGTTTGTCCCAAGTTTTCCCCACAACCGCCGCTTCTTTCCATGGCTCATGGCGCACACGCTCCACTTGCCGGATATGACCCAGCATTTGCCGGAATGTTGCGGCTAAGCCCGACGTTTGCACGCATCAACCCATGAAGCTCTTTTTCTACCTCCTTTCATCATTCGGCATTCTGCTTTCGTCATTCGCGGCGGAGCAGCGCCCGAACATCATCTTCATCCTCGCCGACGACCTCGGGCAGATGGACATCGGTGCGTTCAATCCCAAGACGTTTTATGAAACGCCGAATATTGACTCGCTGGCGAAGCGAGGGATGAAGTTCACTCAGGGCTATGCGGCGTGCTGTGTGTGTTCGCCGACACGCGGCAGCATCATGTCGGGCAGGTATCCGCCACGCTTTGGCATCACGAACTTCATTGGTGGTGCACGCTCTGGAAAGCTGCTGCCACCACCGAATGTGGATCATTTGCCACTGGCGGAAGTGACCATTGCCGAATCACTGCGAGACAGTGGCTACGCGACATTTTTCGCGGGCAAGTGGCATCTCGGTAACGCGGGTTTTATGCCTGCTGATCAGGGATTCTCCAATGAAGCCAAAGCAGGTGCTGCGGCCAAATCGGATCGCAAAGATGATCCCAAACACACCGACGCTATCACCAGCGCGGCGATCCAGTTCATCAGCGAGCACAAGGACAAGCCCTTCTATGCCTACCTGCCTTTTCATGCACCGCATGTGCCCATCGGTGCACGTGCGGATCTGGTGGAAAAGTGGACTGAGAAAGCCAAGCATGCTCCTGCAGATGCCTGGGGCAAGGAACGCGAGAACCAAGTGCGTCTCGTGCAAAACAATCCCGTCTATGCTGCAATGCTGGAGCAGTTTGACTCCGCCATCGGCCGCATCCTAGCCGCCGTTGAGCAGAATGGCATCGCGCAAAAGACCATCATCGTCTTCATGTCCGACAATGGCGGTCTCGCCACCGCAGAGGGCCATCCCACCTCGAATCTCCCGCTCCGTGCAGGCAAAGGCTGGCCCTACGAAGGCGGCGTGCGTGAGCCACTGATCGTCGTCGCTCCCAACATCACCAAACCGGGCAGCGTGTGTGATTCACCCGTGATCAGCACCGATTTTTACCCAACCTTGCTTCAACTCGCCGGCCTCGACTTGAAACCGCAGCAGCATCTCGATGGCGTGAGCTTTCTGCCACTGCTCAAAGGCGAAACCGCCTCACGCGGCAAGCCGCTCTTCTGGCATTACCCGCACTACGCGAATCAAGGCGGCCCGCCCTGCGGAACGATTCGCGATGGCGACTGGAAGCTCATTGAGTGGTATGAAGACGGAGCACTTGAGCTTTACAACATCGCGCAGGACAACGGTGAGAAGAACAACCTCGCAGCGCAGCAGCCGGACAAAGTGAAAGAACTGCATGCCAAGCTCATTGACTGGCGCAAAGAAGTCGGCGCATTGATGCCAACACCGAATCCCGATTTCAAACAGTCACGGGTGAAGACTCGAAAGTCGAAGTGACGTACTACAAACGTGTGCGTTCACAAAGCACTCGCCCAGCAATGAAAATAGTCCTGAAACCACAGCCCGGCATTGCCCTCGTTTCAATGGCCATTACGTACAGCCAATGGTCCAAGTCGCGTGCGCAGATGTTGCCCGAAGGTCATATAGAATAGAAGCTTCAGGTTAGCGAACTAGCACGGCGACACCTCATCCATCTGCCATAGAGCTATGTCGGCGACCTGCCTTTTCATCAATCCCAGCGACCACCTTATCTCCTCTGGTCGTCAGCCGACAGGCGGGCCATAATGTGGTTTTGATGATAGTTCCGGCACGCTGGGTGCTTATTATGGCACTCTCAAATGCTCACCCTCTCCGGCAAATCCCACGGCAAGTTCTGCGACGGCGTCTCGCGTCGCGACTTCCTGCGCATCGGCGGTCTCGCCATGGGCGGGCTGTCATTGCCGGAGTTGCTGAAGGCCGAGGCGGAAGCGCGCACGGGCCGCAGCTTCAAATCGGTGATCATGATCTACATGTGCGGTGCTCCGCCGCATCAGGACATGTACGATTTGAAGATGGACGCGCCGCTGGAGATTCGCGGACCCTACAAACCGATCAGGACCGCCGTCCCCGGCATCCACATTTCCGAGCATGCCCCGCGTCTCGCCAAGATCATGGACAAGCTGGTGCCGATCCGCAGCATGTACGGCTCGCCGAATGGTGCCCACGATTCCTTCATCTGCTACACTGGCAAAGCACCACCGCCGAATGGTGGCGGCGCTCCCACGGGTCGGCTTTCTGACCCGCCATCGTTTGGCTCGGTCGTGTCGAAGCTTAAAGGTCAGGCCGATCCCGCAGTTCCTGCGTTTGTCGGTCTCGCCCCGAAGGCAGGACATCCGCCGTATGGTTCGCCGGGGCATCCAGGTTATTGTGGCAACACACATGCCGCGTTTCGCCCCAATGGTGCTGGTATGGATGACCTGAACCTCAATGGCATCACTCTGGATCGCCTGGAAGATCGCCGCTCATTGCTCACCGGATTCGATCAATTCCGTCGTGAACTCGACGCCAGCGGGCTCGTCGGCAGCATGGACGCTTTCAATCAGCAGGCGCTGAATGTGCTCACGTCGAACAAGCTGCTCGCGGCGCTTGATTTGAGCAAGGAGACGCCCAAAACGCGCGAACGCTACGGCAAAGGTCAGACGCAGAACTACGGCGATGGTGCTCCGCTGAACCTTGAGCACTTCCTCATGGCACGCCGTCTCGTCGAAGCTGGTGCACGCGTCGTGACGTTGAATTTTGGTCGCTGGGACTTCCACGACAACAATTACCCGCAACTCCTGAAACACCTCCCGCTCTTCGATCAAGGCATGAGCGCTCTCGTCGAAGATCTACACGAACGTGGCCTCGACAAAGACGTCGCGGTTGTCGCCTGGGGCGAATTTGGCCGCACTCCCATCGTCAATGCACAAGGTGGACGCGATCACTGGCCGCGTGTCGGCGGTGCGCTGCTCGCGGGTGGTGGATTGCACACGGGTCAAGTTATCGGAGCCACTGACAGACTCGGCGGCGAACCGACCGAGCGCCCCGTGCATTTTGGCGAGGTCTTTGCCACGCTTTACAAGTTCATGGGCATCGACACCGGCAAGACCACGCTCAACGATTTGACCGGCCGCCCGCAGTATCTCACAGATAGCTGGGCACCGATGCCGGAGCTGATTTGAGGCGGAGACGTGTCTTACGCTTCGTTTTTCAAAACAAGATCAACAAATAGTCCTCAACGATAGGCTTGGCAGGCGGTGAGCGTATTCGCTGCATGACACTG
>Ga0105048_10019849_pt1 | contig 10282 bp, 9 predicted proteins | sample MAT05_FD_78382 | JGI IMG/M metagenome (GOLD analysis project Ga0105048, IMG submission 78382) | Freshwater microbial communities from Lake Fryxell liftoff mats and glacier meltwater in Antarctica - MAT-05 | ecosystem: Environmental > Aquatic > Freshwater > Ice > Liftoff microbial mat | place...
GAGAATTTCCGGGGATAGTCGACATCAATGTGTTTCGAACGAATCACACATGGAACTCCGGCCAGACGTGCGGCAATGCCACCGATCCAGCCGTCCTTGGAGCTGTGGGTGTTGACGACATCCACGCTGTTTTTCCGGAACCAGCCCGCCAAGCGAAGAATACTAACAGGGAAAAGAAGGGATTTTTCAGTAAAGGGAAAAACCTCGAATCCGTTCTCTAGGGATTTTTGATAAATCCGGCTGGATGGCTGGGCTGCCAGTAACAGACGGTGGCCGCGTGATCGCATGGCCTGCATTTCGGTGAAGATGCGGATTTCCTGTCCGCCCCAACCCAAAGAGGCTTCGGTATGGACGATGGTCAGGGGACGCATAATCAGGCTTTGCCGTAGTAGGATTGATACCAGGCGCAGAATTTTTTCATACCATCCTCAATTGAGGTTTCCGGCCTGAAACCGACCGCTTCGGTTAAAGTGGAGATATCGGCTGCCGTTGACATGACATCGCCCGGTTGCATGGGCAAATATTCGCAGATGGCCTTCTTGCCCAGTGCGGACTCAATCGCTGCAATGAAACGCATGAGTTCCACCGGATTGTTGTTGCCGATATTGTAGAGACGATGGGGAGCGCTGGTTGTGGAGGGATCGGCTTCGACGCCTTTCCATCCGGGGTTGGGCAACGGGATGTGATTAGCCACACGGACAACGCCTTCCACGATATCATCCACATAGGTAAAATCGCGCTGCATCTTTCCTTCGTTGAAAACCTTGATCGGGTTGCCTTTGCTGATGGCATCGGTGAAAAGAAAGGGTGCCATGTCGGGTCGGCCCCAAGGTCCATAAACGGTAAAGAAGCGCAGCCCGGTCGCGGGGATTCCATACAGATGGCTGTAGGTGTGGGCGAAAAGCTCATTGGCTTTTTTGGTGGCGGCGTAAAGGCTGATGGGATGCTCGGTGCGATCAGCCACCCGAAAGGGCATGCGGGTGTTGAGGCCGTAAACCGAACTGGAGCTGGCATAAACCAGATGGGGAACCCTGGTGTGGCGGCAACCTTCCAAGATGTTGAGGAAACCGATGATGTTGCTTTCCACATAAGCGTGGGGATGGTCGATGCTGTAACGGACACCGGCTTGGGCGGCGAGGTGGATGACGCGGTCAAAGCGGTGTGTCTGGAAAAGCTTTTCCATGACCACGCGATCCGAGAGTTCCGCTTCGACAAAGGTAAAAGCCTGATGAACCTTCAAATTTTCAAGGCGCGCTTTTTTGAGGCCCACGTCATAATAGGCATTCAGATTGTCGAGGCCGACAATCTCATGTCCGGCCTGCAGGAAACGTTGAGAGCTGTGATAGCCCACAAAACCTGCCGCCCCTGTAACGAGAATCTTCATATGTGTTTAATGACGAAACGGACATCATAGAGGGATCCGGGTCGGGGAAAAGCTTTTTACTGGAGACCGCCGATGGGGTTTATCTGGCTAAATTTCAATGGTGCTCCGGCCAAAATCCGGCATCATCCTAAGGCTGATGTTCAAAGGGTTTCGCTATCTCCGCAGCATGGTCGCTTTCGGCTGGCCATTTTTGCGCAAGTATTGGGTCCGCTTTTTTGCGGGAGTTCTTTTGGGAGTGGCTTACGCCGCTGTCAACGGTCTAAGTGTTGGCATCGCGCCCTTGATCGTCAATAGGCTGCAGCATGAGGTTCCACGCGAAGAAAGACAGACAGCCAATAAAGAGACGGTTTTGGCCCGAGATTCCGCACTGAAAACAGCCATTGATTCCGCTGCCGGCCCCATCCGCAGGGTAACATCCTCCATCCAAGGCGCAGCTCAGGAATTTAAAACAGCGGCAAATGCACTGATTGATAACTGGTTGCCCCGCAAAGGTAGGCCTATCAACAACCAGGAAATTTTCGGAGCCGTCTTTCTTATTGCATTTCTGACCACGGCCAGAGGGGCTTTGAATTATTTCAGCACTTACTGCATGAACTGGGCCAATGAACGGATGATCCAGGATCTGCGCTGTGCGGTGGTACAAAAATTAAATTCCCTCTCCCTGTCGTTTTTTAACCGTAGCTCAACCGCTGAATTGACCCAAAGGATCGATCAGGACACTGGAAATCTCCAGCGGGCCTTTGTTTTGGGCATGCCGGATCTCGTCAAAGAACCCTTTACCCTGCTCTTTGTCTGTGGCTGGCTTGTCTATATCGACTGGCGGCTTGCTGTTTTCGCCTTTGTTTTCCTTCCCCTCTGCGTGGTGCCCGCTGTTATTCTCGGAAAAAAACTCAAGAAAATCAGCATTCGCCAACGTGAAACCGGCGTGACCCAGGGCAACATGATTCTGCAGGTCCTGGCCAACATCCGTGTGGTCAAAGCTTTTGGACTGGAAAAAAAACAGGAAGAAGAATATCGCAATCTCTCGGATGACCTTGTCAGGCACAACATCAATGCCAACAAGAAGAAGACAATGATCAACCCGATCATTGAAAGTGTGAGCGGCGTGGCCATGGGCGCGCTGCTCGCCTACATCTTTTACGCGGGCTACAACCTTGGTGAAATCGCCGGCTTCATGCTCGCGCTCGGCCTGAGTTTTGGCCCCGTCAAAAAACTGGCCAATCTTAACATGTTGCTACAACAAACCTCTGTCGGCGTCAACCGGCTGTTGGAATTATTTAAGGAGAAGCCGGCGGTCAAAGATAAAGTGGGAGCCCTTTCCTTTGTGTCGCTCCGTAAAGAAATTGAATTCAGGGACGTGTCCTTTGCCTATGGCGAAACTTTTGTGTTGCGCAATTTTAACCTTGTCATCCCTTTTGGCAGCAAGGTGGGAATCGTGGGGGAAAGCGGCTCCGGCAAGAGCACCCTGGTGAATCTTTTATTCCGTTTTTATGATGTCAGTGGAGGCGGGATAAATCTCGATGGTCATGATCTGAGGGAGCTCTGCCAGGAAAGCCTCCGGAGGCAGATGGCGCTGGTCAGTCAGGAGGTTCTTTTATTCAACCGTAGCGTGGCCGATAACATTGCTTTTGGCCGTGCCGGTGCAACACGTCTGGAAATTGAAGAGGCGGCCAAGGCAGCCTATGCCGATCATTTCATCCGTGAATTACCGGAGGGCTACAACACCTTGGTAGGAGAATGGGGTAATCGTCTGTCGGGTGGCCAGCGCCAACGAATAGCACTCGCCCGCGCTTTTGTTCGCAAGGCTCCCATTCTGGTTCTGGATGAGGCAACCGCCGCTTTGGATTCGGATTCGGAAAAAGAAATCCAGATGGCCATTGATGGCCTGAGTCGGGACCAGACAGTCATTACGGTGGCCCATCGCCTGGCCAGCCTCCGGTTCATGGATTTTATTGTTGTCTTGGAGCAGGGGCGCCTGGTCGAGAAAGGGAGCTTCCGCGAACTTCTGGATCAGGACGGGATTTTCCGCCGCTTGGCTGCCCATCAGGGTATTACCTGATCAATAGGAACTGAATCCGTTCAGGCTTTCCGGGCCAACACTACGACGGTTCTGCCGAGCAATAGGTCGATGGAGTTGAGGCGATCCACAATGGGAATATTTTCTGCCGTCAAGGTGTGATACCGATTGGCTTCCCTGCGCCAGCTCCAGGCTGCCCCCAGGAAGAGAGGCAACCCCAGAAGAACTAGTTTCCAGATGCCGGATTTCTGTTTTTTGTCGACACTGGCCTCAACGCTTTCAAAACCGGCGTCACAGAGGGAATGGGCGATGTAAAAATAACCGACGGGATTGATGTGCCCGCCAGTTGAATACAAGGCGCTGTTTTTAATGGGGAGAGGGCCGAACAGGTTGGCGAAACCGGTGAAAAAGTAACGAATCCGCGAATTGATGTTGAGGACATTTGGAGTGCTCAGGATGCAATAGCCTCCGGGTTTTAATACACGGTGAATTTCGCGAAGTGTCCGGCGATAATGTTCGAGATGTTCAATGACCTCCGTTGCTGTGACAAGATCGAAGGATGCATCGGGGTAGGGCAGGTTTTCCACGTTGAGATTGGCTACTTCTACTTTTTGGCCGGGCAGCTTCATCAGGCTTTCCGTGTAGTCACAGGCCTTCGATTCCAGATTGAAAGCGGAGTGGAGGGCTTTAATCAGCTCTCCGGAGCCTGCTCCGATATCCAAGTGCTTCCGGAAGGGTTGTTTCTTATGAAGCGGGGCGGCCAGACGGAGAACACTTGTATAAATGGGTGTCGTACTCATTGATAAAAACAGACCTTGCTAAAAAAGCTCTGTCCTGTTGATGGAGATTCTCCAGGCCTGCCAATTTGATTGAATTCCTAAGTCAGACGGTTAGCTTGAAGTGCGATGATTTTCGGAAAAGAGCGCGACGGCGGGATAAAACACGAATTCTTTTGGCGGAAGCAAGGATGGGGTTCCTTCCCAAGGCCATGCTCGGGCACGGAATACTGAATATGTCCCTAAAAAGACTTTATATTGCCGGCCACCAAGGATTGGTAGGGCGCGCCTTGATGCGTTACTACGCGCAGCTGCCGGAATGGGAACTGGTCACGCGGACCCGGATGGAACTGGATCTTGAGGATGCCGCGAAAGTCCATGAATTCTTTGAAAAGGAAAAACCGGATTACGTGATCCTGGCCGCTGCCAAAGTAGGGGGAATCAAGGCGGCCTACACGCAGCCTGTGGAATTTCTTCTGCAGAATATGAAGATCCAGAACAGTGTTTTGCAGGCGGCCCACCAGATCGGCGTGAAGAAACTGCTCTTCCTCGGAAGCACCTGCATCTATCCCAAGCAGGCGGAGATCCCGATCAAGGAATCCTCCCTGCTGACCGGTGCCATGGAGATGACCAATGAATCCTATTCCATCGGCAAAATAGCGGGAATACGTCTCTGCCAAGCCTATCGGCAGCAATACGGGGACGATTTTATTGTGGCCATGCCCTGCAATCTTTACGGACCCTTTGACAACTTTGACCCTGAACATTCCCATGCCTTGCCTTCCATGATCCGGAAGTTTCATGAAGCACGCAAAAGCAACCAGCCTTCCGTCACCCTGTGGGGAACGGGAAACCCTCAAAGGGAGTTTCTTTATGCCGATGATCTGGCATCCGCTTGTGCTTTTCTTTTGGATCATTACAGCTCCCCGGAAATCATTAACGTGGGGGTGGGCCACGACATCAGTATTCGGGAAGCGGCAGTAATGATCCGCGACGTCACGGAGTATCAAGGAACGATCAAGTGGGACACCTCCCAGCCGGATGGAAATCCCCGCCGTATTCTGGATTTGGGGAAAATCCACGGGCTGGGCTGGAAAGCCCGCACTTCCTTCAGAGAGGGGCTAGCCATGACCTATCGGTGGTTCAAAGAAAATCAGGCTTGAAATTCCCGTGCAACCGTGCTATAGTGTAATAATTAGACAAAAATGAATGTTACGATCAAGATCCATGACCAGCTTTGCCGGGATGCGCGGCATCGTGCGGTTGATGAAGGGCTTTCCCTTTCCGGGTGGATCGCGGGAGTTGTCCGCAAAGAGCTTGACCGTTTGCCTTCAAAAAAGCGGCCCACGCTGCTTGAAGCTCTGGGAAATGAGAAGCTCTCCCATTTGGAAATCCATTTTCCGCGGGATAAGAGCGCCCTGCGTTAACCGGATTTCACGTAATGGCATTCCTTGTTGATACCAACGTCATTTCGGAATTGCGCAGGAAAACCCTTTGCGATTCTCATGTGGCAGCCTGGCAGCATGGCGCTTCAAACCAGGAACTCTTCATCAGCGTCATTAGCATGATGGAAATCAAGTGCGGAATACAGAGGGCAAAAGGGAAAGATGCCGCCTTCGCAAACCTTCTCGAAGACTGGTATGAAACACAGGTAAAACCTGCCTTTGACGGACGGGTTCTTTCCGTTGATCTGGCCGTCTCGGAGCACTGCAGCAACTTCATGGGTGAACGGACACGGGGTTTGGCGGATGCGCTGATTGCCGCCACCGCCTGTGTGAACAACTTGACCTTGGCTACCCGCAATACGGCTGATTTTGCCGATTGCGGCATCAGGTTGGTGAACCCTTGGAGCGCGGCCTAATCCGGCCTGCTTGATTAGTTGCCCTGTTTTGTTCCTTGATTCTTATCAAAGTGCCCCTCTATCTTCTTCTTTTTATGGGTGCCCAAGCTTTCAAACCAATCCTTGTTACACGTTCCACCTGCCGGATTTGCGGCTCCAAGGCCCTGACTCCTGTGGTCAGCCTGGGTGACCAGTTCATTGGAGGTGTTCTGGCCAGCGAAGATGGCAGCGCCTTTATCAAGCGGAAGGTTCCCTTGGATATGGTTCGTTGTGATCCTGACAGGGATGAGAACGCCTGCGGGTTGGTCCAGATGAAGCACACTGTTCCCCCCAAGGTTCTTTACCACAAATACTATTACCAGTCCGGCATTAACCAATCCATGCGCGATAATTTGTCCGGCATTGCCGCGCTGGCCGAAGCCTCCATTGCCCTCCAGCCCAATGATATCGTCTTGGATATTGGCTGCAATGATGGAACTCTGCTTTCCTCTTACAAAACAAAAGGCCTGAGGCTGCTGGGCATCGATCCCTCCGACGTGGCCCTGATGGCCCGCGAAAAAGGGTTCCAAGTTGTGAACGATTTCTTCTCTGCCCGCGCTTTCAAAACGGCGTATGCCGAAGAAAAAGCCCGTGTCATCACGAGCATCTCCATGTTCTATGACCTGGAAGATCCTCATGCTTTCGTTGCGGATATCGCAGCATCCTTGCGTGAAGACGGCATCTGGATACTGGAACAGAGTTACCTGCCGACCATGCTGTCAATGAACAGCTTTGATACCATTTGCCACGAGCACCTGGAGTATTATTCGCTGGCAGCGCTGGAACGGCTTTTCAACGATCATCACCTGGAAGTTCTGGACGTTCACCTGAACGACATGAACGGAGGCAGTTTCCGTCTGGTGGTTGGACATGCCGGCCGCCATCAGATCAAGCCGGAGTGGAATGAGCGCGTGCAGGAATTGCGCATTAGCGAATTCGAGTTGGCCCTGGACACGGACGCACCTTATGCGACCTTCCGTGACCACATCGAGACAATACGGAAAGACCTGCAGTCGTTTTTGAGGAAAGCGAAAGCGGACGGAAAACTCGTTCATGGTTATGGCGCCTCGACCAAAGGCAGCACAACCCTACAGTATTGTGGGGTTAACTCGGATCTCGTGCCCGCAATAGCCGACAGGAATCCGCGCAAATGGGGCCAATATACCATCGGCACCCACATCAAGATCATTTCTGAAGAAGAATCGCGCAGGGCGAAACCCGACTATTACCTAGTTCTACCCTGGCATTTCCTCCCCGAATTCAAGACCCGCGAAATGGAGTTCCTGCAGCGCGGCGGACAATTTGTCGTCCCCATGCCCAAAGTTCATCTTGTGGGCGAAAGCTGAGCAGTTTCCTCAGCTGTAGCGGATATCGCCGTCTCATGGGGATAGGAACCGCCTCGCCAAACGAAGCTGTCCATGCCGCTTCTGTAGATTTTCGGAGTTAACCCGGACTGCGCATTTCAAGTCGTGAGTGCTGAACAAATCCGCCAGAATCTGATTTCCGGCTTTAAACGTTCAGTGGGCATTTTTGTAGTAGTTCCTGTCATCCGTGGTGATGGCATTGAATCCGAAAAAATCATAAGCCCCGCCTGCGATTGAAACAACGCGTTTTAGCCACGCTTCGGGCTCGGCTTGCACTTCCGGAGATAGCATGGCCTGACCCCCAAAATGTCCCGCTTTTTGAGGTCAGGCCAGCGTCATATCCAGCGTTTCAGAGGTGACTTTTCCAGATAAAATACGATACTTCTTCATCGAATTGGTTTCCCCTGTGGTTTATGTTTATTCTTCACCGCTGATCCTGTCAAATCAGCAGCAAAGGAACCACCCGACTCGTTTCAACTATTTACAGGACATTTCCAACGTAAAATCGCCTTTTGTTCTACAAAAGAGACACAAATCCTTATGACTTACATATGTTCTTATCCTTACAGTAATCTTTTTACTTCATGATCGCCCAAGCTGCTTTTTTTTATCAACATCAGGAGGTTCCCTGTCGCGACCGCTTACACCCGCATGACTCTGGCTTAATTATCCCGAGCTTACGTTTCGCACGACCAATCCTATGAAATCAACTTCCTCAGGTAACAATACCAGTGCTGCTAGCATGAAATATGGCTCGGGCTTGGCTTATCTTTTAAGACATCCAAGCAAGGCTTTATGGAAACTATTTAAACGAATGTTAGGCCAAGTGAGCCCGTTACATAGACCAGAAAATTTTGTATTACCCTCAGACTTCAAAACCATCCTCCAAGACAATAGCGAGGATGAGCACAATGCTGCCTGCGACAACATGTATCACTATGGCGGAAGTCTTCAGCGGCAAAGATTGGTGGCATTAGCAGAGTGGAGTGCCCAACACTACTCAGGCGATTTTGTCGAAATCGGTGCTTTTTGCGGCGATACAAGTAAGCTACTGGCGGAACTGGCCGCTAAACATCAACGCCGCCTTATTGTCATTGATCCATGGATCACGGGATCGCAGGACTGTGATGGAGCGGAGCTAGCCGCCTTTCAAAATAATATTGCAGCAGTTCGAGATCATGTCGATGTCTGGCAAGCTTCCTCACTAGATGAAGAAATCATTCAACGACTTAAAAAACGTGACGTATCCTTTGCATTTGTGGATGGACTACACACACTGAAAGCTTGTCTGTCGGATATTTTATCCGTTGGCCATACGAAGGGCGTCATCGCTATTGATGACACCCGTTATAACCATGACCTTTTGTTTTCCATACAGCATGCTGCAAACCAACTTAATCATTACGCAGTCCAAGATCCAGAATTCAGAGAGTCATTCTTACTGCCGAAAAAAGATTTTTCATTAAAAAAGACATAGTATAATGAGTAAGACATCGAGACTTCAGAAAAGAGCTATCCTTGTCTCTTCGTGCGATTCTTACTCGGATGCGTGGCCCCTTTTTTTCCACTTTTACTTCAAATATTGTGGGGCTTGTGACCTGCCTGTTTATTTACTGGCGAACCATAAAAGTTATCAAGATGAACGAGTGAAGATGTTAAATGTCGGAGACGACGTTTCATGGACGGATGGCATTTCTAAAGCCTTGCAACAAATGGATGCCACGCACTTGCTCTTTTTGCAGGATGATTTTCTTTTTAGTCAGCCTTTAGACTTTTTGGAGTTTCAGAAAGTGTTTGATCAGTTTATCTCTGTTGACGGATTATCACTGGAGATTGACCTAAGGTCAGATCTGGGTCCTGATGTGCCCAACACTTGGTTGAGACAATCCAACGCCCAAAACCTACACTCTGGATTAAACGCCACCCTTTGGCGCAAAGATTTTTTGGAAGAAATCGCTTCAGTTGCAGGGTTAAATATTTGGCAGGCAGAAACACGTATTCGGGACTGCTTGCGCCAAGGCCGTATGGGATTGTATTTCTTAAAAAAAGAAACGCCTCCTATTTTATCGTATGTAGAATCGATCAAAGGTGGTTTCTGGCAGCCGGCCGCTATTGAATTTTTAAAGTCACAAGGCTTAAAACCTGATCTTCAAAAACGTCCATGCCCGCCGCAAGGTAAAGGATTTATACCTAAATTAATTCGGAGCTTTCTAAAAAAACGTATGCGCAGTCAAAACAAATCTGCTCCTTTACCATTAGTAGTCTTCCCCTTGTCTCCCCCAGCATGAGTAATCAACCCATTGCAGGTCGATACCTCTCTAAAATGCGTCGATGGATACACGACAGTTCAACATTTTTGAAAAATGGCTTCGGTCTAACCTTAGTAGTAAATAGGGGGAGCAGTTACCTCCCCAATGACACGAAATGGGTGCTAGAGGAGGCAGGAAGCGTTGAGATTGATAATTCGTGCGAATCCCTCTTTTACAAAAAACTGATCCCTGCTGGCTTCACTTGGCCAGAAGCCTCGTTGTGCATTCTTTCTAATGCCTACCTAACTGGAGATCAAGGTCAGGTATTCCAAGCAGATGGCAGCCTGCTCCAGATATGTCCGAGCCTCGATCATTTACCCTTAAAAAAAATCAGACGCCCTATCTCACTTTTTGCCAAGAAAATTCCAGGCACTGTCTTTCACCTGACCGGGGTTGACCATGAAAACCACGGACACTTTCTTTTTCAGCACTTACCACGCCTCTTGGCAGCGAGAGAAAATGTTTTGCTCAAAAAAGAATTCCGTGTGCTCGTCGCACCAGGCCACGTAAATTGGCAACTACGCTATTTGCAATATTTTGGGATTCAAAAAGA
>Ga0105048_10019851_pt1 | contig 10281 bp, 6 predicted proteins | sample MAT05_FD_78382 | JGI IMG/M metagenome (GOLD analysis project Ga0105048, IMG submission 78382) | Freshwater microbial communities from Lake Fryxell liftoff mats and glacier meltwater in Antarctica - MAT-05 | ecosystem: Environmental > Aquatic > Freshwater > Ice > Liftoff microbial mat | place...
CATAAGACAGTGTCCGAACTTACCGACTTCCCGTACTCCCAACTTCAGGTCTCTTGTTTCCCGACTCCGGACTATGGTTTACCTACTCTTCCCTACTCTTCCCTACATCCCCATCAACCATTCGCGCTATACGGAGAGGCTTTCCAGGGTATCGGGGCAGTATTTTTGGATGAATGCTGCATCAATGAGTTCGGTATCGGTTTATTTATACAAGGATAGCGAGTATAAGCCGGTGTATTTTTATAAGGCAAGCAAAATTAACCCAGTGTGGCTATTTAGTGAAAGCGAAGACGGCGAATTGGCGGTTGACTTTATAGTATGGGTACCTGCCACGCATAGCTTCAATGGAAACCAAAGGCGTGCCTTGCTAAATGCATGGAAGCTCCCCGCTTGTTCCATTAACTAAAAGATTGCCGGCAACGTTTACATTCCCATTTACATCAAGTGGTTGACTGGGATTCAATTTGTTGATACCCACATTCCGCCTGGAAACTGACGTAAGAATAAGCAGTGGAGATGTAAAAATTAATGTACGCATTGTTTGTTTTTTATATTTTACATTGTTGGTTTATAAAAGAGGAATGTGGTGTCAAGGTAAAAAAATATAAATATCTTAATTTTTTTCTACACTTTGGCAAGTAAATACAATCGTAAACTGTAAACCTGTATCCTATTAATTTATACAGATCAAGCCCTCACAAACCAATTATCAGTTATTGAGCCGGAACCATTATCTTTTGCTTTTAGCCATTTATATTACATTGGCTTGTACCCTTCCATGTAAGCATGCAAGGCAATTGTTCATCACTCTTTTTCATACGGTGGAATGGTTTGGTCAGTAATTTAGCTTGCAGATATAAAGATGAGAAATGGGGAAATCTTTCTTTATGCATCCGATTGAGGAAGAAACACGTGGAACAGACCATATTTCTTTTCCAGCAATATAATATGATACCGAAGTATTATAAACGTATTGTTATCCTCATTTTTATGTCAATAATAGGGTTTGTCGAGATAACCTTTAACTTTACACACTCCTTGTAGCCATTTTGGCCAAATAGAGTATTCATTTTTTAATAGTGTATGCTTTCTAAACCTTTATTTGTATTTTGTCACCTGTTAGGTTATTAGGTTATTAGCTTCGATACAAAAATATATGCAAAGACTGAAACTATTTCTCGTAGGGTATTTATTATTCTACGGCTTCACTACCAATGCGCAGGAAATTGGTGGTATGCCTGTTAATGTGGCCATGCATGCCCAAACCTTTATTCTCTTTCCCTCAACCATTACTGATTTCGATATTTCAGATAAGGAAAATTTTACCTGCAGACCCCGAAGGGATAATGGCTTAATCATAATTCCAAAAAATGCAGAAGCCGTGCAGGCAATGATTGTGATAACAGAAGGTAACCGCACCCACAGGCTTTCCATTAACTACCTCAACAATTATGACCCCAATAAGCATAATCTTTTTTACGACCTTTCCAATGTAAAAACACTCAAGGAGTTATCCAAAACGTATCAACAGCAAGTATTTATTGCACCTGATCCAATGCCAGATAAGGGCTCCAAACCTGAGGTGGAAACAGGGAAATCCACTCAGGTTACTACTTTGCAACATGGGAGTACGGATGAAAATGAGTGGAAACCTTTGCTTGAAGCAGCAGATAAGGCTTACAGCGATAAAAGATATGAGGCTGCCTCAAGAGGTTATAAGGAAGTATTGAAAATAAATGCCGACAATATTCATGCTACTAATCGGTTAAGTGTCATTGAAAAAATTCTTGAAATATTAACTGACGGGGAATCCCAAAAAAATAATCAGGTAATTCAAGTAAAAAAGCAATATGACGAGGTACTTGAAAATGCCAATGAAGCTTTCGAAGCCGGTAAACTTGGGGAAGCAAGACTGCTATATACGCAAGCACTGAATGTACTGCCAACTGAAAAGTATCCGAATGCCCGTATAAATTTGATAGACCGAAAATTGGAGGAACAAAGGCTTCGGGAAGAAACGGAGCGGAAAAAATTGGACGAGGAGCGCAAGCTTACAGAACAATACAATGCAATAATTGCAAAAGGTGAAACTGCCTTAAAAGCCGAGCAGTATGAGCAAGCTGAAAAGTGGTTTAAGGAAGCAATAGCTTTACGACCTGCAGATTTTTATGCAAAGGGCCGAATTGCGGATATAGGTAATTTGAAAGAAGCAAAAGCTTCTGCAGCAAATGATAAGGCTATTTTAGACAAGGCAAAAGCAGCGCAGTTAAAATATAAAACTCAGGTGACGAAAGCTGATAAATTATTTGAACAAAAAAAATACACTGAGGCAAGGCAGCAATATATTGAAGTATTGGCTATGAAGCCTGCGGACAGCTATGCACAAAACAGGATAGATGATATAGATAATATAGTTGCTGCCACTCAAAAGACTGAAAAGGAAAAAGATGCCGCGGCATTGGCTAAGAAGTTGCAGGATAGTTACAATAGCGCAATAGCAAGAGCTGATGCAGCATATAGCAGTAAGCAATTTGCCGAAGCTATAACCATATATACATACGCAAAAGAAATAAAACCTGATGAAACGTATGCAAAAAACAAAATCGGAGAAATTGAGAATTTACTGAACGGTATAGCAAAGCAAGCAGAATCAGATAAAAAGAAGCTTGCCGAAGACGAAGCAAAAAGTAAAGCTTATAGAGAGGCAATATCCGTTGCAGATAAGGCCACTACACAACAGCAATGGGATGAGGCAAAGCAGAGTTATTTACTTGCACTAAAAGTTAAACCTAAAGATCCCTATGCGGTGCAAAAACTTAATTGGATAAAAGATGAGGAAGAAAGACTGATTACCCAAAAGAAACAAGCAATAAAAGCTGAAAAAGATCAGGAATTAAAAAATCGTATTGAACAAGCTGAAAAACTTGCCGCTGCTGAAAAATTGAAGCAGGAACAGGAATACAAGGATATTATTGTAAAAGGTGATTTGGCGCTTAAGCAGGGTAAATATGATGAGGCAAGAAAACATTATACTGCGGCACAAAACTTATTGCCTGGCCTTACCCTTTCGCAGGAAAAAATAGGAAGCCTGAATGAATTGGAGGCATGGATAAAGCAAGAGGCTGTTAAGGAACAAATGCGTGAAAAAGTAGAGGCTGACCGTCGGGCTTATCAGGCTTTAATAAATGAAGCCGATAACTTCTTTAGTCAGGAAGAATATGATAAATCTAAAAAATCCTATCAAGAGGCATTGAAGCTACAGCAGGGAGCACAGTATCCCCTTTTCCGACTCGAAGAAATTAAAAAGGCTAAATTAAATTTGGAATTAAGGTTGACCAAAAAAGGGCCTTTTACCCGCGAAATGCTTAAAAAGCAACAGGTGAATGTTCCTCTTACACAGGCACAACTATATAAAGCCTATCCAAATTTTGCATTTAACAACCCACCTTTCAATCAAAGGTTAGCCGCTGATTACTTTATAGTGTCTGATACCGTAGCCAATTACAAATTTAGCAAAGAGGTTTTAGAAAAAGAAGCTAACATTATAACGAGTGATAGTGTAAAGGGAGTGGCCGTTCATCTTTCGGGCATTTATTTCAATGGTGGAAATGCATATTTGCGGCTAACCCTTGAAAATTTTTCTGACAAAGAATTTCTTACGGGAATTACTCAACTTACACTCAAAACATCTAAAGGTAGCCAAATACCATTTCATCCGCTATATATTACAGGCTTCCCCTACTTGTTACCGGGTCGGTATATTGAAATGGTATTGGCAATTCGTGCTGCTTCCGTAGAAGATTCAGACAACTTTGAATTTCAAATGATTGACAGACTCAATATAATTGGGCTTAAGTTAAACATTCCGGGAAAATTATATAATAGTGAATTTTCGCATAATTAAATTTAAGGAGCCTACCCTGAATTTTTAAATTGGATAATAATGAAAATTGGGAAGGAATATTTGTTGAAAAGAGCCTTTTGGGTATTTATGCTTTTATCCAATATTTCTATAAACGCCAGCGCCCAGCATAGAATTACTTTTTGCGGCGAAGCCATTCCGGTTACCAATAAATTTGTTGGAGAAAAGTTGATGGACATCATCAAGCGGATGCGATCTATTGCAAGTATGCCCTCTATCCGAACCCAGTCTAACAACTACTTTCCATATATTGAGTACCAGCTTAGAGCACATGGGCTGCCAGTAGATTTTAAATACCTGCCCATTGTAGAAAGTAATTTTCAATTACTTGTATCAAAAGCCGGTGCAAGGGGTTATTGGCAACTAATGCCGGGTACTGCCCGGGATTATGGGCTTAGGGTAGATGATATTATAGACGAAAGAGATGATATCGAAAAATCAACCATTGCAGCCTGCAGGTTAATCAGAGATTATTACAAATACATTTTTCGAACCCACAATTTCTACTCCTGGTCATTAACGGCGGCAGCTTATAATTTCGGTAATGGAAATATTTCAAAAGCAATTCGATCGCAAGGGGGTAATTATTTTACAATGAACCTAAACCCGGAAACGGCACAATATGTTTATAAAATAATTGCCGTAAAAGAATTGTTTGAAAACCCAGAATTATACATGAAGAATTTTGGATACAATATCTTTAATCCGATAGAAGTGGCTATAAAAACGCCTGTAAAAATTGCCCCTGATAAAAAAGAGGTCGTAGAAGAAACAGAGGTTGTGGATGAAGAATTTGCAGAGTTAGCTATTACTGTACAAACAGATGAAACTACCGTCCAGGTAAAAGAACCGAATGTTTTATTTTTAAAAGCTAAACTTGTGGGAAACTATCAGCCCTTTAAAGATGGAGCTCTTGTAAATATTCAGATTTTGGAAAACCTTATAGCCGATGGAAGTTACCGGAGAAAAGAGAGTATTATCAGGGGTAAGGGATATATAATAGATGATAGGATTTACGTTGATCTTGGCTTTGAGCATGTGGTACAGCTATACGATCCCAAATTACAAAAAGGCATACCCTTAGGAGAAATGAAGGATAAAGGGAATGTGCTGCTTAGGGTAGAAACTTATGATTGAATTGTATTTTCAGAAATACTCTAAACAAGGATAGAACGTTTTTTCTATCTTAATGCCGCCTCTAAAAACCTTTCACCATGGCCTTTCAATTTTATAATATACCAGAATAGAGATAAAATTTCTCACGTATCTTCTGTAAATGAGGATATTATGAAATTCGTATAACATAATATCCGTTTTCTTTTTAATTTTATCCTTTTAATACAAAAAGATACCTGCCAGTAATTATTACAGGCAGGTACCTTTTTTTTAAAAGAACAATCAATTATTCCTTACTGCTGATCGTACTTTGTATCCCAAGCGTTACCATCATCTCCTTTCTGTCCTTCCATTTTAATCATGAAATTCTTGGCGGGAAAATATGGTTTCATGTGTATATCAAGGTGAATTTTATCTTTTTGTACCTGATCTTGTTCGAAACGCTTAATGGTAAAGTCCTCAATGAGTTTATCCGGTCCGGTAATTCCATCCAGAAATTTCACAATCTGACTCATTAGATCTTTACGGGTATTGGCATTAAAGTTTTCGAAAGCACGCCTGTTGAGGAAGTCCATCAATACTTTGGTTACATAGTCGAACACCCTTACTACAGAATAGGTTTGAAGACCAAGGTTATCCCCATTGAAAAGTGTTTTTGCACTAAAGGCCATTACTTTACCATACTCCTTTACCAAAGGCACCAATCCCATTTTTTCCAGATTAGCTATTTCACTCTTTTTAAGGTCAAATCTTACGCCATCAATTTCATTCATACTGCCAAATTTCTTACCGGCAGTTACCTGACTCATGAGTGTTTTGTAAATTTTACCTGCCAAAGCACCAGATGGAGGAACAAACAAGTCATCTTCTTCTTCGAGTTCCGCGTACTTGCCCCGGCCTACCAGCCAGTTACATGTCATCATTACATTGCTTTTGTATTTGTCACCACTAGTCAGGTTAGCCAATTCAAACATTTCCATTACATCATCTGCAGCATCAAGATGCTCAAAATCTGTAACCATCATTACCTTATTTTCATGTGCAATTTTCGCCCATTTTTCCACTACTTTGTTGCTTCCCAAATATCCCGGCAGCACCATAATACTGTAGTTGTTGCGAAGATCAAGCCTGTCAAAATTGGCTTTTAATTCTTCGCTTACAGCATCAATAAACCGGGTATTATCCAAATCTTTTAATTGGTCGGCTTCGCAATTCAGAAACGATACATTTTTCAACTTGTCTGATTCACAATTCTTGAAAAACAAAGCTACATTTCGGTACGCCCTTTCTAAATCTTTAGATGCTTCTACAGCTTTTGACAGGTTCTTTTTTACTACGACTTTGGCTTCATCTGCTTTTTGTTCGCACAGGCTTACAAGGTCCGTTATTTCACTTCCGCTTTCCAATACATTCGCCCATAATTCCAGCACTTTTTTAAGACTGTTACGATCGCTTTTTTTTCCTGACTCACTCAAAAAAATATTGCGCCGGGCTTTGCGTTCAGGATTTAGGTTTGCTGTGCCTTCAATTGAAGCTTCCAACAAATCAAAACCGCCAAATTTGGCCAATTTTTCGCTACTCCCTTTTAGTGATTGAAATGGGTTGGCTATTTCAGGCCGTTCCCGCAAGGCGCCATCGCCTCCAGAAGCTGATCCAGCTAATTGCTCACTCATATGATTTGATTTTGTTTTTTTTAAATATTTTATTGTTTCAAAAATTCCCTCATCAATATTTTTTAGGTTACGGAAGGGTTAAAGCTTGCGATTTGAGTATCACCGTCACCATCAGGAGCTGCCTTCCCTTCTTTAAATCCTGGCCATTTTTCGGCGCGTACAATACCCATACATTCAATTTCTCTGGCCACGATTTTTAGAATCGTTCTCATGGGTATGGCTCCATCTGCTTCGAATACTTCTTTAAAATGAACACAAAAGGCATCAATGAAATCTAAAGATTTCATGGTAGCATCATTATCCTTTTTATAAAAAATAATTTTTCCATTTTTTATCCTGCGCTGGGTTGCCCATTCAAAGAATTCTACCTTGCTGCTTGATTCAATTACTATATTTATGAAGCCTAGTTTAACGTTTGCATTTGGCATATTCCTGTGGTCAATTGGTTGAATAACCTCATAGTCCGCAGAAATCACATTATAGCTATTTTCACCAATTTTCAATTTCGCAAGAAATGCCATGTAAAAATTATTTATTATTTTGTAGTTCTGCAATCATGCTATAAATTGATTCGAGTAAGGCCGCTTTAGCCGTTGGATCACTAATAGCTGATTTAAGAATTTTATTGGTTTTCAACTGCTTGATAATTTTTGAATACTCGTCAGCCTGAGCGGTATTATCAGTTAGAAATTCACTTTGAGCTGTAAGCCCCTTTATTCCAAAATCTCCAAGATTACCAAACCTAAGACTTTCTTTTCTTGAAACACCTTCCGAATCCTCAAATTCAACATCAACATTAGGATTAAAATGTGCGAAAACATGGTCCATAGTTTGTAAACCATGAATAACCTGTGGCTTAACGGGAGGATCGTTAGTAAGTTTTTCCGCCATTAATGTTCTGTTCTGAGGAATCTCACCAAAGGCTTCGCTAGCATCTGTTTGAACTTCATTGCCTCCTATTCCATAATTACTCATAAATAATTGGTTTTATATAGTGGAAAAATACATTCTTTATTTAATATTTCAAATAAATTGGAATACTTTATTTAAATTAGTTGTCGCCACCTCCAATTTCCCACGATAATGCCCCTTCTTTATCAAGATCAACCTTTACAGTTTGACCTTTTACTAATTCAGAATTAACTATCATTCGGCTTAATGGCTTTCGTAATGAAGTTCTGATGACACCTTTTAAGGGCCTTACACCATACCGGGGAGTAAATCCAAGGTTTGCAAGATAATTAGCTGCCTCATGAGTTACTTTCATTTCAATACCCTGAAGTTGTAGTTGCTTTATTAGTGGTTTAAGGTGGATATTGAAAATTTTCAAGACATTTTCCTTACTTACCGGGGCAAAGGGTACAATCTCTGTTACCCTTGCCAAAAATTCGGGTCTAAAGAATCTTGTCATTATTTCCATCAGATCTTCTGACTTTGGAATAATATTTTTCCCAAAACTTTCAATGATACTTTCTGCTCCAATATTAGAGGTAAAGAGGATGACTGCATTTGAAAAATCACCTTCTTTTCCAAGCCGGTCGTGCATTTTTCCTTCATCTAATATTTGCAGGAAAATATCAAAAACCGAAGGATGCGCTTTTTCAATTTCATCAAAAAGCACAATAGCGTATGGTTGTTGACGTATTTTATTTACCAGCATCCCACCCTCTTCGTAGCCTACATAACCCGGAGGTGCACCATATAATAAAGCCGCCGAATGCTCTTCTTTAAATTCACTCATATCAAATCGAATAATTGAGTTTTCATCTTCAAACATAAATTCGGCAAGCGATTTTGCCAATTCGGTTTTACCCGTTCCGGTAGGACCCAAAAAGAAAAAGGAAGCAATGGGTTGTCCAGCTTTATTTAAGCCCGACCTCGATTCAAGGATAGCATCTGCCACCGTTTTCAAAGCATGATCCTGCCCTATTACTCTTTCCCTCAGGTGGTTTTCCATATTCACAAGCCGTTGCTGTTCCCGTGTTTGTATTTTGCCTAATGGAATACCTGTAATATTGGCCACTACAGCACTTAGATCAACTACATCAATATATTTTTTTTCCAATGCGGCAATACCTGCAAGACTTTCAAACATTTTGGTGAGATACTCTTTCATTTCCCTTGTAGCCTGAATTTTAAGAAATTCACGATCCTCATCATGGCGGGCAAGCAATACCGGACTTAGTCCTGATTGCACCTCCCTGTACAACCATTTGAGATCATCCTCATTTGGATCTGTATCCATTTCGCTTAACTTTAGTGTAAAGGCTCCTACATCACCAAGGGCAGTATCGGCTGTCATACGGCAAACAGAGAGGGTTCTATCCAACAAATCAAGGGCAGAATCTGGAAGTTTCCGGTCTTTAATAAAACGCTTTGACAGGCGGATAGCTTCCTTAAATACCTCATCGTTGATGGATAATTGATGGTGCTGCTCATAAAATTCAGCCTGATTACGCAGCATTTTTTCAGCAACTTCTGCATCCGGCTCCAGCAATTTTATCATTTCAAAACGCCTGCTGAAGGTTTCATCCTTTTCAATACTCTTTCTATATTCATCTATAGTAGTGGTACAAACAACCGTGAGCAATCCTTTCGCCAATTCTGCTTTCAAAATGCTGGTTACACCCCCATTTGGATTGCTTTTATCTATCAGGGTATGTATTTCGTCTATAAATAATACAGGTTTATCAAGGTGGGCAAGCTCCTGTGCTATTTTCCTTACACGGTCTTCTATTTCGCCTTTATAGGAGGCCCCTGCTACCAGTGCCCCATTATCAAGTTCATAAATGGAAATATTACGCAGGTGAAGCGGTACCTTTTCCTGAGCAACAGCAAGGGCAAAGCCGCTTAGCAAAGCTGTTTTACCTACCCCTGCATCACCGGTAATAATTACATTTGATTTACTTCTACGGCTTATAATTTCACAAATCTGCCTTATTTCTTTATCCCTTCCAATTACGGGAAGGAGACTTCCTTTTTGTGCTTCTTTAATTTTATCGGTACAGTATTTATCAAGGTTTTCGGTACTTGCGGTGGAAACCCGACCAGGGGCTAACCCCTCTGAACTTCCTCCCGATGCCTTTGTTGCTGCAGGGGCTCCAGATTCGAACCATTGCAATACCTGAGCGGATGAAAGCGGATAGGTTTTAAGTTGCTCATACGTAAATACAACTCCGGGAGTACTTAATGCAATAAGGAGACATTCAGGTTCAATACTATTATAGCGTAGTCTGCTTTGTACGCTTTCCGCCTCTCTGAATAACGCAGAAGATGCATCGTCAGCTTGAGGCTCTTCAACAGGACGGCTGCTGCGGGGGTATTGCTCCATCCGTATTTCGGCCCATTCATCAAGATAATACACATCTACATCACGGCCTTCAAGCAATTTAAGCAGCGCCAAATCTTTATGAAGCAAGGCCCTTAATAGATGGGCGGCTCCATACGTAGCATGCATGTTTTCTGCCGCAAATCGGGAGGCTATGTGTAGGGCTTGATGCGCAGTTGAACTGAACGAATAGGATAATAATGAAGGCATAAGCAATTTAATTTTTTAGGTTCAAAAAAGTA
>Ga0105048_10019852_pt1 | contig 10281 bp, 8 predicted proteins | sample MAT05_FD_78382 | JGI IMG/M metagenome (GOLD analysis project Ga0105048, IMG submission 78382) | Freshwater microbial communities from Lake Fryxell liftoff mats and glacier meltwater in Antarctica - MAT-05 | ecosystem: Environmental > Aquatic > Freshwater > Ice > Liftoff microbial mat | place...
CGGCTTGGTTAAATGGTGATGTGCTAGTTTTGACCAATCAAATTCCCGGTTATGTTCCTGATGCAAATAACATGACGGCTCCATTTGAATTTAATATTGCAACTCAGGGAAACGATGCTACATTTGCAGCACCTGTGCCTTTTGTTGATGAACATGTTTACCTTGTTTATGGAGAAAACACAACTTACGGCGAATCAGTAAAAACAGGTGGTGATGGAGAGTTTCAATTTGATTATCTCACAAAAGGAAATTATACTGTCTATGTAGTTTCAAAAGATACCACAACGGAGAACGGAACCATAAAGGAATCGGTGTCGATAGAAATAGGATCGAATAAAACTGTTGTTACTGCAGCAGAAATAAATGTGTTGTATTAATTGGTTGAGGTAAAATATATTACTTTACTAGCTGCACCCAGCCGGCTTTTTCAACATGTACGCCATTAACTAGCACACCGCCGTTTTCGATGATGTAGAAATAAGTTCCTTCCACTAGAGATTTTCCATTAACATCATCTCCCAGCCAAATAATATCAGCATTATTATAGTTGTTAAAAAAATTAATTTCTGAACCCCATCGGTCATAAATTGTAACCTTATTAGCAAAATCTTCTGCTCCTTCAATGTGCAAATAGTCGTTAATTCCGTCACCGTTTGGAGAGAATGCTAAATTGGTATAACTGCCACAATCAGTCGCCATCAATACAAATAACGTGTCCAATTTTTGGCAATAGTCAGCGTATCCGATGTAAACTAAGTAGTAACTATCTACGTTTGGAGTTACCGTAATAGAAGATAATGTATCTGCCGGCCCCATGGAAACCCACTGATAACTTTCTCCTCCGGTAATAACTAGTTGAGCCGAGTCACCGGGACAAATGGTGATAGGATCGTTCGTGCTAATTGAAGCATCATCTTTCACATTAAGATGAAAACCGTAAACATTATTTAATGTCACGGAATCGCCCAAAAATTTGATGGTGTAATCGTCCGTGAATTCAACAAAAATTTGGCCTAACATTATGTTTTCAAATTCATTTGGCAAAATACTTCCTGTCCATGGATACAAAAGCACAATTGATCCCAAAGAATTTTTGACAGTAAAAGTACCTGAGTAAATTTCTGAAACACCAATATTTTTAACACTTATAGGTACATCAACTAATTCAGACGCACAAGCAGAATCTGGTCCTAAATAAAGTTCTATTTGCAAATCGGTTGAGCCAGATTCTGTATGCAAAATTGTTCCGGCACTACCTGTTATCCAAGCTATATTTGGGGCTACCATATCAACGCAAAAAAGGGATGACGTTGTAGGCGCAGTATTAATGATCCAATTTGAACCGCCATTCGTAGTAGTAACAATTTTACCAAAGTCACCAACGGCAATTCCGTGTGTTTCATTAAAGAAGTTAATTCCAAACAAATTGTTGGAAATTGAGGTGCTTTGTAGAACCCAAGTGTCGCCTGAATTTGTTGATTTAAAAACTTTTCCGCCACCAGCACAAACATAAACAGTTGTTTCGGAGGGTGCGCTCATTCCGTTGATTGTTGTTGCGCCACTAATTGATTTTACATCCCAATTTTGACCACCGTTATTAGTAACAGCAATGTCATTTGTTGTACCCATTATATAACCAACAGTTGCGTTCACAAATTCTATTTCCATCGCTGATGTAGATAGTGGATTTGGAATTGAGTCCCAAGTGTCACCGCCATCATCGGTAAATAATAAATAATCAGTGCGGCTTACCCATCCATTTTGCTGATCAATAAAATAAATGTCGAAAGAGGCAGGCGCTGTTGAGTTGGTGTATTTGGGTGTCCACGTTAATCCACCGTCCAAAGATTTATAAATAGTGGCATTGTTATCCAAAAGAAAACCAACCACTGAATTTACAAAATAAATAGACGTTAACGATACAGCACCTAGTCCAGTTACAATCTGTTGTGTCCAAACATCACCTCCATCATTGGTGCGTAGCACAATGTTTGGGGCCATCGTTGTCCAACCTCTGTTTGCATCTATAAAACAAACATCATCAATAAATTGTGTTGAAGAGCCAGAGATTTGAGACGTCCATGTTAATTGAGAAAAACCAGTAGTAATTGTAATTGAAAAGACAATAAAGAGATAAGTAACCGGTTTTAAAATGAAGTACATAAAACAAATTTAGAATAATTCAATTGAACAAAGGAAAGCAATAAATCGTTCAATTTTAATAACGATTAAAAACAACAAATGGTTGAAAAAAACAGGTTTTAAAAGGGCAAAAAAAATCCGCTCAGTTTTTACCAAGCGGATTTTGTAGATTTAATTTATAACTAAAGCCTATGTAAAAATTGCTTGATAAGCATTAGTAGCATTGATAGGGTTGATGATTAACACCGGTATTTTTGCATCGTTTGTTATCATATATTGTTCGTGTGTTGCGCCAATTACTCCAAAAATTTGATTTTTTTGAATATTCATAATCGCAATCAAATCACCGCCTACTTTTACCGCATGTTTTACAACTTCTTTATCAAAACCACTTGATGGTGCTAAAGTAGTTGTGCAAGAAATACCTCTTTCACCAAAAAATTTGTTGGCAAAAATGATGTTTGCTTTTACAGTGTGTTTTAAAAACTCATCCGATTCATCAGGAATAATAACATGAACCTTTGAGTTAAAATATTTTGCCATGTTAGCAACCAACGTCAATTTTTGTTTTGTTTCTTTTGCTAAATCTAACGGCACAACGATATCATTATAACCAGATTCAGCAATTTTATCTTCTTGAACAATGATGAAAGGGGTTGGTGAGTTGGTAACAACTTTTAATGCGTGACTACCTGTAATATGCTGCCAGCCTGTTGCACCATGTGTTCCCATGAAAATTAATTCGGCACCAATTTCAACTGAGAAGTCTGCGATGTCGTCAAAAATATTTCCGATTCTTACGTGATTCACAATTGTTACTTCTTTAGCGCGAGATGCTGCTTTCACTTTATTTATAGCAGCTTCTAATTTTTCTTTTGCTTCTTTAATACTCTCTTTTTTAGAAACAACGTGCAAAACGTGTACTTCAGCGCCAACAACTTTTGCTGTTACTAGAGCATGTTCTATTGCACTCTCCGCTACTTCGGAAAAGTCAAAGGGAACAAGTAATTTTTTTTCCTTCATCATAATTGAAATCTAGTTTAATTTTTTTGGTCGAATGAAATCTTGCAATAACTTTCAGACCTTGGTTTTAATTTTGGGCAAAGGTATAGTTTTTAAGTATTTGAGCGGGTAATATATGCAGAATTAATTTAAACACCGTTGTCTGCCTTGATTTTTTTGGTTTTTAGATAAGCATGAGCAAAGATGGCAAGTATAATTATTGACGCTCCAAAATAAAAACCATCACTCATTTTTTGTTTGTTTGTTCCCATGCAATAATCAATAATTAAGGCTATTACAATTGTATATAATGGCTCCATATTAACACTTATACTGACTGTGAAAGGTGTTACAAATTTCATAACCCAAATGCTCGCAATAAAAGCAAATGTTGTGCAAACCAAAGCCAAAATTAAAAGCCACATCCAATCCATTAAACTAATAGTAAATGTTTGTGACGATAAATTATTTGTTGCATACAGAAAAACGCTTGCGGTTAAAAATCCTCCAAGCATTTCGTATTTAGTAATTGATTGTGAGGGCATGGTTTTTACAAATGTTCCGTTCAACACATTAAAAAGCGCCGAGAAAAAAGCTGAAATTAAACCAATTATTATTGCTAAAGTAAATTGCAATTCAAAACCAAAAATGATGAAGATGCCGATTGAAACAATAATGCTTAAAATTAATTCACTAATGAGGAATTTTCGGTTAAAAATAATCGGCTCCAAAAAAGAAGTAAATAATGTAGATGCCGACATACAAACAACTGCAATAGACAAACTTATTTTTACCGAATAAAAAAATGTTATCCAGTGCAAACCAACAATAACACCTGTTCCAAGCAGCCAAAAAAATTGTCGAGTTGTAAGAGAACTTTTTGGCGGAAAAATTATTCCAAGCACAATAAGCGATAAAAATGCAATGCCTGTTCTAAAAAAAGTAATCTCGTACGAATCAAGGCTGATGAGGTCTCCTAAAATTCCGGTAAATCCCCAAATTAGAACAATGAAGTGGAGAAGGAATTGGTATTTTAGATTATTCGACATTGCCATGGAAAAGATTTCAGAACATTAACACCGTCTGGATGATGCCTTCAGGCAGGTATTTTTGAGTTTAGAATTGAATCTAGATTTTTGTAAAGTTAAACTTCTTTACTTAACTGATAGATTTCGATTACTGCTGGCTGAAATTTTTGAAGTTCGTTAAAAGAGAATTTTGCAAAACAAATTAATTATTCTACATAAGTTTCGATGACGCATGGACTATTTTTCTTCATCTCGCTTACTATCGTTGGATCAAGATTTTCCAAAACAATTTGATATTGTTTTATGTCCATTCGTCAAAGTTTTCATCGTTGAAAACATCAGATATTAATAATTTATCGTCACCATTTCCACGCATTTTTTTGAACAATTTTTCCCATCCCTTTCTAGGTTGACCCTTTGGTTTAAGGATCATATAACTCTTTTCAAGAATGAGTTCGACCTCATCTTGAATATTGTATTTTTCAATTATTGTTTTTGAAAGTCTAATTCCTTTTGAGTTGCCTATTTGTATGACAGAAATATCCATGCTTCTTTATTTGTAATTAAAAAGTGATTACATTTTGGCGAGAATAACAATTTCTACTTTTTTAAATCCGCAAATACGTTATTTAACTTTTCAAATTTAAGCTGATCGAATTTTGAATTAGGCAAATATAAAGTTCCGCTTAGTGTATATAAATCTTGAAACGATTCGATTTCAGCATATTTTAGCATCACTTCAGCCGCCTTTTCTCTTGTGACGGTTAGGGTTTGTTTCAGAGAATTTTGTTGTTTCCCGTCATAGGGTTTATGCGGATTAAAATCATTGCGTAATATTGGAATTGAAGTGATGGTTATTTTATTGATAGAGGTTTATGCAAAAGTTTGAAATGTGACATAAACGATGTCTCGTTTCACTTGTTCTTTCATACTTTCCTGAGGCTCGTCGATAAAAAATTCTGACGAAACTCTGATTTTGGTTTCTTTTTCATTTACAGAAAGTTCGTCAAAACAATTTTCTTTATAATCACCAGCAACATTAATCATCTCACTCACACTTTCATAATTTGGAAATAATATCTCAGTCCTTTCTTTTTCAATAGACTCCGAAGGTAAAGTATTCTCCGTAGCGTCATTATCTCAACACGATAAAGTAATAGTAAATAGTAGTACAATTAATATACATTTCATAGCTAGTAATTTATTTCAAGATGCAGTTTTTGACAGATAATTGTCTCCCTATTTAATAGCCTCCTTTTTAGCAAGCACTGCTTCAACCTTTTTTTGTTGTTCAGAGATTTCTGTTTTTTTGGTTTCTTGGTTCTTTTTAGATTCTTCAATTGCTTTTTCGTTTTCGGAAATTTTCTTTTTATAGTCTTCTATTTCTTGTGTTTTTTTAGCTTGGTCTGCTTCAAAATCAGCTAGTTCTTTTTGTCTAGCTTTTAGCGCTTCTTCTTCTAGTTTTATTTCTTCATCAATTACAGATTTTGCTGCCTTTACACCAAAATTGTAAAGTCGTGTTTTCATGACTCCAAATTGGCCACCATGCTCGCCCGAATTTAAAAAAGCTCCACCTAAATCTATCGCTAATGAAACATTAGCTCCACCTTGAGCATTTTCTTCAATTAGGGCGTAAACATCAAATGTATTGTCACCCATGTCTTTCATTTTGCAGTCATCCACAAAAATGTAACCAGGAGTTGAGTATTTTCCTTTCCAGTCTTTTAATTCTTCTTTTAAGGCGCTTTCAATTTGTTTTGCATTGCCATAAGGAATTGAAATATAAAACCCGTTTTTTGAACTACCAGCAATGTTTACGCTTTTTTCGTCAACTTTAACTTGTGCAGATAATCCAACTGTAATACATGCAATAATAAGAGTAAATAATGTTTTCATAATTGTAGATTTAATTTGCCCTTTACATTTTCTTGAGGACTGATATTTTTTAAAAATAAGAATTTTAAGTCAATTAGGCAAAATTCATACCAGATATTGGCTAATTTTACCGCATGCGTTTTGCTGACATAATTGGTAATGAGGTAACAAAAATAGCTTTGCTTTATGAGGCAAACGAGGGCCGCGTTAGTCATGCACAATTATTTGGTGGTCCAGAAGGTTCGGCTAAACTTCAACTAGCCATTGCGTTTTCAGGTTATTTATTGTGTGATAATAGAACACAAACAGATGCTTGTGGAATTTGTCCAAATTGTTTAAAGGTTGCCAACTTGGTTCACCCTGATTTGCATTTTGTTTTTCCGGTTGTATTAGCAGAAAAAGAAAAAATTAAATCGTCCGACGATCGCTTGCAAGAATGGAATGCATTTGTGTTAAAGAATAAATATTTTGACTTGAATTTGTGGTTAGAATATTTAGAGGAGTTAGGAAAAAGTCCTGTAATTGGTGTTGAAGAAAGCAAAGATATTTTGCAAAAATTGTCGCTGAAATCATATAGCGGTAAATACAAAATAATGATAATCTGGCTGCCCGAAAAAATGAATAACAACGCAGCCAATCGACTTTTAAAAATTTTAGAAGAACCACCTGAGGAAACCCTTTTTATTTTAGTGAGCGATAGTGTTGAATCACTTTTGCCAACCATCATTTCTAGAACACAATTTTTAAAAATTTCGCCTTTTACACTAGAAGAAATTTCTACCCATTTAGAAAAAACTTTTTCCATCGAAAAAAATGTTGCCGCATCTTTTGCCGGTTTAAGTCAGGGAAATATTGTTGAAGCAATGCAAATGGTTCAAGGCGATGCAAATCAATCTATTTATTTTGAGTATTTCGTAAAAATGATGCGAACCGCTTATGCCGCAAATGCCTTTGATTTAATGAGTGTAGCCGACGAATTGGCCGCATTGGAAAAAGAACAACAAAAGAATTTTTTAAAATACGGTTTGCATCTTTTTAGAGAGAGTATAATTTTAAATTACATGAAAGGGGAATTGGTGAATTTAAGAAACGACGAACGTGATTTTTTAAACAAATTTGCCAAGTTCATCAACAACAATAACATCAGCGATTTAATGGAAGAGTTTGATCGATCTTTTTATCATTTAGAAAGAAATGCAAATGCAAAAATTTTGTTTACCGACTTGGTGATTAAGTTGACTAAGTTTATTAAGAAAGGGATTTAATTTGGTGCAGTTGCAATGACAGGAGCAGTTTTTTTGCTGAGAGAATATTAAAAAATTAATCATGAAAAAAGTTCAACTATTAATTTTGTTTTTTTGTTTGATTTCAATAAATAGTGTTGCCCAACTTTGGCCATTACAAACACTAAAAGAAAAACCAGTTTTTACATCGATAGACGAAGCATTAAAAAGTCCTGAAAATGTTTATCGCCTAAATTTGAGCGAACAAAATTTGACTGAGGTTCCTGAATCAATTACTGACTTTGTTGACTTGAATGAGTTGATACTTTCTAAAAATAATCTGACATCTCTGCCTGCTTTTATTTGTGATTTTGAGTTCCTCCAAATTCTTGTCGCTGATGACAATCAAATTTTACAAATGCCGCAAAATATTGGCAATCTAGCGAATCTACAATCTATCAATTTTAGTAAAAATAAATTAACAACAATTCCTGAAAGTTTTGGTCAGTTGATCGCACTTACCCGCATTGATCTGCAATACAACAACTTGCGTAAATTGCCCGAAAGTTTTGAAAATTTAGAAGCGGTTGAAGTATTGAATCTGTATGTAAATGATTTGGAAAAATTGCCAAAGTCGTTCGGTAAAATGAATAATCTAACATACCTCTATTTAAGCAGTAATCGACTTACAAAACTTCCCGAATCGCTCACAGATTTATTGCATTTAAAAGTTCTTGATTTGGGCGACAACGCATTAAAATCTTTACCTGAATTAATAGGTGATTTATATAATCTTGAATATTTGTTTTTAGCAGAAAATGAAATTGCAAGTATCCCCGAATCCATTCAGTACATGAAAGCATTGGTTGAGGTGGATTTAAGCAGCAATCAACTTAGAACATTTCCCGAATCAATAGATTCTCTGCAGCAATTAATAGAATTGAATTTAGATTTGAATCAATTCATTGAATTCCCACTTTCTATTTTGAAATTGACAAAACTTGAATCGTTAGGCTTATCCTATAATTTAATTGCAACTTTGCCAGACAATATTAATCTTTTAATAAACTTAACTTCACTAACGCTAGATGAAAATCCAATTGCAATTCTTCCTGAAAATTTTTGGAAACTTGCTAATTTAGTTTCGCTTGACTTGTCAGGGACCAAGATTAGCATTGTGCCTGTGAAGTTGGCCTATCTTACAAAATTACAAGAGCTTGATTTATCTGATATGCAATTGACAAAGGAGCAATGTGAGTCAGTTAAAACATATCTTGTTCATCCAGACGTTGAGGTAAAGTTTTAAGAAAATTCGCATCTACCTCCTGTAGGCATCGCTCTGCACTCAACCCAAAGAAATTTCTTATCAAAAGCACACTGTGGAAATTGAACAAGTCAATATCTAAATTTATCCCCACAAAAGAATTAACTTTACCTTTTAACTAAATAACAACAAATGGGCTGCGGAAATTGTTCAACAGGAAACGGTGTCCCGAGTGGTTGTAAAAGTAATGGTGCTTGTGGTGTAGGGGGTTGTGGTAAATTATCAGTCTATGATTGGTTGGCAGATGTTGAATTGCCAAATGGTCAAAGTACTTATGACATAGTAGAAGTAAGATTCAAAAATAGCAGAAAGGCATTCTATCGTAATATGAAAGGATTCCAACTGCAAGTGAGCGATGTAGTAGTTGTTGAAACAAGCCCCGGACATGATATCGGTGTTGTTTCAGTTGTAGGCGAATTAGCTCGTATTCAGGTCCGAAAAAAAGCACCAAATTTTAAACCGCACGAGGCGCGTAAAATTTATAGAAAGGCAAACAAAGAGGATGTCGAAATATGGCAAACTGCCAGAACTCGAGAGCAAGAAACTATGCTGGCTTCTCGTAAACTAGCATCCGAATTGGCATTGAATATGAAAATATCCGATGTCGAATATCAAGGTGATGGTAGCAAAGCAACTTTTTATTATACGGCAGAAGATAGAATTGATTTTAGACAATTGATTCGTGATTTAGCGGATGAATTTAAAGTGCGAATTGAAATGAAACAAATTGGCGTGCGTCAAGAAGCGGGCCGATTAGGTGGAATTGGTTCGTGCGGACGTGAATTGTGTTGCTCAACTTGGCTGACTGATTTTAGATCGGTATCAACCGCAGCAGCTCGCTATCAGCAGCTTTCACTTAATCCTCAAAAATTAGCCGGTCAATGCGGTAAATTAAAATGTTGTTTGAATTATGAATTGGATTCATATTTAGATGCATTGAAAAAATTCCCCAGTTCAGATGTCAAACTGCAAACTGAAAAAGGTACAGCGTTTCATATTAAAACAGATGTTTTTAAAGGACAAATGTGGTATATGCAAGAGCAACGGGGTGAAGATTCTGGACCATCTATTTTTGTTCCGTTAAGTCCAGATGACGTAAAGGAAATAATTGCCATGAATAAAGAAGGCAAAAAACCAATCGACCTTAAAAAGTATATGGTTGAAGTTGTGGTGGCAGAGCCTGATTATACAAACGTAGTTGGACAAGATAGTTTGAACCGTTTTGATAATGCGTTTAAAAAGAAAAAAGGAAAAAATAAAAAGAAAAAGAATTCTGATTCTGCCGCACCAAAAAATGTGCAAGGAAATCCGAATCAGTCCACCTCCGCTAAAGCTGCGGCGGATAAAAAAAATTCAAACAACAAGAATATAGATTCAAACAAACCACAAGCTTCAAGTGATAATAAAAATCAACAAAACAAACCACAACAACAAAACAAACCACAACAACAAAACCAGCCTAAGTCCCAGCGGAACGAAAAATCTTCTAACCACGGACTTCAGTCCGTGGACAAAGCAAACGGAAACAAGCCTAAGTCCCAGAAGGACGAAAAATCTCCTAACCAAGGACTTCAGTCCGCAGACAAAGCCAATCAACAAAAGTCCCAAGGGGATGGAACATCTTCTAGCCACGAACTTCAACCCGCGGATAAAGGTCCCAAAAAGAAGAAAAAGAAAAAAGGCCCAA
>Ga0105048_10019853_pt1 | contig 10281 bp, 8 predicted proteins | sample MAT05_FD_78382 | JGI IMG/M metagenome (GOLD analysis project Ga0105048, IMG submission 78382) | Freshwater microbial communities from Lake Fryxell liftoff mats and glacier meltwater in Antarctica - MAT-05 | ecosystem: Environmental > Aquatic > Freshwater > Ice > Liftoff microbial mat | place...
ATCCCGCGCATCTCGTAAATTTCAAGAACTTCGTCTCGCTCGAACTTGGCGACAACTGGTTGCGAACCAGAAGTGCGGTCGATCAGCCCGACCGCCGCAAGTCGCTGCACAGCATGTGCCACAGGGGTACGGCTAATGCCGAGCGCGGCCGCCAGCGAAACTTCGCTTACCTCTTCGCCCGCGTGCAACCTCCCCGAAAGGATCGCATCCAGGATCGATTCGTAGGCAGTATCCGCCAGCGACGTACGCGTGACGGGTTGCATCGTCGGTACAAGTTGGCTCATATTTCACGGTCTCCATTACCAATCGGCTGGAACACTTTCGCCACCTGACGGCGTGAGTGCTGACCACCACGTAGCCGGTTTTATCGTTGCCGCCACGCTGCGGACGCTGCCATCCGCCAGGCCAACCTGGATAAACGTCGAATGCGGAGTCTGAGCGACGGCCCAATCGCAGGCCGTCAGGTGGGGATCGGGCCGTACCTGAAACATCGACGATGCGCCCACCTTCCCAAGTGCCGGTCCCCAGCCAGAGAGCCCTTGTGCCGTGTAACCCACCGTTCCGGCGCGATTGCCGTATGCGAACATCGGCATGTATTTGACGATGTAGTTGCCATGAACCCAAATATTTCCGTATGGTGCGTTGTCTGAAGAACTACTTAAACCACACATGCCATACTTTTCCGCATACATGATGGTGTTCGAGGTGCCATCTGAAAAAGAGTTGGCCAGGGTGGGCTTGCCGCCCATGTTTCCCATGTTGTCCCCAGCATCCGGGTTGCCAAACACCTGGTAGTTCGCGGCGTAATGTGCGACTGCCCACCACGGATCACGATAGACACCATTTGCCGAAACCGTGGCGGAAGTGCAGAGATAAGTCCGGATCACCGTAGACGCAGCGACAGTGCCTATCCCCTTGCCATCGGCCTGTTTATACAGGTTCCCTTCTTCCAGATGCGGTAGAATCGCAAAGAACACCGTCATGTTTTCGGCCGATGCTGCGGATGCGTGGCTTGCACCCGAGCCTACATACATTGCGGGAAATCGATTCGCAGCCGAGTGGTAAGTATGCGTACCCAATGTTATTTGTTTCATTTGATTCGAGCATTTGAGACGCGAGCCTGCCTCGCGTACCTTCTGGACTGCTGGTAACAATAGCCCGATGAGAATCGCGATGATCGCGATCACGACGAGTAATTCGATCAGTGTGAAGCCGCAATGCCTTCGGATCATGGATAGATCACCTCTGGCAGCCCGAAAAGTATCGACCGACACGTTGCCGAAGTGATCCGCATGCTGTATGCAGGACACAGTAGGCAGGATGGTAAACGGGTTTTCTCTACGAGTCAAGCGACCCGTGTGGAATTTAAGTGGAAGTGGCAAAGAAATGATTCGCGAGCGAGAAATCAGGATTGGAAATGTCTGCTTCAACGCGGCCGTCAGTCCACGGCATGGCCCGCCGCTGGTGTTCCTACATGGCGTCGTGCGCCGCTGGCAGGATTGGTCACCACTTTTGCCGCAATTCACGGACCGCTGGCGCGTCCACGCCGTGGATCAACGCGGTCACGGCAAGACCGATCGTGCTATGAGTTACATCGTTCGAAATTACGTCGAAGACGGCATCGCATTTCTTCGCACATTAGATGAACCAGCTGTCATGGTCGGGCATTCGCTAGGGGCGCTTGTGGCCATCGGTGCTGCTGCGATAGCTCCGGAATTGGTTCGCGCAGTCGTGCTGGAAGAGCCACCATCAGTCGTGTTTCTAGTAAACTTGGCGGGGTCGAATTACGCCATCCAGTGGCAGGCGATGCAACGACTGGCTGCCAGTGATCGACCTATTGGTGATGTGGCAAGTGAACTTGCGGAAGTTCGCCTGACGAACGGAACCCGCATGGGTGATATTCGTGATGCGCTGGCTCTTCGCTTCCTGGCCAGCTGTCTACGCCATCTCGATCCGGCTGTGCTGACACCACCACTGGCGGGGAACTGGTTGGAGGCCTTCGATCTTTTACATACGGCGAGTCAGGTTCATGTACCCGCCTTGCTGATGGTAGCGGACACGGCAGCGGGAGGCATGTTACCCAAGACAGACGCGGATGCACTCGCTGACGCCTTGCCAGATTGCACGCGGGTGAACTTCCCCGGTATGGGCCACCTGATCCACGGCTCGGATGCTAGCCGTTTCTCGCAGACCGTCCAGACTTTCCTGGATACGCTGTAGACAACCATCCTCGCAGGTCTCTCCCATGCTAATCGCCACCGGCACGACAGTCATCTCGAATGGGCAACTCGTCGATGGCAACGGCACGCCGCCGTTGCCAAACGCCACCGTGATTGTCCGCGATGGCCGCATCGCATTTGTCGGGCCTTCATCAGAAGCACCACCAATTCCCGAATCAGATGCCCAGCAGATCGATGCACGTGGCGGCACTATCATGCCGGGCCTTGTCGAAGCGCACTTTCACCCCACGTACTTCGATGTTGCCGCACTCGAAGATCTCGACATTAAGTATCCGGTCGAGTACGTCACGCTTTTGGCGGCGAAGAACGCTCGCCTCGCGCTCGAATGCGGCTACACCGCCGCCCGCAGTGGCGGCAGCCTGTTCAACATCGATTTCTGGCTGAAGAAAGCCATCGAAAGCGACATCACACCTGGGCCGCGCTTAGCCGCGAGCGGCCGGGAGATCTGCGGCGTCGGCGGGCTGATGGACTGGAACCCGGACTTCCGCAAGATCGGCATGGAAGGTCTTGTGATCCTCGTGAACGGAGCGGAACAGGCTCGCGCTGCCGTGCGTTCGCTCGTAAAAGACGGCGTCGAATGGGTGAAGACTTACCCTACCGGCGATGCGGCCGCACCGGATACGAACGATCACCACACGCTATGTATGACCTTTGAAGAGATGGCAGCGGTCGTGGGCACAGCCCACAATCACAAGTTGAAAGTGACCGGCCACTGCCGCGCGAATGCTGGCATCAAGAACGCACTCCGCGCCGGTTACGACAGTATCGAACATGGCACATTCATGGACACCGAAGCTCTGGATTTGTTACTGGCCCGCGATGTGCCATGCGTGCCGGCGCTTTACTTCGAACTCGCCAGCATCGAACGCGGCCCGGAGTTTGGGCTGTCGCAAAGAGTGATCGATGGCCACCAGGAGACGCTCGATGGCGGCGTGGAAAGCGCCCGCATGATCCTCCGCGCGGGTGGCCGTCTTGGCATGGGTGGCGACTACGGTTTCGGCTGGAACCCGCACGGCGACTACGCCCGCGAACTCACCTTCTTCGTGCGTTACGTCGGCCTCGATCCGTTAACAGTGATCAAGTGTGCCACCCGCACCGGTGCCGAGATTATGGGCCGCGCGGATGAATTCGGCACGCTCGCCATCGGCAAACTCGCAGACATCCTCATCGTCGATGGCGATGTTGTCGCGGACATCTCCATCCTCGAAAACCGCAAACGCTTCCTCGCCGTCATGCAAGGCGGCATCATAAAAGCCGGCCAGTTAGCGTGAGTTTTGCGGCGAACCCGGCCTGCTAGGGCCGTGGGTGTGTGGGAATATCGCACAGCACCCACGGCCCTAGCGGGCCGGGTTCGCCAGAATCCGTTGTCGCACCCTATTGCCTCTTGCGAAGTGTGTGGTGTTCGAGGATACTGCCATACCTGCCTTCTCTCCACTTTCGCGGTGATACCCATGTTGCTCTACCGCTGGTCTCTCGTCGCGTTGGCGATGCTAGTTTCCACTTCGCTTACCTTCGCGGATGCACCCAAGAAGACCGAAGTCATTCGGTCTGCGAAGTCTGGTGCATGGTCGAACCCGGCCACATGGGAAGGCGAAAAGGTGCCCGCTGCGGGTGCCAGAGTGCTGGTGAAATCCGGGCATGTCGTGAAATACGATGTCGCGTCGGATGCAGTCATTCGCGCCATCTCGGTGTCCGGTGTGCTGTCATTTGCCAACGACAAGGACACGCGGCTCGAAGTCGGCTTGCTCAAGGTTCAACCCGGCAATGAATACAGCGAGGAAGGTTTCGATTGCGATGCCCACATTGCCGAACCCGATGCGAACTCGCCGAAGGCCGCTCTCGAAGTCGGCACGCCATTGCAGCCCATCAATGCGAAGTATACCGCGATCATCAGGCTCCACGCCATCGACGGATTGAACAAGGAATCTTGCCCGGCGGTCATCAGCTGCGGTGGAGGGATGGATTTCCACGGATCACCGATGGCCCGCACCTGGGTAAAACTCGGCGCGACTGGCAAAGTTGGCGACACGACGATTATCGCCGCCGAGGCGGTGCCCGGTTGGAAAATCGGCGATCGCGTCATCATCACCGGGACGAACACGCACGGAATCAAGAAGGACACTTCAACCACGGAAGAACGCATCATCAAGTCTCTGGATGGGAAGACACTCACGCTGGACAAGCCGCTGGAAATGATCCACCTGGGTGATGGCGACTACCGTGGCGAGGTGGCGAACTTATCGCGGAACGTGATTATCGAATCCGCCAACCCCGCCGGGGAACGCGGCCACACCATGTACCACAAGTATTCGTCGGGGTCGGTCAGCTACACGGAGTTCCGCCATCTCGGCAAGAAGAACGTCCTCGGCCGCTATGCCTTGCACTTTCACCTTTGCAAGGACACGATGCGTGGCTCTTATATCCTTGGCAATTCGATCTGGGATAGCCACAATCGCTGGCTCACCATTCACGGGACCAACTACCTCGTCGCCAAGGATAACGTCGGTTACAAGAGCATCGGCCACGGCTACTTCCTCGAAGATGGCACCGAGGTGTTTAATGTTCTTGATCGCAACCTCGCGGTCGGTGCCGAAGCCGGCAAGCGGCTGCCGAAGCAGGTGCTGCCCTTCGATCAGAACGAAGGCGCCGGCTTCTGGTGGACCAATAGCCAGAACAGCTTCACGCGCAATGTTGCTGCCGAGTGCGACCGCTATGGCTTCCGTTATGAAGCGACATCTTCGAGTTCACTCAAGTTGGATTTCAGCATCCAGCAACCTGATGGTTCGATGAAAACTGTCGATGTTCGCACGCTGCCGTTTGTGCGATTCGACGACAACGAAGTGCATAGCGGCCACGGTCTTTATGGCGTGAACTTCGGTGAAGGTGTGAACCGTGTCGGCCCAGATACCAAACACCCGTTCATTGTTCGCAACCTGAAAATCTGGGATATCCACTACGCGATCAGGCCGCAGGTGCCGTCGTTGCTAATCGATGGGTTGATCATCCACCGCGCCGTTTACGGCGTTTACCACCCAAACTACGACAATCACGTTTACCGCAATGTACTCATCAGCCAGACGCACACCGAGCCATTCAACCGCAGCCACGACGACGACAGCGTTCAACATGGCAAGCTAACCGTCGATGGGCTCACGTTCGATGGCTGCCGCTCGGGTGGCACGCCCTTGATTCAGATCAGCGATCACAATTCGTCGGGCACTGCCGAGACGCACATCCGCAACTTGAAGATGGAGAAGTGGACCGATTCCACTAAGCATAAAGCTGTCGTGAACCTGGGTGGCGGACCACGGCCCACACCGAAGACCGAGAAGGGCGTCAGCATCTACATTCACGACTGGTACGGTGCGGGCCGCCATGCGATGGTGGTGAGTATGAAGTCTGGCGAGTACAAGGCGAACCCCAAAGATTACAAAGCAGAACCGCCGCTGACCGGCGATGTATCACGAGTCATGGAAGCGCCTGCAGGGCTGGAATTTCCGAAACTGCTCGACCCAGTTGATGACATTCCACCCACGACGGTCATCACTCGGACAGAAAAGATCGGCGGCAAACTCCGCGTTAGCGGCACCTGCTCGGACAACGGCACCGTGAAACGCGTCCTGGTCAACGGTATCGAAGCGAAGTCGACCGGTGCGAACTTCACCGAGTGGGAAGTCGAAATCGACATGCCCGCCAGTGGGATGAAGCTATCCGCCCACGGCGAGGATACCGCCGGCAACATCGAGAAGCGACCGCACACGCTTCTGGTGAAGTGATATCGGGTGATTCCACACCTGGAAGATACCATCGTCGCAGTCTCGTCGGCCCCAAGCGGCGGACTGCGAGCCATCGTCCGCATCTCTGGTCCTGCGACAACTCGCGTCATTGATGCTATCTTTAAACCCGATCAAAAAGGCTCACTTACGGCACGACGCAGGCGGTTACGAAGGATTTACCCGGGCCGATGCCGTGCTCGCCATCATCGAAGCGGGCAACAATCCCGACCTGCGTTCTGCACTCTCTCAGATGGCCGGCGGCGTCTCGCAACCGCTCGCCGCGCTGACATTCTGCGAAGTGCCAATCCTGCCACAGCCTGCGGGGCGGTAATACCTTTAGCTGTCCGTCTTGTGTTCGACGCCGGAATCTGTTCTCTTTCACATTCCGGATTTCACACAAGCCCACGGAATTCGACCATGCCCAAAGAACGAGGTCGTTCGCTTTCGTTGTCGCTGCCCCGCCGCTGGATGGAGGACATGCTGCATAGCGCGCGGCGGGTGCCTGTCATCGCCGGGGAACGGCCCATCAAGGTGCGGGCACTCGCCGATGCCCGCCGTGCCACCAAGAATCCACCGTCGTGGCAGTCTCTGGTGACGAAGGGCATGGGGATGGTCTCCATGAAGATACCCGCCCTTCGCCATGCCTATATGCCATACCCTTGGCCACACTTATATGAAGCTCCATACTCGGTCGCCTCGGTTATCTTCGACCGCATGTATAATGGCGAACATGCCACATTCATGGCACCATTGTTACACCCAGAACGCTTAACACTCGGTAAGATACAGGATAAAGTACAATCCTGGATTAAGGATCCCATTGAAGCGCATGGAGTTTTACGCCGATTGGTGCGAAACGCCAAGCCACCCCGCTTGATCCGACGATTCCTTTGGTGGTCCGGAATGAACTGGAATGGCTGCCTTCGCGCTCGCAACTTCGGAACCTTCGGAGTGAATACGGTCGCGAACCTACGGGGCCGAGTGCTTCAATTTCAGACGCCGATCACATCCGTCTGGTATTATGGAAGTGTATCGAAAACTGGCGAAATGATGATTTCGGGTGCCTGCGACCACAGGGTCTTCGATGGCTATACAGCGGCCTGGGCAACCAGCGAACTGGAAAGCGCCTTCAATAATGAACTACTCGAGGAAGTCCGAAGCATCAGCCGTGAGGCGAAGCATTGACCCACAGGGTGCGTCACTTGTAGCCGGAAGTCGACAGACTTCGGGAACTAGCTTCAATATCGGCCGGAACTCTGACGCGTTCCACTACAAAGAACACTGTGGACTCACCTCGTTGACCTTACGTATACCGTTTCGACACATGATGTGGATCGAAGAAGATTGGTAGATGCCTGTCGATTTGCAGGAAGCCGTTTGGTGTAAGGTCGACGCCCTGCCCCGTCATTGTGAGCCAGCCGTCCGCCTGAAGTTGCTGGAATCCTGCCGCGAATTCGCGGGTGATGTCTGCACCAAACTTGGACTGGAAGTAACCGATGGCCAGGTGGCCAGTCTTCAATTGCAAGATCATCTCACGGATCAGAAGATCACGCGGGGTAGTGGTGTAGGCGCGACCAATCGGCAAGCGGCCAGCATCTAAATGCTCGATGTAATCTTCCCAAGTATCCACATTCTGAATATGCACGCCATTGACATGTCCGAAACTGGCAACGCCAGTGCCGAACATATCCGCACCTGTCCATAATGCATCGCGGTAAACGAATTGTGTCTGCTTCTTATTCTTCACAACCGTGTAGGCGCTGGAAATCTCATACCCAGCGGCGACAAACTCCTCGAATGCATACTTAACCCAGGCCCGTTTCGTTGGCCAGTCGGCAATGCTGCCGATTGGCTTGGCATCGTCGCCGACCTGTGCGAGTTCCTTGGAAAAGGTGGTGTTGTATGGCAATTCCATCTGGTAAACCGTGACGCTTTCGGGGCTCATGGCGATCGTTTTGCGAACGCAATCCCGCCAGTTGTCCCAATCTTCACCGACCATGCCGGCGATCAGGTCAATGTTGATTTGGTCGAAACCAATATCCCTGGCCCAACCATATGCTCTGTATACTTCCTCTTCTAAGTGGGCGCGGCCGTTATATTGCAAAATCTCGGGCTTGAAGTTTTCGACGCCAAGGCTCAACCGCGTCACGCCTTCATCTTTCAGTGCTTGCAACTTGTGTTGTTGCAGTGTGCCGGGTTCGCATTCGAATGCCACCTCCCGGGTCTTATCCCAAGGCATGATCGTCTTCAATCGCGACATCAAGCTGCGAAGTTGGTCCGCACTCAGATACGAGGGCGTACCCCCGCCGAAGTAGACGTAATCGAGGTGCCGACCGCCGACGCAAGCCCTTCGCGCTAGTAGTTCGACTTCTTTAATGATGGCATCGAGGTAAGTCGTCACGTCCTTGGCGTTCTTGTCCGTATAGACACGGAAATAGCAGAATTTACACCGCTTGCGGCAAAACGGGATGTGCAAATAGAGACCAAGCGGCGTACCCGGTGTTGGTACTCTATCGAGCGCCGCCATCGCCGCCGGAACCTGTTCCTTTTGCCAAAAGGAGAACGGCGGGTAATTGGCAATAAAGTAGTTGCCAAGGCCGGTTTTTTCCTGGTCTGGGGCGACGGTGGACATACAAGCACTCACGGGGTCGAACTAGAATTCCAATTACAGATACCATTCGGATGATGCTAGTTTACAAACAACAGGTTGGTTAATCGGGAGGAATGCGAATGAAGTCCAAATCTATTCCACTAATCTGGCATCCACGAAATTGGCGTCGTCTTGGAGATCTCCACCTGAGCCATAATCCACGACCAAGGTTAATTCCTTCGCCTTGGATACGTCAATGTTGATGGATTGCGAATTGGCTGAAGTTAGACCGGTTAGCCCATCGATTGTCATTTCCTTACCATCTACGAACACTTTGATATCAACGGCACCTCGTTTCCCCGTTAATGTATCAAGTCCCACTACTGATTCAAAGCGACGGTATTTACCATCCAAGTCGTAGACCAAAGTGGTGCGGGAGTGGACGCCAAGACCTTTGTCGTGCGTCGATTCACCATGCTTACCTGTTATGCGTAACGGATTCCCCTTCACGCTGAGGTCGGCCAGCCACGGCCACGACACCCCATTGTATGCTTCAATTGCAGATTTCTTCGGCTTTAAATCTGACAGGTAAACAGCTTTGCCCTGGAAAATATCCAGCGCGATCAATTCCGCTAGTGGCACAGTAAACTTGGCTCCCGATAGTGTTACTGCTGACATTGTCGTGGCGTCGACCGTCACAGATTTCACACTTATACGGCTTCCATTGGCAAGGACAAGTTTCGCAAACGCCCCCTTCGGCAACCTCACTCGCGCCAGTGATGGGTCGAGCGCAACCGCCGACACAACATTGCGCAAATATGGCTTTGCTGCCGTATCGCCAATAACCTTAAATCGCAGACTTTCACCATCCATACCTATTTCTTCAAGTGTGCCTCGCACAACATCCCCGTTGCGCAATAGTAATGCATCTTGCTTCTTGTTATGATCTCGCCAGGATGGGGTAACCGCATCACCGGTTGGGGGCACCAGCCACACGACAGCAATAGAAGTCAGCGGCAATCCGAGCAGGACTGGCTTGACATTCTCCCCTAACTTCGCGGCTATTCTCACGCTAAGCCCGTCGCCGCCGACTAAGTGACCGGGAACCCGATCGCCATTCGCCAGGACGATTTGCTCGTCAGTTGGACGTGCTGGCAATGGTTGTTCGGCTCTCCGTATAGAAACGAGATCAGCGCCTGCCACCCGTCCGCTATCACCTGCTAGAACCACCGCGAAGTCGGCGTCCACACTGACAATTCGCCCGACTTTTAGCGCCGTCTCAGTCGACGAAACGACGAAAGTCGGCTCTATGGCAATAGCGGGTTGCACCACTGATACGAGTAGTGCTAGTGACAGTAACCAACTATTCATGTTCCGATTACCTCGATGGACCTGTATTCGTCTTGCGATGTCCGAAATCCATGCTGGCAGGGGTGACATCAACCAGTATGATACCACACAGTGCTCGCGCCACAAAGGGTGGCACTCCTGTCACCCGAAGACCGCCATCGGCCCGATCACGGTCACCCGACTCTATCTTGTCGGCACCGAGGGCGGCAGCTTCCCAACTGACGACAATTTCGGCATCGATGGTGGCATCACGATTCACGCCCGTCGAGAGGTCACGTTGGTACCTCTGCCCGCTGGTCACCAAGGCCGGGATCGCCAAGGCGAA
>Ga0105048_10019858_pt1 | contig 10279 bp, 6 predicted proteins | sample MAT05_FD_78382 | JGI IMG/M metagenome (GOLD analysis project Ga0105048, IMG submission 78382) | Freshwater microbial communities from Lake Fryxell liftoff mats and glacier meltwater in Antarctica - MAT-05 | ecosystem: Environmental > Aquatic > Freshwater > Ice > Liftoff microbial mat | place...
CAAGAGGCGTTGATCGGGTTCTTCTACGAGCGCAATTCATAGCACAGTTCCTCTCCAGGGTCAACCTTGTTCTGGAGCAGCCCCCAACGCGAACGGCCCCAGATCTCCGGGGCCGTTCCAATGCGTTCGTTGTGGTCTACGCCGGTGCCGTGCCTGGGCGGATGATGTTGCGCGGTGTTTCTACCAGTACAGCTTGTTTCGCCATTCGTAATTCACGCTTCCACGCCATGCGGTGCTTGATCTTGGCGATGATGAGCAGCATGACCGGCACCATGATCAGCGTGAGGAAAGTGGCAAAGGTGAGGCCGTAGATCACCGCCCAGCTGAGCGGGCCCCAGAAGATCACGTTGTCGCCACCGATATGTATGTGCGGGTTCAACTCCGTGAAGAGCGTACCGAAGTTGAGGTTGAAGCCGACGGCCAAGGGCAGCAAGCCCAATACCGCTGTCACCGCGGTAAGAAGTACGGGGCGCAAACGGGTCTTGCCGGCTACGATCAGCGCATCGCGTGTTACGTCGATGGGCAGTTCGGCGGTTTCTTCCAAGCCACGCTTTTCCTTCTGCCGTTCGAAGAGCAGCTTGGCGAAGTCCATCAACACGATCGCGTTGTTCACCACCACACCAATGAGCGAGATGATGCCGAGCATGGTCATGAGGATGATGAAATCCATGCGGAAGACGATGAGGCCGAGGAAGACCCCGATGGTGCTGAAGAGCACCGTGCTGAGGATGACCAGCGGCCAGCTGATGCTGTTGAACTGCCACACGATGATGAGGAATACGATGAAGATGGCGATCAAGAAGGCATTGCCCAGAAAGGCCATCTCCTTCATCTGGTCTTCTTGCTGGCCGGTGAAGGCCATGCCGAAGCGCTCGTCCTTTTCGTAAGAGGTAAGCCCATCCTTCATTTCGGCGATCACCTCGTTGGAGTTGTAGCCGGCGATCACGTTGCTACTGACCGTCACCACGCGCTTCAGGTCCGTGCGCTTGATGGCACTGAAGGTGGAGCTTAGCTCGTCCGTGGCCACGGCGCTGATCGGCACCTGGCGGATCTGCCCATTGAGCATGTCGCGGAAGGTGATCTTCATATCCATGATCGTACCTACATCGTAGCGCTGATCATCCTGCAAACGCACCATGATCTTGTAATCATCGTCATCGCCTTCTATGCGGTAGGTGCTCACTTCCTTACCGAAGAGCGCACTGCGGATGGCATCGGCGACCGCGAACGTGCTCACATTCAGGCGCCGTGCTTTGGCGCGGTCGATGATGATGGGCATCTCCGGCTTCGCGCGATCGATATCCACACGCAGCGCTTCCACCCCCGGCACGTTCTTGCTTTCCATGAACTGCTTCAGCCGCTCAGCTTCCGCAAGCAGGGGCTCGATCTCGTCGCCCGTGATCTCAATATTGATCGGCTTGCCTGAAGGCGGTCCGGCGGCATCCTTGTCCACACTGACGATCACACCGGGGAAACCAGCGAGGTCCTTCTGCAATGCGAGCAGGATCTCGCTCGTTTTGAGTCCGCGGCGTTCAGCGAACTTCACGAAGTTGAGCTGGATACGGGCCTTGTTCGGCGTATTCGCCAAGCTGACACCCTGAGCAGGATCGCTGGTGCCATTGCCCACTTGCGTGATCATGGAGTTGATCAACCAATTCACCGTATCCCTGCGCGCCTGACCATTGGGCAAGGAATGATCCTTGATCTCCACATACGGCTCCACGTTCACGATCGCCTTCACCTGCTTCTCAATGCGCCGGGTGATCATGTCCGTCTTCTTGATGTCCGTTCCGATCGGCGCTTCAATGAACACGTTCACGTACTTGGGCTCGTTCACCGGGAAGAATTCCACTTTGGGCGGTACTACGATCAACAGAACGATCGCCAGCACGAGCAAACCGAAGGTGCCAAAGAGGAAAGTGCGCGGATGGTGTTTCACCAACGCATAGCGCAGGAACCTTTCGTAACGCGCTTCCAACTTTGGCAGGAAGACGTCCTGGAACCAACGTGTACCGGGCACGGCGATCTTCAGGTTGAGGATGCCGAGGATGCCAGCGAATATGGTGAAGGTGCCCAGACCGATGAGACCTTCCACACCCATGCCTTTGCCCAGCACGAATATGAGCGTACCGACCACAGCGAAGATGCCGGCCAAACGATAGACCTTCTTGGCATTGGGGTTCTCGCGTTCCACCTTCATGAACTGGGTGCTCAACGCCGGGTTCACCACCAAGGCCACGAAGAGCGACGAGCTCAGTGCCACCATGAAGGTGATCGGCATCCACTTCATGAATTGACCCATGAGACCCGGCCAGAACAGGAGTGGAACGAAGACCATGACCGTTGCCGTCGTAGCCGCCACGATGGGCAAGGTCACCTCGCCCACGGCCTTGCGTGTTGCTACCATGGCCGGCTCGCCGTTGCTCATGTGCCGGTAGATGTTCTCCACGATCACGATGCCATCATCCACCAACCGGCCAAGGGCCAGGATCAGCGAGAAGAGCACCATGATGTTGAGCGTGACACCCGCAGCGTTGAGGATGATGAAGCTGATGAACATGCTCATCGGGATCGCGAGACCCACGAAGAGCGCGTTGCGCAGCCCGAGGAAGAAGAGCAAGGTTCCCACCACCAGGATCACACCGAAGATGATGTGGTTGAAGAGCTCGTCCACCTGCACGCGCGTATCCTCGCTTTGGTCGCCTGTGATGGTCACGGTGACGTCTTCGGGGATCACCGACCCACGGGCTTCGGCCAGTATGACGCTGATCTTATCGCTGGCAATTATCAGGTTCTGACCGGCACGCTTGATCACATCGATCATCACCACCGGGTTACCATACTCCCGCGCGAAACTCTCGGCTTCCTTGTAGGCGAACTCCACCGTCGCGATATCGCGCAAGCGCACTTCTTTTTGGAATTCGTTCTTCACCACGATGTCGCGTATGGTCTCCATGTCCGCGAATTCGCCGACCACACGCACGGCGCGTCGCTGCCCGTCGGTGAGCACTTCGCCCCCGCTCATCGTCAGGTTCTCTGTCTGCAATGCCATGGTCACATCGCCGAAGTTCAATTCCAAGGCTTCCATCTTATAGAGATCAATGCTCACTTGCACTTCCTTCTCCGGCACCCCACGTATATCCACTTTGTTGATCTCTGGCAACGCTTCAATGCGGTCTTCCAGGATCTTGGCATAGTGGTTCAACTGGTCGATGCTGTAATCGCCGCTCAAGTTGATGTTCATCACCGGGATCATCTCGGAGAAGTTCATCTCGAAGATGCTCGGCTCGGAAGGCAGGTCCTTGGGGAAATCCACATCGCCCTGCGCTTTGTCCACTGCATCTTTCACCTTGCGCAAGGCTTCCGTTGGCGTGATGTTGTAATTGAACTTCACCTGGATGGTGCTGAAATTGGGCACCGAGGTGGAGTTGATCTCCTCCACCCCCGTAATGGTGTTGATCTCCTTCTCCAGGGGCTTGGTGATGAGCTTCTCGATATCCACCACAGAGCTGCTGTTGTACGGTGTGGCCACGTAGATCTCGGGCGTGATCACTTCGGGGAAGCTCTCTTTCGGCATGGCCGAATAGGAGTAAATGCCGAACACTGCGATCAGCACGCTGATCACCATCACCGTGGTGCGGTTCTTCACCGCCCAGCTGGTCACCGCGAATTGTTTACCGTGCCCTTCGCCGTAAGCTTCGTTCTCGATGTTGTTGTGCTCCATCTTCAATTCGTTTTGAACCACAACAACGCTACCACGTTACGGGTGCGTTCGATGGGTGTTATCATTTTGATCACAGCACCCTTTCGACCCTGTGGGTCGGCGCTACAGGTGCGTGCGATGGGTGTTGATATTTTGATCAGAGGTTGGTCACCTTTACTTGTTGCCCACCACCTACGCTTTTGGCTCCTTCATCCACCAGAACAGCTCCTTGCAAGCGGGCGGCGTCGCCTTCCAGCGGCTGGATCATAGTGTTGCTCCGGTAATCAGCCAAGCGTTCCACCATCACCTTGCGTGTGGTGGTCTTGCCCGCTAGGTCGTCCAGCACGAACACATAGTTGTTACCATTCACATCTTCTTGAATGGTGCGGCTGGGGACCACCAATGCATTCTCCTGGACCTGATCGCGGATATGGATCACGCTAAGCAGGTTGGGATGCAGCAGGCCATTGGACTGGGGTAGTCGCACGGTGATGCGGAACGTTCGGTTCGCCGGATCGATGAATGTGCTCACATTGCTCAGCGTGGCGATCAACGTGTCGTTCAAACTTGGGAACTCCACGCGCACCGGGTCGCCGACCTTCACACGCGTGAGGTAGCTCTCTGGCACATCGGCCTCCAATTGCGCTCCACTTGGATCCACCACGCGCACCACCGGCGTAACACCCGTCATGTCACCGATGCTCACCATGATCTGGTCCACGGTACCATCGAAGGGTGCGGTCACCTGCGTCATGCGGAGTTGCTCGCGCAAGGCGGATACACCGGCTTCGGCTTGTTCCTTCTGGCTCTTGGCCTGTAAAAATTGGATCTCGCTACCGATCTTCTGCTCCCACAAACGGCTCTGTTTCTCGAACACGTCCCTAGCCAGCGCAGCACCCGATCCGGCTGCCGCGATCTGCTTGTCCATGGCATCGTTGTCCAGGTCCACCAACAATTGCCCGCTGCGCACGCGGTCACCTTCCTTCACCAGTATACGGCGCACACGACCGCTACCCATGGCAAAAAGATCGGCGCTCTTGTCCGCCTTCACCGTACCGTGTACTTGCACGAAATGCTCGAAGGTTGAGGGCTGCAAGATCAAGGTGGTCACCGCAGGGAGGTTCTTATGTATCGTGGTGTCATGGTCGGCCACCCACGTTTCGGCTTCTTTGATCAGCAGACCGAGATCCTTGTATGCGGCTTTCAAACTATCCAACTCCGCTCGTTTACGGCCCAGATCGTCCGTTGACGTGGAGGCACCGCAGGCACTAAGCAGTGCGGCGATCAATAATGCGGGTAGCGTGGTCTTCATAGCGTTTTTGGTGGCGAGTTCAATAGAGGTCGAGTGCCTTGCGCAGGTCTGCGCGAGCCATAAGCAGCTCGACCATGCGTTGGATGTAGGCTTGTTGGGCGAGCAGGTAGTTCCCCTGCTCTTGGGTAAGTTCGAAGCTGGCGGCAGCACCGTTAGTGAATTTCACGTTGGTACGGTCCATGATGCTCTTGGAGAGCTCCAGGCTTCGCTCTTGTGTGCGGTAGTTCTCGAAGGCGGTGCGTGCAGTGCTCTTACTCTGTTCCGCAAAGGTCCGCAGGCGCTCCTCGGTGGCGGTTTTATTGATCTCCACCTGCTCCAGTGCGATTTCAGCCTGTTTCACCTTGTGGTAGCGATTGCCGCTGCTGAAGATGGGCACTGTCAACTTGACGCCCCATACCGTGGTGGGGAAGAACGGATACCTGCCTCCCGGGTCGAATTCAGGGCCGTTCCATACTTGTTGATGGTTGATATAGCCACCCAATGAAGGCATCGCTTTGGCCCGCTCGTTCTTGCGGTTCAATTCCTGCAACATCACGAGGTTGCCTGCAATGCGTTGCTCAATGTGCGTTGCGGGGTCCAGCGGTTGTTCGGTCAGCGCGGTCTCGTTGGCATCGTCCAGGATCTGATCCAGATCGTCGGTGAGCGTGATGGGGGTGCCCTGCGGAACGCCGAGCGTGAGTGCCAACAACATTTTGGCGATGTCCGCTTGTTGGACGAAACTGCGCTGCTGTGTGCGTGATCCTTCCAATTGGATGACGAGACGGTCCACATCCGTGCTTTCCATGAAGCCAGCGTCCTTCATGGCGGTGACCTCACGCACGCTCTTCTCCAATAGCGGGATCCCCTCACCAGCCAGCCGCGCGCCCTCTTCCGCAGCCAGCACTCCCAAATAGGCCTTTGCCGTTTGGTTGCGCGCATCCGCCGCGGTGAGTTCAACGTCCAACACGCTCTTTTCCGCAATGGTCCGTGTGGCTTTCAACCCAACAATGTAAGTGCCGTCGAAGATCAATTGGCTCAACGTTACCCCACCACTCGCATTCCATGGCAGGCCGAACTGTGCGGCAATGAATTCGGGCCCCGTGCCTGGCGTAAAGAAGTTCGGGATCAACTGCTTGGGCACATCAGTGAAGTTGTTCAGCGCTGCTTCCGCATTTATCTGTGGAAAGCCAATGGCTGTTATCTCTTTCACCTTCTGATGCGCCTTTTCCGCCTCCAACGCGCTTGATCGCACTTGGTAGCTCTGCTTGGAGGCCAGCTCCATGGCTTGTTGAAGGCTAAGGCTGATGGGACCTTGGGCATTGACCGTTACTCCCAACAGGAGTGATGCGATCGCGGTGGTGATCTTCATGCGGTGGTGCGTTCTTTCTTGACTTTCTTCTCCAAGTAGTCCAGACCCTTCTTGCTGGCAATGCCACGGATATGGTATTCGAAGTGCTTCCACAGCACATCGCTGATGTTGAACTGGTCTGGCGGGAATACATGCCCATCCCACGTGACGTCCATGCGGGAGGTGTATAGGCGCGTGACCACCTCCACATCCAGGTCCTCCCGATAAAGTCCTTCTTTGATGCCCTTCCTCATGTTCCCGCTTACGCAGCGATATATGTCCTTGCGCTCCGTTTCGTCCAGGATCGCCCAGGCCTTGGGGTGGTACTTCTGGAGATCGAATTGCACGCTCGGGTGTACACCGCCGATCTGCCCAACGATGAAGTTGGTGATCTCGTGGTTCTCGTCGATAGCGTTAAGGCCCTTGGCGCAAATGGCATCGATGGTGATGCGGTGGTGCTTGCATACGCCAGCCACGACCTGTTCCACCATATCGTTCTTGTCGGCGAAGTACTCGTAGAGCGTTTTCTTGCTCACCCGCAATTGGGTCGCCACTTCATCCATGGTCATGCTCTTCACTCCGAGGCGCATGAAGAGCTTGTGGGCTTGGTCAAGTATGTCCTTCTTCTTGATATCCATCGGATGGGGAACGGCGCGAACGGGGGCAAAGATAGAACTGCGGAAACGAAATGCAACTATAAACGTTTCCGTTGTGATGAATGGTTCTGGACGGTTGATGAACGGTCGCGATGAAATGGACCCGTGCCGCCCCAAACCAAAGTACCTGCGCACCCCTGTCGCTGTAGCGGTTGATCATTCAATGCTTCGTGAAACCGGTCCTTGGCCACGTGAGGATGCTTTTCAGCTCCACCCATAGCCAGCACGTTCGTTGGCGCTTCTAACGACCCTTCCGCTCATGTCAACCCACACCTGGTCGCTTTCGCCGCAGTCCGCATCGGCGCTCCTTGAAATAACATCTAAGGGTTTTTGGCCGTATGGTCCGTCCGCTACACCTTTGAGCGATGCGACGGCTCCTTACACCGATGTTGTGCGCCGTTGTGTGCGCCATGAGCTGGCAACAGGCGGCCGGTCAGGAGAACCCTGCCCGTATGGACTCCATAGTGCCTCTGCTGGACCCTGTTCGGCACGATACAGGCCAACTGGACATGCTGATCATGATGGCCGAATCGTGGGCCACATCGCCCAAAGCCTTCCCCTACCTGGCAAGACTGGATACACTTTCCGCCGAGCTGCTAATGGACCCATCCCCTGCGGTGCGGAAGCGCGCTCAACATGCACGGGGAGCCTACCACTTCTTTACCGGCTATCACGCCAAGTTCGAGCGCAACGTGCCGCTGGCGCTTCGCTCCTTCCAGCAGGCCATCCATGATTTCGGCGTAAACAACGAACAGCATGCGCTCGGTGAGAGCTATGACGCGCTGGGCATCCTCTTCAGGATAGCTGATGAAAGGAGCCATGCAGAAGCGGCCTTTCGCGAGGAACTGCGCATCGCGCGCACTATCCAGCATGAGAAGCTCAACATACAAGCCCTTGTGCACCTCGCCATGTTGCGAACCGACCAGAACGACCCGCGTGGTGCGCTTGCTATTCTCGACTCCTGTGGAAGAGGGGCGCCCGAGGATAGCTCCGCCGTGCTGAACGAGCGTGCACGGATCCTTATGAACCAAGGACAGAATGAAAAGGCCATGGCCGCCTTGAGGACCAGCCTCGCCATTGCAGCGCGATCCGATAACGGCTGGGACCAATTGCCAGTGCTTGCACCGCTCGCCCGCTGGAGCGCGCGCAACGGGGCGAGCAAAGAGGCGGCCCACTACGCACACCAATGTGCCGATCTTGCCCAGCGCATGGGCGATCTCACAGCCCAATGCGTTTGCCTCGTGCTGAAAGCCGACGCCCTGAGCGCACTCGGCGATAACAAGCAGGTGGAACAACTGCTCAACGAAGCATTGGACCTTGCACGAACGACCGGCAACGTTGGCGCAGCGCGTGAACTTGGCGATGAAGGCTCGCAATTGGAGGTCACTGCGCGACTAAAGGACCTCTATCTGGAACAAGGTCGAGACCGCGAAGCCAGCCGCATGACGCTGCTGTGGGCAGAACTCAAGGATAGCGTGGTCCGGATGAATGGTCGTGAAGAACTGCTGACGATGGAGTTCCAGCAGGAACTCTACGTGGATAGCCTAGCAAATGCGCTTGACGCGCAGCGAAGAGCGAACATCCACGAGCAACGCCTTTTGAGCGAACGGGCCAGGCGCAACATCTTATTGGTGATCGTGCTTGCGGTCGTTGCCATAGCCATCGCCCTATGGAGCCGATGGCGACTGCAGAAACGCAGCAACGCGGCCATCCTTTCCACTCAGGCCGATCTTGTTGAGAGTGAACGCCAGCGTGAAGCCTCCGAGGTTCGCACCCGTATAGCCCGCGATGTGCATGATCAACTCGGCAGCGATCTTACGAAGATCGTCATGCTCAGCGGCGAGGTAAAGGCCCTGGTCAGTGAGGACGTATCTGCGCTTCCCGGTATAGCGAATGACCTGGAACGTGTGGCCGGTGAAGCCAACCGCTCCCTTGGCGACATCGTTTGGGCCATCGACCCGCACCACGATTCCCTGGCAGGGTTGACGGAACGCGTACGTGCTCATTGCGAACACATGCTCAAGTGGAGCCATATGGAGCACAACATCGATTGTGTGCATAGCGGTCCCGACAGACCCTTGGACCCTGCCACCAAACGGGACATCTACCTGATCTTGCGTGAAGCGCTCAACAACGCGATCAAGTATTCGCAGGCTCAGCACATCGCGGTGGTCTTCCACACCGATGCGCGGTGCTTGGATATGACCGTACACGATAACGGAATAGGCATTGATGAAGCTAGCGCCAACGCAGGTCACGGCCTCTTGAATATGCAGCAACGTGCTCAGCGCATCGGATGGCGGTTGGAGATCGCCTCGAATGAACCGCAAGGATGCACGGTCCGCTTACGTGGGAATTTCGCTGATCCAGAACTTGCGGGAACACCTGTTCCAACCTACAAGGCCGTGGTGCCATAACAACCATGATGAAGAACCGCATACGTGCTTCGGTCTGCCTGCTGCTTGCGGCGATGGACTCCCCGTTGATGGCGCAAGACAGCCTACGGGTTGCGATGGGGAAACTCTTCCCAGCTCCAACAGCGCTTGGCGAATGGTCCGATACGGTGCGGATCGACCGCCTATTGGATAGCGTGAAAGTATGGGTGGCCAATGGCGAAACGGAACGATCCTCCACTTCCGCGCGTCTGGCTATAGAAGGCTTGGACGCTATCGCCGCTGAGCCGAGAAATGGTCAGTTGGCACAGCGCCAATTGCAAGCGGCGAGGCTGGAAGCCCACCATTACGCCGGACGCTATGCACAAGCTTTGAGCGCTTTTGCTCACATGCAACGTTTGGCCGAACGCATGGGCGATCCCAGGCAAATGGCCGCAGCCATATACTAGCAGGCCTACGAATACCGGGCCACGGCTGATATCGTCCGGGCCAAATCGCTAACCCTGCGCTCATTGAGCATTTTGGACACGTTGCCCGTTGACGGGAACCTGGCCAACACCTATTCTGGGTTGGGCACCATCCTGTGCTACGATGCAAAGATGGACAGCGCCCTTCTCGTTCAGCACAAGGCCCTGCATCTCTACAATGAACTGGATATGAAGAGCCATGCGGCGCTTTGCCAGATGGACATCGCAGAGGTCTTTATCAAAGAAACCCTGTTCGATAGTGCACTTCACTATTTGGATCTTGCACGATCCGAACTGCATAATGATGAGAACCTCGGACAGCGCTGCATCTATCTGGGCCAATTGGCCCGTGCTCTATGCGGTGTTGGACGGTATGATGAGGCTGTATCCATTCTTCTGGAAGCGGAACGCATCGCCTTGG
>Ga0105048_10019860_pt1 | contig 10278 bp, 9 predicted proteins | sample MAT05_FD_78382 | JGI IMG/M metagenome (GOLD analysis project Ga0105048, IMG submission 78382) | Freshwater microbial communities from Lake Fryxell liftoff mats and glacier meltwater in Antarctica - MAT-05 | ecosystem: Environmental > Aquatic > Freshwater > Ice > Liftoff microbial mat | place...
CGCGAAACCAGCGCCAGCCTTGCGGTCGCCCTGGCGCCCGGCTCGCTCGCGATCTGGAAGACAAGGTCCGGGTCGTCGCCCGCCGACTTGCTATCGGATATAATGCGGATCGCCTGCCTGTGCGAGCTTTGAAGCGTTGACAATTTGAACAGCAAGTCCCGCGCAAGCTCTTGTGATGCCGCACTGCCGTCGGCTGCCGCGACCGTCACGCTGGTGCTTGCCGATGCCGGTCGAAACAGGAAATAGCCGACGCCTGTCAAAGTGATGACCGCTGCAACCAGCGCCCCCCAAACCGGACTCAGGCGCCATGGACGGTGCGGGGTCGCGGCGGCCCGTGGTGGGTTGGGGGAGTGACTACTCCGATCGACGTTCGCTTCCTTTCCGGCGATGGATGCAACCGCATCGGCCAAGCTCTGCAGCGCCACGTTCCTGGCATGGCCGGTGGCCGGAATGCCGATCACTTGAAATTGGCGAAAGCCCATCGGCGGAAGGGCTCCGTCAAGCGTCACCGGAATAAGCTTGCCGCTGTCCCGCCCCTCGGCCGCCTCGTCGCGGACCCAGGTCGATTGCACTGACTCCGTGGACCAGAGCACCACTACGGCGTCTGCATCGTGAAGCGCCTGCTCGATTGCCCGGCTGAACTGGGTGCCGCCCTGGATATGGCGGTCCCACCAGACCGAATTCCCGGCCCGCTCCAAGGCTTTCGCTATGCCGCGGGCCTGATTGGCGTCGTTGCGGTCGTAACTCAAGAAGACGCTGGCCATGTGGATCCCCTCTAACCAATGATGCTGCGCGCCTACGCCGATCGACGCAAGCCGCATGGCATCGGCGGCGCGCACTTCATCTAAGCGGTTGGCAGCGGGGCGGGGGCGTCTTAAAGCGCTCGTCGCCCCGTTTCCGTTTCGGAAGCGAAGGCCTGGCCCAGGAGAGAGCATGACCCGCCCGCGCTTCAATCGCATCCTGTTGAAGTTGTCGGGCGAGGCGTTGATGGGCACGGGCCAGTTCGGGATCGACCAGGATGCGGTCGCCAGCCTTGCCAGCGAAGTCAAATCGGCGAGGGACCAGGGCTTCGAATTGTGCCTCGTCATCGGCGGCGGCAACATCTTTCGCGGGATGGCCGGGGCCGCCAAGGGCATGGACCGGGCGCAGGCCGATTATATGGGCATGCTGGCGACGGTGATGAACGCGCTGGCGATGCAGAATGCGCTCGAGCAGATCGGGGTCGAGACCCGTGTCCAGTCGGCGATCAAGATGGACCAGGTGTGCGAGCCGGTGATCCGCCGCCGCGCCGAGCGCCACCTTGCCAAGGGCCGCGTGGTGATCTTCGCCGCCGGCGTCGGAAGCCCTTATTTCACCACCGATACCGGCGCCGCTTTGCGCGCTGCCGAGATGAAGTGCGATGCCCTGTTCAAGGGCACCAGCGTCGATGGCGTCTACGATGCCGACCCGAAGAAAGTGACAGCCGCCAAGCGCTACGACACGATCGGGTTCGACCGCGTCCTCGCCGACGATCTCAAGGTGATGGACGCTTCGGCGGTGGCACTGTGCCGCGACAATGATATTCCGATCGTCGTGTTCAACGTCCGCCAGGCCGGCAATCTTGCCGAAGTGCTGGCCGGGCGCGGGATCGCGACGATCGTTCAGGACGGGAGTGACTAATGCCGACATATGACAAGGCCGACCTTCAACGCCGCATGAACGGGGCGCTCGAGGTGCTCAAGAATGACCTTGGCGGCTTGCGCACCGGTCGTGCCTCGACCGCCTTGCTCGACCCGGTGCAGGTCGAGGTCTATGGCGCCAACATGCCGCTCAACCAGGTGGCGACGGTGTCGGTCCCCGAACCGCGGCTGATCTCGGTCCAGGTGTGGGACAAGGGCAATGTCGGCCCGGTCGAGAAAGCGATCCGCTCTGCCGGGCTCGGGCTCAACCCGATCACCGACGGGACGATGATCCGCCTGCCGATCCCCGATCTGACTGAGGAACGACGCAAGGAACTGGCCAAGCTGGCCGGCCAATATGCCGAAAAGGCGCGGATCGCGGTGCGCAACGTCCGCCGCGACGGGATGGACCATCTCAAAACCGACGAGAAAAAGCACGACATCAGCGAGGACGAGCGCAAGCGGCTCGAGGTCGAGGTCCAGAAACTGACCGACGACACGATCAGGGACATCGATTCCGTGGCGCACGCCAAGGAACAGGAAATCCTCGGCAAGTGAGCATTCGCCCCGCCGCGCTGGAGGGGGCCGACCCGCCTGTCCAGCCTACGGGCGGAGGCGATGTTCCGCGCCATGTCGCGATCATCATGGACGGCAATGGGCGCTGGGCGGCAAAACGCGGCATGCCACGCGCCGCCGGCCATCGCGCTGGCGCCGAAGCGGTCCGCAAGACCCTGCGCGCCGCGGCCGAGGCCGGGGTCGAAGTACTCACGCTCTATGCCTTCTCGTCGGAGAATTGGCGCCGGCCGGAAGAAGAAGTCAGCGACCTCAAGGGATTGCTGAGCTTCTACATCGACAAGGAATTGCACACGCTCGAGCACGAGGGTGTCCGGCTGCGGCTGATCGGCGATCCGGCGGCGTTCGGTCCCCAGCTCGAAGCGCGGCTGCTGGGCGCGGTCGAGCGAACCGCCGCCAACCAGCGCCTGACGCTGGTGGTGGCGCTCAACTATGGCTCGCGCGGGGAGATTGCGGCCGCCGCGCGTCGGCTGGCCGAGGAAGTGCAAGGCGGGACGCGTGATCCGGCGAGCATCGATGAACTGGCGCTCGACCAAGCGATGCAGACCGCCGATCTGCCGCCGCTCGACCTCTTGATCCGTACCTCGGGCGAAATTCGCCTGTCCAACTTCCTGCTGTGGCAGGCGGCCTATGCCGAATTGATGTTCGTCGACACGTTGTGGCCCGATTTCGACGGGGATTGCCTGACCGCCGCGCTTGGCGATTTTGCCGCTCGCCAGCGCCGGTTCGGCGGCCGATGAACGAACTGCTCGTCCGTAGTGCAGCCGGGTTCGTGATGGCGGTGGTCGCGCTGATCGCGGCCTTCCTCGGGGGCTATGTATTTGCGGTTCTGGTCGCGATCGCGGCCGGGGCAATGTTCGTCGAATGGCGACGGCTGGTAGTCGGCTGGGGGGTCGGCTGGATGGTCGCCGGTTTCGCTTATGCGCTGGTACCCGCACTCGCCTTGCTGTGGCTTCGCGACCGCGCGCCGCAGGGCTTGGAACTGGTCTTCTGGGTGTTCATCGTCACCTGGACAACCGACATTGGCGCGTTCTTCGCCGGGCGCGCGATCGGCGGGCCCAAACTGGCGCCGGGGATCAGCCCCAACAAGACCTGGGCGGGCCTCATCGGCGGCATGGTCAGCGCCGGGCTCGCGGGCTGGGCATGGACCCAATATGTGATGCTTCCGGTGTCGCTGATCTGGCTCGCCCCCGCCTTCGCCGCCGCCGCGCAGGGCGGGGATCTTTTCGAAAGCTGGCTCAAGCGCCGAGGCGGGGCCAAGGACAGCGGCTCGATGCTTCCCGGTCATGGCGGGATCCTCGACCGACTCGACGGGCTGGTCGTGGTGGCGATGCTGACCGCTTTGTTCCAGGCTGGAGGCGTGCTGTGAAGCGGCGGATTTCGATCCTGGGCGCGACCGGATCGGTCGGCACCTCGACCCTCGACCTGGTCGAACGGCACCCCGACCGGTTCGAGGTGATCGCGCTGACCGCCGCGACCAATGCCGCCGCGCTTGCGACCTGCGCGCGCCGCACCGGCGCCAGGCTCGCGGTCATCGCCGACGAGCGAAAACTCGATGAATTACGCACTGCATTGGCCGGGACCGATTGCCGCGTCGCCACCGGGCACGACGCCATGCTCGAGGCGGCGGCGGGGGATGCCGAATGGGTGATGGCAGCGATTGCCGGATGCGCCGGGCTCGAGCCGGTGATGGCCGCAGTCGAGGCGGGACGGACGATCGCGCTCGCCAACAAGGAAGCCTTGGTCACCGCCGGCTCGCTGATGACCGACGCCGCGCGCCGGACGGGCGCCACCATCTTGCCGGTCGACAGCGAGCATAATGCTATTTTCCAATGCCTTGCGGGCAATAGTCACGACGGCGTCGCAAAATTGATCCTGACCGCCAGCGGCGGCCCGTTCCGCACTTGGTCCAAGGCCGACATGGATGTCGCGCGGCCCGAGCAGGCGCTGGCCCATCCCAACTGGTCGATGGGCGACAAAATCTCGATCGACAGCGCGACGATGATGAACAAGGGGCTCGAGCTGATCGAGGCGCATCACCTGTTCGGCCTGCCGTCGGAGCGGATCGACATCCTCGTCCATCCCCAGTCGGTGATCCATTCGATGGTCGAATATGTCGACGGATCGGTGATCGCGCAGCTTGGTTCGCCCGACATGCGAATCCCGATCGCCCATGTTCTGGCGTGGCCCGAACGCATCGCCACCCGCGCCGAGACGCTCGACCTGATCAAGATCGCGACCTTGTCGTTCGAGCCGCCCGACGACGTCCGCTTTCCCTCGCTCCGGCTGGCGCGCGCCGCCTTGGAGAGCGGGAAGGGGGAGGCAATCGTCCTCAACGCGGCCAACGAACTCGCGGTCGCCGCCTTCCTCGACCGGCGGATCGCGTTTGGCGACATCGCCCGGATCGTCGAACGCGCGATCGATCAAACCGCGGCCCCCGCGCCAGGATCGATCGCCGAAGTTATCGACATCGACCGGTCGGTGCGCCACAAGGTCGGCCAATCCCTCCAATCGATGGTCGCCTGATGCTTTCCCAACCGCCGGTCTGGCTCATCATCCTCGCCTTCCTGGCGGCGCTCGGGCCGTTGATCGTCTTCCATGAGCTCGGCCATTACTGGGTGGCGCGCTGGTTCGGGGTCGGCGCCGAAACCTTTTCGATCGGATTCGGCAAGGAAGTCGCGGGCTGGACCGACAAGCGTGGCACCCGCTGGAAGATCGGGCTGCTGCCGCTCGGCGGCTATGTGAAGTTCACCGGCGACGACGACCCGTCGAGCGTCACCGACCACAGCGACAATCTGCCCGCCAACCAGCGGCGCCACAGCTTTCACCTCCGTCCGCCCTGGCAGCGTTTCCTGATCGTGCTGGCCGGGCCGATGACCAATTTCCTCATCGCCATCCTGATCTTCGCCGCTTTCTTCGCCGCTTATGGCGTGCCGCAGACGCCGACCATCGTTCGCGCCGTGGTCGCGGGCGGCGCGGCCGAGCAGGCCGGGATCCGCAGCGGCGACCGAATCGTCGAGATTGCCGGGCGCGCGACCCCCAGGTTCGAGGATCTGCAGAACGTCGTCATGCTCCGCCCGGCGGAAACGGTCGACGTCCGCCTTGAGCGCGACGGCCGACAGTTGGTCATTCCAGCGCGGCTCGGAATGGTCGAACAGGTCGATCGCTTCGGCCAGCGCTTCAGTATCGGCCAGTTGGGGGTAGGCGGCGGCCAGCATGTGCTGGTCAAGATTCCCGCCAGTCGCCTGCTGCCCGAGGCGGCGTCGACCACCGTCAAGACCACGACGATGATGATCGACGGTCTGTGGCAGATCATAAGCGGCCGCCGCTCGCTCACGGAATTGGGCGGGCCGCTGCGCATGGCGCAGATTGCCGGGCAGCAGGCGTCGCTCGGGCTATTCGAGTTCGTCCAGCTGATTGCTTTCTTCTCGATTAATCTGGGATTCATCAACCTGTTGCCAATCCCGATGCTGGATGGCGGTCACCTTGTCCTTTACGCGATCGAGGCGGTCCGGCGGCGTCCGGCCAGCGAACGGGTGGTGGAATGGGCGTTCCGTGGCGGGCTGGCCTTCCTGCTGGCGCTACTGTTGGTCGCAACCTTCAACGATCTCAGCTTTTTCGGGCTGTGGGATGGTGTTGGGCGCTTGATTGGTTAGCGGGGTTGGGGCAGGGCTTGGCGAACAATGACTGGCGTCGCGTACCTAAGCGCACGCTTTCAGCAAGAGGCGGGAACGCGTGATTTCAAGTACCAAGTCAATCGGCACGCGCGCAGGCGCCATGCTTCTGGTCGGAACGATGCTCGGCGGCGTCTCGTCGCCGCTGCTCGCCCAGGTTGCCGCCGCGCAACCCGCGCCAGTGGCGGCCCAGCCGGCTCCGGTGGTGGCCCAGCCCGCCCCGATGCAGGTCAGTCGCGCGCCGGTCACCGGAACGATCCGCTCGATCTCGGTGCGCGGCGCTGAACGGCTCGAGCCGGCGACCGTCATTTCCTACTCCAACCTGTCACCAGGCCAGGATTATTCGGCGGAATCGCTCGATACCGCACTCAAGGATCTCTACGCGACCGAGCTGTTCTCCGACGTGGTGATCACCGGTGCCGAGAGTGGCGCTTTGGTGCTCCAGATCAAGGAGAATCCGGTCATCAACCGGATCATCCTCGAGGGCAACAAGCGCATCAAGGACGACAAGATCCAGCCCGAGATCCGGCTCGCCCCGCGCCAGATCTTCACCCGCTCGAAGGTCCGCTCGGACGTCGACCGGATCATCGAATTGTACAAGCGCGGCGGGCGCTTCGCCGCGACGGTCGAACCCAAGATCGTCCAGCTCGACCAGAATCGCGTCGATCTGGTGTTCGAGATCAACGAAGGCCCGACCTCCAAGGTCCGCGCCATCAACATCATCGGCAACGACCAATATGGCGACGGCCGCCTGCGCAAGGAAATGTACACCAAGGAAGCCGGCGGCATCCTCGGCATCCTCAAGTCCAACGACAGCTACGATCCCGATCGTCTCGCCGCCGACCAGCAGAAGCTGCGCGCCTTCTACCTGACCGAGGGCTATGCCGACTTCCGCGTTGTCTCGGCGCTGGCCGAGCTGACCCCCGATCGCCGCGACTTCGTCATCACCTACGTGGTCGAGGAAGGCCCGCGCTACAAATTCGGCACGATCGAAGCCGAGAGCAGCCTGCGCGACCTCAGCAAGGAGACCATCGCCAGCTACATCCGACTTCGCCCGGGTGACTGGTTCAATGCCAAGGCGGTCGAGGACGTCGTCGCCGGCCTCAGCGAGATCGCCGGTTCGCAGGGCTATGCCTTCTCCGACATCAACCCGGCCTATGACCGCGACGTCGAAAAGCGCCTGATGAACATCCAGTTCCGGGTCAACGAATCGCCGCGCGTCTATATCGAGCGGATCGATATCAACGGTAACACCATCACCCGCGACAAGGTCATCCGCCGCGAATTCCGGGTCAATGAGGGCGACGCCTTCAACGCGATCAAGATCAAGCGCTCGCAGGACCGGATCCAGTCGCTCGGCTTCTTCCAGGAGAAGATGGAGATCAAGCAGTCGCAGGGCTCGAGCCCCGATCGCGTGATCCTGGCGGTCGACGTAGAGGAGAAATCAACCGGCGAGCTGCAGCTGTCGGCGGGTTATTCAAGCCTTGAGAAGTTCATCGTATCGGCGACCATCGCGCAGCGCAATTTCCTCGGCAAGGGCCAGGAAGTGAATGCCGGGGTCAACTGGTCGCGCTACTCGCGTTCGGCCCAGATCGGTTTTGTCGAGCCCTATCTGTTCGACAAGAACATCCTGCTCGGTGGTGAAATCTACCGCCGCGATCTCAACAGCTTCAGCCGCAGCGGCAGCGGCGACCGCAACACCACTTACTCGCAGCTCAGCACCGGTGCCTCGCTCCGCCTCGGTTTCCCGGTTACCGAATTCATCAGCTTCGGCACCCGCTACCAGATCGTCCAGGACGAATTGACGCTCGACGAGGGCACCTTCTTCAGCGACCTCGACGGCGACCCCTTGACGTCGCCGACCTGCGACCCGCTCAGGGCCGGTCGTTATCTGTGCGACCAGCTCGGCACGACGATCAGTTCGGTGGTCGGTTATTCGTTGATCTTCGACAATCGCAACGGCATCCGCGCGACGCGCGGGCAGCGCGTCGTCCTCAGCCAGGACTTTGCCGGTCTTGGGGGCGACGTCCGCTACGCCCGTACTCGGCTTGACGGCACCAAATACTTCAGCCTGCCGAAGGACTTCCTGCTCTCGGTTCATGGCGAGGCGGGCTACATCCATCCGCTGCAAAGCGACCCAGGCCCCGGCCGCGACGCGATCCGCCTGAGCGATCGCTTCTTCGGTGCCCAGATGCGCGGCTTCGACATTCGCGGCATCGGGCCGCGGATCGAGCGCATCCAATATGGCGATCTGCTGGGCAATCTGTCGACTGACGCCGACACGTTCAGCGACGCGATCGGCGGGCGGGCTTATTATATGGGCCGGATCGAGCTCGAGATTCCGGTCAGCGCCAACATCCGCAGCCTTGGCCTTCGTCCCGCGGCGTTCATCGACATCGGCTCGGTGTTCGGGGTCAAGAAACCCAACCTCGAGAATATCCTGGTCGCCTGCAGTCCTAATCGAGCGGGCTTGGCGACTGTGTTCCGCCGTCCGACCGATAATCCGCTGGACCTCAACTGCCCGGCCGACATTCCTGAGACGGAAGGCGCACAGATCGTCGATTACACCGCGCAACCGGGCTTCAAGGAATTCTTCCTCGGCAATTCGCCCAAGCCGCGCCTGTCGATCGGCATCGGGGTCAACTGGATTTCGCCCTTCGGTCCATTGAGGATCGACATCGCCAAGGCCCTGCTCAAGCAGAAGGGTGATGAAACCAAATTCTTCTCGTTCAATGTAGGAACCCAATTCTGATGCGCAAAACCATCGTTGCCGTCGCCTTTGCCGCGACCGCCTTCACGCTTCCGTCGGTCGCCATTGCCGCGCCTGCCGTGCTGATCGTCGATCTCGACAAGGTGCTGACCGATTGCACCGCCTGCCGCGCCGCCACGACCACGATCCAGGGTCAGGTCCAGCAGGGCCAGAGCCGCGCCCAGGCGCTCGAGAATCAGCTCAAGCCCGAAGCCGCCGCGCTCGACGCTGCGGTCAAGGCGCTTGGCGGAAAAGCCCCCGATGCTGCGCTGCGGACTCGCGTAACTGCCTTCCAGACCAAGCAGCAGGCCGCCCAGACCGAGCTCGCCAATCGCCAGCGTTCGATCGAATCGACCCAGGCCAATGTCCAGACGCAGATTGCCAACCGCGTGGTGCTGATTTCGGAGCAGGTGCGCGCGCGTCGCCAGGCCGATGTCGTGATGGGCAAGAATGCGACCTTGGCGAGCAATCCGGCGAGCGACATCACCGGCGAAGTGCTCGCCGCCTTGAACCAGCAGCTTCCGTCGGTCAGCGTCACCCCGCTGCCGCAGCAGGCGCGTCCGGCCGGCCGCTAAGCGTCATGAATGAAGGAAGCGCCACTCTCGGCCCGCTCGACGTGACGCGGGTGATGGAGGCGCTTCCGCATCGTTATCCGATGCTGCTGGTCGACCGGGTCGAACGGCTCGAGCGCGACGTGTCGATCACCGCGATCAAGGCGGTGACGATCAACGAGCCATTCTTCCAGGGCCATTTCCCCGGTCGTCCGATCATGCCGGGCGTGCTGATCGTCGAGGCGCTGGCGCAGGCCGCCGGCGTGCTCGCGGTCGAGAGTCTCGGCCTCGCCGGCTCGGGCAAACTGGTCTATTTCATGGCCATTGACGGCGCCAAGTTCCGCCTTCCGGTCGAGCCCGGCTGCCTGCTCACGCTCGACGTCGAGTTCGTCCAGAAGCGCGCATCGGTGTGCAAATTCTCGGGCCGTGCGACGGTCGACGGCAAGCTCGCCGCCGAAGCCAATTTCACGGCGATGATCGCGGATCCGCCGACCGCCTGATTTTCCAGCCGCCGTCGCATCGTTCGACGCGGAAGGCGGCGGCGAAAGCCTTGCTCTCCAGCACGCTCACCGGCTCTCCATCGGCGATGACCGCGTTCTGGTCTACCAGCAGCACCCGGTCGAAGCGCGCCACCATCCCCAGATCGTGGACCGAAACCAGCGCCGCGCTGTGGTTGGCCGTCACTTCGGCGCGTACGATCTGGATCGTCCGAAGTACCCAATAAGGGTCGAGGTTGGACAAGGGCTCGTCGAGCAATAGCAACCGGGCCTTGCCGGCAATTGCCCGCCCGAGCATCGCCCGCGCCCGCTCGCCGGTCGACAATCGGTCGATCGGCCGAGCGACGAGCGGGGCGAGTTCGAGCAAGTCGGTGAGCGCGCCGATCCGCGCCGGATCGGGCGCACCCAGCCCGAACTTGAGATAGTCCGCCACCGCCACCGGCCATGCCGCCTCGCGCGTGGCGGGCAGGAAGGCGAGCAGGCGGCGGCGCTGCGCCTCGGCGGTCGCGTCGATCTCGATCCCGTCGATCGTTACCGCGCCACCCGCATCCTCGGTCCGCGCCAGCGCGCGCAGCA
>Ga0105048_10019861_pt1 | contig 10278 bp, 7 predicted proteins | sample MAT05_FD_78382 | JGI IMG/M metagenome (GOLD analysis project Ga0105048, IMG submission 78382) | Freshwater microbial communities from Lake Fryxell liftoff mats and glacier meltwater in Antarctica - MAT-05 | ecosystem: Environmental > Aquatic > Freshwater > Ice > Liftoff microbial mat | place...
AGGCCGACCCCGCCGATTCCCGTCCAATGAGTCACGCGGGCCCACTTGGTTTCGGTCATCCCGTTGGTCTCATCGGGCCGCGCCACTCTCGGCAAGCCCGGAATCTCGCGGCCTCGAAGAAGAAATCCCGTCGACAGATCCGCGCGGTTGGCGCAAACGCTGCTCATAAGGATTCTCCCGATTCCCACGTGATTTCAGACTCTTCCCATTCTCTCGCGAACGCCGCCTCGGCATTGAGTTTGTCGGAAAGCGCATCGGCCCCCGGGTTTCCAGCCGCGTCGAATCGGGACACGACTCCGTTCGGGACAGGAGGGACAGTTGCCGAACGGCATGTTTGGTTTGCGCGGGAGGTTCATTCCCACGACCGCCAACTCAAGGCGTTTGTGCGCGGAACATACCCCGCCGTCCGTGACATCGAGGATGTGGTCCAAGAGTCTTATCTCAGGCTGTGGAAAGCGGCGGCCCAAGAACCGATCGATTCGGCCAAGGCATTCCTGTTCCTCGTCGCCCGCCGCGTGGCCCTCAATTTCATCCGTAAGCAGCGCAATGCGCCCTTCGATCCTTTCGGCGATCGCGTGGCCGCGCGGATTGTGGAAGAGAAGCCGGACGCGGCCGAGGCGCTTCTGGTTCAAGAACGCATCGACCTCCTGGCCGATGCGCTCATGACGCTTCCTCCCCGATGCCGAGACGTCACGGTATTGCACAAAGTAAAAGGGCTGAGCCACAAGGAAGTGGCCGTGCAGTTGGGTATCAGCGAGCGCACGGTCGAAGCCCATGTGCGCACGGGCGTTTCCCGCTGTCACGCTTACCTGAGCAAACTTGGATTGGAATCCCTCCGCCGCAATGAAACCTAAGTTCCCCGAGACAACGCGGGCTGCGGACAATTGGGAGAGCGAGCCCTTGGAATGGCCCCGTTCAGCCGGTCAAATGGAGAGTCTCCTGGCCGCCCTCGACTTGAGGAAGAAACGCCGGCTCCGCAGACGCCGGCGGGCTCTCTCTGCAGTGGCCGCGGTCGGGGCGACCGCGCTTGTGATTCTGGGATTATTTGTCCTTCCGGTAACGACGCCGATTCCGCCGGAGACACGCGGTTTGGGGTCCGCACGGCTGCGCTCGGTGGTCGTCACCGCGCCGGAGCGTCGCGAGCTTCCCGACGGGTCGATCGTCGAGCTTAGGGCGGGGGCGGAGATCGAACTCGCCTTTTGTCGGGAGGCCCGGACGGTGCGGCTGCTTCGGGGCGAAGCTCTCTTTGACGTGGTTTCAGACTCACGCCGGCCCTTCGTGGTCGCGGCCGGGTTGGTCCGGTTCCGCGCCGTCGGAACGGCGTTTTCGGTGGGGCTGCGGGCGGATTCGGCGGAGATGCTGGTCACGGAGGGAACGGTCGAAGTCGAGCGCCTCGGACCCGGGAACACGCAGCCGGAGTCTGCGCCGGCGGCTCCTGCCCCGGAGGAAGCGGCCTCCGCTCCTCTGACGACGGTGGCTGCGGGAAATCGCATCGTGGTCGGATTCGCGGATACTCACGTGCCGGCGGTGCTGCCCGCGTCGCCGTCGGAGACGAGCGAAAAACTTTCGTGGCGGGTGCCGCGACTGGAGTTCAATGCAACACCGCTGGCGGAGGTGCTCCTCCTTCTTGATCGCCATCGCGGGAGGCAAATCAATCTCGCGCAGGCCGAACTGGGCCGCCTGGAAATCAGCGGCTCGCTGCGAGCGGACAACATCGAGCCTCTCCTCGAGATCCTGGATATCACCTATCGAATCCAAGCCGTGCGCTCTCCCGACGGCAAAATCGAGCTGAAGCGACGTCCCTGAGCGAGCGGCCATCACGGCGTCGCGGTGGCGGGGTGCCGACCGGACGCCTTGAAAAAATCTGTCGATTTCTCTACGGGCTATCGCGGCGTCGCGGGTCTCCCGGATATGCCCACACCACATTTTGTTTCGCGGGCCTGGAGGGCTTGGGCCCCGGGCTTGCTGGGGATCGCCTTGTTGCTGCCGCTGGCGGCGGCCGAAAAGTTGCCGTTCGATATCCCCGCCGGAACGGCGGAGGTGACGATCAAGGCGTTCATCGTCCAGTCCGGAGCGGAGGTCGTCTATCCGGCCGAAATCGCACGCGGAGTGAAGACGCTCGCGGTCAAAGGCGATTGGACCCCTGCGGAAGCGATCCGTCAGCTGCTCCAAGGGACGAATCTGAGCGCCAAACAGGACGGGAAGAGTCCGACCTTTATGATTACCCGCGACCCAAACGAAACAAGGGCGGTCGCGGAGCCCAACCGCGGCCGTCCCCGGACGAGTGAAAGGCCGGGCGACGGGACAATATCCCTGACCGAGGTGGAGGTGACCGGTTCGCGCATCCGCGGCGTCTTTGGCGAAGCGACGGTCCAACCGGTGATCAGCTTCACCGCCGCCGAACTCGAACAGATGGGTTTGCAGGTGATGACCGACCTCAATTCCTATATCCCCCAGCTTCCGACGATCGCATGGGAGAGCACGCCGGAAACAGGAAACACCAACCTCGCCAACAACGGCGGCCGGATCAATTTCAACGGCGGCCTGCGCAATCTCGGCAACACGGCCACGCTTCTGCTCGTCAACGGACGTCGCGTGCCCAAGCTCGGCACGGCCACCGGGGCCGATGCCTACGATCTGAGCGGAATACCCATGTCGTCCATCGAACGCATCGAGGTGCTCACCGACGGTGCGTCCGCCGTGTATGGTGCGGACGCCCTCGCCGGAGTGATCAACATCATCCTCAAGCGCGACTACCGCGGTTCGCAGGTGACCGCGACCTATGGAAACACGTTCGAGAGCGACACGGGTTACCGGAATCTTCAATTGTCCGCGGGCTACGGCACAGGCAAGCTATCGCTCAACGTCTCCGCCAATTGGTCGAAAACCAACTCCCTGTCACCGCGCGACCGCTGGTTCAGCGCCTCCAACGATCGTCGACCCCTCGGTGGCACGGACGGACGCGGTATCATTCGTGAAGGTCCCGGCAGCATCCGGACCCAAAGCGGGGAAAATCTTCCCGGGCTCAACTCGCCCGAAGCGCCCATTCCTCCGCGCTCGACCGGCGTCAATCTGGCGGTCGCCGACTTTGCCAACGCCGGCCCGATGCCGGGAATCTTCGACGCTCCAAAATACCAGGTCTTTGGCGACCGGGGCAATCGGGGGGCCAATCTGCGCTCGGAATACGAATACCGGCCGTGGTTGACCGCCTTCGTCGAGGGCACGTGGAACGAATTGACCTCCTACCGCCCCGCCAATCCGATAGCCGTTTCCGTCCTCGTGCCGGCGGGTTATACCGGAAATCCCTTCGGAACGCCCATTTTTGTGCGGCGCGTTTTTTGGGAGATGATGCCGCTGCTGGAGACCAACATCGAGACGGTGACCAAGACCGTTCTGACGGGAGTCCGCGGGCAACTGCCCCATGGATGGCGTTACGAAGCCGGGGTGCAGAAGCAGGAATCCGCCTACAGTGTGACCGGGGCCGGTGGCGGTGGCGTTTTCCAAGGCACGACGGCCCTGCAGGCGGCGATCAACGATCCCCTCCGCCGCCCGATCGTGCTCAACGACGGCACGCTCAATTCCCCCAATTCCAAAGAACTCCTCATGAGCATGCTGCTCAACGGCAGCTACGCGGAGCGTCCGGAAGTCTGGACCTATGACCTGAAGGCCGACGGCCCGGTCTGGCCCCTGCCTGCCGGCGAAATCAAGGTGGCCGTGGGCTTGGAACTCCAGGAGGAATACGCCAAGTTTGTCATTCCGGCCAACGATATTTTCGGTCGTCTGGCGAGGGCGGTGGAGCGCAACTCCAACGGGGTCTTCGCCGAGGTCCAGGTGCCGCTCGTCTCGGCGGAAAAACCGTTGCCCTTGGTTCACAAGCTCAGTGCCAACGTTTCCGCCCGCCGTGACGACTACTCGGATTTCGGTTCCAAGACGGTGCCGCGCTACAGCCTTTTCTACTATCCGTTCAAGCCGCTCGCCCTGCGCGGCAGTTTCGGGAAGGGGTTCAAGGCGCCGACATTGTCCCAAACTTACGCTCCGATGCGCGATTCAAACGTCACGATCGGCATCGGCGCGGCGATCTTCGATCCCGAGCGGAACGGCGAAATCGTCACCGGCGCGGTGCTCCAGCGACAGGGGGGCAATCTGGCCCTCAAACCGGAGGAGTCGGAGAATCTCAATCTGGGCGTTTTGCTGGAGGTGCCGTTCGCGAAGGGACTTTCGTTTTCCGTCGACTACTACGAAATCAAGCAGACCGATCGCGTGGGCGGATCCCTTCCGGAAATCATCCGCAACTTTCCGGAGCGCCTGACCCGGGCCGAACCTTCGCCGGCGGACGTCGCCGCGAGGATTCCCGGCATCATCATCGGAGCGGATGTTCGCTCGATCAACCTTTCCAGCTATGAGGCGGCGGGACTGGACTACCAGCTCCGCTACATCCGCCGGTTCGATTCGTTGGGGACTTTCAGCCTGAGACTCACGGCCAACAAGCCCAAGCGGGCTCTCCTGCGCGGCGCCCCCGACGCGCTCCCGCGGAACAATCTTCCCGGCGGGTATTGGCGCGGAACCGGCGTTTTGACCTGGAACCGAGGTCCCGTGGGCGCGGGTGTCACGGCCACCTACACCTCGCCGTATGTCGGGCGCTATTTTCCGGGCGGGACCTTTTTCAACAACAACACGCAGTTCAACAAGTCCGTCACCCTGTGGGACGCGAATGTCTCGTATAACTTCGGGGGCGACCGGCGGCAGTCCAAAGCTTGGACCCGAAATCTGTTCGGGGATCTCCGGTTAAGCGCCAACGTCTACAACGTCCTCGAAAAGGAGCCGCAGATCAACGCGACCGGTTCGCCGATCCTCGGCACGATCGATCCCCGGGGCCGTCGGTATCAGGTTTCCTTGAACCGAAAGTTCTAGCTCCGCGATTCCGCACCCGCTTCCGCTCAAACAACTCCCCCGTTACCCGCCCGCCTCCTCCGATGATCAAACTCCTGCCGCTCGCCCTGCTGATCCACGCCTCGGGAATTCTCCTCGCTCAAAGCGGCTATGTCGTCAACGGCCGCATCGATGGCCTGGCCGACGGCCCGGTCCGGATGCACCGGGTGTTCGACGGCACCGTGGCCGACGAAACGGAGGCGCGGAGAGGCGCGTTCGTCTTCTCCAAGCCCGGGGCTTTCGTGGGAAACAAAGTCTATCTTGCCGGTGCCGGTATGGCGCGCGTGGAACTCTACCTCGAGCCGGGCACCATCACCGTGGAGCGCGGCGCGGCCGGCAAAATTGTCGCGTCGGGAACGCCGTCGAACGACGCCCACGGGCGCTATCTCGCCGAAGTGGCGCCGATCGAAGCGAAGATCGCCGAATTGCGCACGCGGCACCGGCAGGAAAAGGACCCGGACCTCAAGGACCGGATCGGAAAGGAACTGGGACACCAGTTGAGCGCGGTTTTTTATCCGTTCCGCCGCGCGTTCGCCTTGCGGAACAACCGGACCATCCTCGCGGCCGAGTTCCTGTCCGCCGGCACCGGCGGACTGACGTTTGCCGACATGAAGGCATTGCTGGGCAGCCTGGATCCCGCGACTCCGGAAAACTGGTATACCAACCGGCTGAAGGAACGTTGCGAAATTCTCGATCGGACCGATTTCGGCAAGGTGGCTCCGGATTTTACCCTCCCGGACCCCGCGGGCACTCCGATCACGCTCTCATCCTTGCGGGGCAGTTACGTCTTGGTTGATTTCTGGGCGTCTTGGTGCGCGCCGTGCCGTGCGGAGAACAAGAATGTGATGAAACTCTACGATCGTTACCGCGGGGCTGGTTTTACGGTGATCAGCGTATCCATCGACAACGACCGGGCGAAGTGGGAGAAGGCGATTCGCGAAGACGGGCTGCCATGGCATAACGTCTCCAGTCTGACGGGTTGGAACTGCCCGGTGGCTCGCAGCCTGGGGGTCGCCTACGGCATGTCCGGGATTCCATACACATTGCTGCTGGATCGCGAAGGCCGGGTGATCGGCCACAATGTCACCGGAAAGCGTCTGGAATCGAAGCTTGAGCAACTGCTGGGCGCGTCCGTTACCGGAAAATAGGTTCGGCATCCTGCCGCGCCCCGCGCCCAACTTCTCGTCTCCAACGGCAAGGACCGGACCGCCAACACCCCCGCGCGTCGAGTTTCCGTTCCTGCAAAAAATCTACGGCTACTACGGCGCCGGCTCCCGCGTCGCCAATACCCTACTCCCCCTTGAGGGCCACGACTACGGTCCTTCCGAGCGCGGGGCCGCCTACCGCTTTCTCGCGGCCGAGCTCGGGCTCGATCTCCGGGTGGCGACCAACGCCGCCGGCGGGATCGACGAATCCTCCGCGACCATCGAGCGCGCCGACGCCCTGCGCGTTTTCACGGCGGATTTCCCCCTTGCCCCCGCACGCCCTGCACGGCGCCGCCGCCATCGGCCGCGCGCTGGCTGCGTTGCAAAAGCCGTAGCCCTCGGCTTTTGCCCGGACGGGTCGCCACTCCTTGGTCCCCGGAATTTTTTGCCACGAAAAGCACAAAGATCCGCCCCCTTCGTCCCCATCTCCCGCGCGCCTGTAGGCGCAACGCAACCTCCGCCGAAGCCGAAGTCCCCTTGTGTTTTTCGTGGCAAAAATCCGGTGCTCTCCATCCGAAATGCAGGGGCCCGAACGAGTCCCGGCCCCGCCTTCACCCTCCTCAGCACCCGGGCGCAAAAAAAACCGCCGCGAGCGAACTCGCGGCGGTTTCGGAAAAACCAGTCGGCCGAATCAGGCGACGTGCTTCGAGACGAGCTTCGTCATCTCGAACATGCTGACCTTGGCCTTGCCACCGAAGACAACCTTCAGGGCGGCGTCGGCATTGATCTGCTTCCGGTCCTTCTTATCCTGAAGACCGTTCTTCTTGATGTATTCCCAGAGCTTCTTGGTGAGCTCCGTGCGGGGGAGCGGTTTCGAGCCCACGACGGCCGACAGGGCGGCGTCAGGCGTGACGGGTTTCATGAACGCGGCGTTTGGTTTACGAGCAGCTTTTTTGGCCATAGTGGATTTGGGTTTAAGTGCTTTCGACTGAAAGCAGCCCTGTTTTAGAGGGAAGGGACCGAACTTTCCGAGGAAAATATTGCACAATCGTTGAAATCTCAGAGGGAGATCGGCCTTGCCTCCCCGGCGCGGGTTCGTAACTCGCGCGTCAACCCCGGTCGTCGACCTGCACGAACTGCTGGTAAAGCGCCGCGTAGCGTCCCCCTGCGGCCAGCAACTGCGGATGCGTGCCGCGCTCGACGATCAACCCTTGGTCGAGCACCAGCACGAGGTCGGCATGGCGGATCGTGCTCAACCGGTGCGCCACGACAAAGCTTGTGCGACCGCGCAACAACTGGAGCAGCGCGGTCTGAAGCCGCGCCTCCGTGAGGGCGTCGATCGAACTCGTCGCCTCGTCGAGGATCACGAGCCGCGGATCCGCGAGGAGCGCACGGGCGAAACACACGACCTGGCGCTGACCCACCGAAAGGCTCGCCCCGCGCTCGCCCACCTCCGTGTGCAGTCCCTGCGGAAGAGCTTCGAGCAGGTCGAGGCAGTCTAAATGCGCGGCCGCCGCACGCACCTCGGCGTCGGTCGCCTCCGGTTTCGCAAGCCGGATGTTCTCCATCACGGTGCCGCTGAAGAGAAAGTTCTGCTGCTGCACCGCGCCCATCTGCCGGTGAAGCGAGTGCCCGGTGATGCTGCGGATCTCGCGACCGTCGACCAACAGCGCGCCGGAGGTCGGCAGGTAGAACTTCGAAACGAGATTGATGATCGAGCTCTTGCCGCTGCCGGTGTGGCCCACGAGCGCGATCGTCTGGCCGGGCTCGGCGACGAAGTTGATGTCGCGCAACACGAGCCGCGCCGGGTCGTAGCCGAAGCTCAGGCTACGGAACTCCACTCTGACTCCGCGCGCTGTCGGCTCGGATGCGGCGGCACCGAAGCGCGGATCGGGCAGCGCGACGGCGTCGGGCGCGTCCACCCAATCCGGCACGGCGTCGATCAGCTTGAAGACCCGCTCGGCTCCGGCCATCGCGACGAGGGCTTGGTTGTATTGCGTGCCGATGATCGCGATCGGCGCGAAGAACTGGTTCGCGAGCAGGAAAAACGTGATCAGCGCGCCCATCGTCATGTCCCCGTGGAAGACCCGCCAGCCGCCGAACATCAGCAAAATCGCGACGAAGAACTGGCTGTTAAGCTCGAGGAGCGGAGTGAGGATCGCCGAGGTGCGCGCCAGCGCGATGTTGTAGAGCGAGTGGTCGGCGAGGAGGGTGCGGAAGAGGCCGGCGTTGGTCGTCTGCCGCACGAAGCCCTGCGTGACCCGGATGCCGTTGACCGACTCGGCGAGCGTCGCCGTGACCCGGCTGAAGCTCTCGCTCGCGGCGCGCGAGTAGAGGCTGAGTTTCACCCGGAAGTGCCGGTTGATCGCCCAGAGGATCGGCGCCATCGCCAGCACCATCAGGAAGAGCACCCAGTCGCTCTTCAGCATCACGACGGCCGCGAATACCATCGTGCCGCCCTGGATCACCGTCACGAAAAGCACGTCCTGGATGCCCGCCCGCACCGACTCCACGTCGCTCGTCACGCGGCCGATCACGCGGCCGAGTTTCATGCGCTGGAAGAAACTCATCGGCTGGCGCTGCACCTTTTCGAAGATATCCGCGCGCAGGCCGTTGACCACCGCTTCGCCGATCTGGAGCGCGTAACGCTGGCGAAAATGAAACATGCCGTCGGTGAGAATCGCGAGGACACCGTAAGCGGCGACCCCGAGCAAAACGCCGTGAAAATCGCGGTCGGTGATCGGGCCGTTGATGATCAGCGCGGTCGCCCAGACGAGCGCGGCGAGTTGCGCCGAGCGCACGACCGAGAGCGCCGTGAGCGCGATGAGTTTGCCCCGGACCGGCCGGGCGTAGGTGAACAGCCGGCTCATCAGGCTCCATTCGAGGGGCCGGAACTGGGCTTCGTTGTCCTCGTCGTCCGGCAGGCGCCGGACAAGCCCGGCCGTCTGCGACGGAGGCGGCGGGGTTTCGTGTTGCGGCTTCATCGCGCGGCCTCCCTTTGCGGCGGCGCGGGGGTTTCGAGCTGGCTGCCGTCGACCAACTGCAGGGCGGCGACGCGGCGGTAGTTGCCGGGCTGCCGCATGAGTTCCCCGTGGGTGCCGCGCTGCACGATGCGGCCGCGCTCGAGCACGATGATGAAATCCGCCCGGCGCAGCGTGCTGAGGCGGTGCGCCACGATGAAGGTCGTGCGCCCGGCGATCGCACGGTCGAGCGCTTCGAAAATCTCGTGCTCCGTCTCGCTGTCGATCGCCGCCGTCGGGTCGTCGAGCAACAGGATCGCGGGCTCGAGCAGCACCGCGCGCGCGATCGCGAGACGCTGCCGCTGGCCGCCCGAGAGGCTGCTGCCGCTTTCGCCGAGCACGGTCTCGTAACCCTGCGGCAGTTTCATGATGAAGTCGTGCGCGGCGGCGATGCGCGCGGCCTTTTCGACTTGCGCGCGACTCGCGTCCGGATGGCCGAAGGCGATGTTCGCCGCGATCGTGTTGGAGAACAAAAAGCTCTCCTGAAACACCAGGCCGATGTTACGGCGCAAGTCGTCGAGATGGAGAACGCGCGCGTCGATCCCGTCGATCAGGACCCGGCCCGCCGTGGGATCGAAGAAGCGCGGGATCAGGCTCATCAGGACGCTTTTGCCCGCGCCGGTCGCTCCGAGAATCGCGACGCATTGCCCGGGCTTCACTTCGAGATCGATGTCGCGCACCACCGCTTCGGCGCGATCGTAGGCGAAGGAGACGTTATCGAACCGCACCGCTCCCTCGCAGCGCGGCCGGCGGATCGCGTTCGGCGCGTTTTTCACTTCGACGGGCGCATCCAGGATCTCGAAGACGCGGCGCGCACCGATGAGCGATTGCTGCACGGAGTTGGCGATGTTGGCGACGTTGTTGACCTGGCCGGAGAACTGGTCGAGCAGCCCGGCGAAGACGATCAGGCCGGTGCCCAGCGGCAACTGATCGTGCACCACCAGCCAGCCGCCATAGCCGAGCAGCACCATCATGTTGATGCGTGTGAGGAAACCCACCGACGGCGAAAAGATGCTCACCTGCCAGAAAATCCCCTGCTGTTGATCGAAGCATGCTTGGTTCGCCGCCGCGAATTTCGCCCGCGCCTCGGGCTCGCGTCCGAAGCTCTTCGTCACCGCCATGCCCTGCAGGCTTTCCGCGAGGATCTGCACCATGCGTTCGACGAGCGTCCGGTTCTGCGCGTA
>Ga0105048_10019862_pt1 | contig 10278 bp, 6 predicted proteins | sample MAT05_FD_78382 | JGI IMG/M metagenome (GOLD analysis project Ga0105048, IMG submission 78382) | Freshwater microbial communities from Lake Fryxell liftoff mats and glacier meltwater in Antarctica - MAT-05 | ecosystem: Environmental > Aquatic > Freshwater > Ice > Liftoff microbial mat | place...
CAACGCGGGTATCACCCGTGACCGCATGTTCCTGAAAATGACCCGCGACGACTGGGACGCAGTGATCGAGACCAACCTCAACTCCATGTTCAATGTCACCAAACAGGTGGTGGGCGACATGGTTGAAAAAGGCTGGGGCCGCATCATCAATATTTCCAGTGTGAACGGCGTCAAAGGCCAGGCGGGCCAAACCAACTACTCGGCGGCCAAGGCTGGTATGCACGGCTTCAGCATGGCGCTGGCGCAGGAAATGGCCAACAAGGGTGTCACCGTCAACACGGTGAGTCCGGGCTACATCGGCACCGACATGGTCAAAGCCATCCGCCAGGAAGTGCTCGACAAGATCATTGCCACGGTGCCGGTGAAGCGCCTGGGCGAGCCGTCCGAGATTGCCTCCATCATCGCGTGGTTGGCGTCTGATGAGGGCGGATATGCAACAGGTGCGGAATTTTCGGTGAATGGTGGTTTGCACATGGGTTGAGGTGTGTAAAATAATTTACGGCTCCATTTAAATTTGTTCGAAAGGGAATTCATGAACTCTAAACTCTCCGCTGCTATTTTGGCTTCTGCTATGGCTTTGGCTTCTGGTACTGTGTTGGCGCAAGCTGCACCTGCTCCTGCTCCTGGCACCGCTGGTGCTGGTGCTGCAACTGCCGGTGCCACAGGTGCCGTCGCTACGTCCACCATCGTGATTGGTGCTGTTGTGGCTGCGGCTGTGATCGCTGTTGCCAGCGATAACTCAACAACAGCAACAAATACGCGTTAATTTCGACGAGAGATTGTTTTGTTATTGTTCAGAAATGCGCCTTCGGGCGCTTTTCTTTTGTGACTTCAAATTTTGTTGACTGATCTGCGTGCTCGCTACCGCCTAGTTGGGGCTGTCTGCTTGGTGCTGTTCTTGGTTGCCTGCGGTTCCCGGTCTCTCGTGTCGGATGTCTTTTCCGCCGTCTATTCAGACACATTCAATGCGTCAAACGATATCACGCAGACCAAGCTCAACCCTGACTATCGCTATCTTCGGGTTGAAGTAGCTGGTGCAAACGCCGCACTACTGGTGCTTGGCTATCTGGATGCCACCCCGCAGGGCGATGTGGAAGTGTGGTACTCGTCCAAGGGTGAGGTCATCAAACTCCAAAACGGTCGTATTGTTGGCACAGCCGGGCTGACAACGGATTGGCGTCGTGTTTCATACCCGATAGCGCCACCCGCCTGGACTGCCATACCCGTTGATGGGCTGCAATTCACCCGTGTGCGTGACGAATCACCAGGTTATCGCAACGCAATCGCTCAAACGGTTCAGCTCAAGCCTTGGGCTGGCCTACCATCCATTCCCTTGGCAGCAACTCTGCCCACCGATGTTGCCCGCAGCTATGACTGGTATCAAGAGGTGCAAACCGGTTCGCCCGAGCGCGCATTGCCGCCATCGTGGTTTGCGGTGGATTACCGTGATGGGAAACGCACCGTGATTTATTCAGAGCAATGTCTGTCAGTTAGCCTTTGCCTGAAGCTGCAGCTCTGGCCTGTCGAGAAAGCCAAGTTTTGAAATTTCACCGCTCTTGCGTGGCCCGTGCCGCCCTTTTGTGTCTGTCCATGGGGTTGGGGTCGTCACTTTATGCCGCCGCGCCACCTGAACCGGTCACGGCGCCTGTTGTGACTGGTGAACGCCTCAGTGGCTGGATTTTGCGCAATGCAGGCCCTTTAGCCGATACCACGGCCTTGCAATGGCGGGTGCGCGCTGAACGCGCGCCGCAAGAGCGCCTGAAACAATCGTTGTTGCAAGACTTGCGTGACACGCGCCTCAGTGGCCTAAGCGTTGCTGAGAGAGAACAGTTGCTAGGCCTTTTGCAAGCCATGCCAGTCACTGGTCGGCTCAATGTGTCAATTGCCGATCCGCGCTGGTTGCAAGGAACACCAGCGCAAGACCCGGTGTTGCAAGACGGGCATAGCGTGGCGCTGTACCCGCGCCCGACCACCGTCACAGTGCTTTCAGAATCAGCTCAGCCGTGCGTTGTCACCCGCGTCTCAGGTGCCATGCTGGGTGACTACCTGCGTGCCTGTTTTGGCACTGATGCCGTCAAGCGTCGAGATTGGTCATGGATCGCCCAAAGTGATGGGGTGACGCGCCGTTTTGGCATTGCAGCCTGGAACATCGAGCCCCAAGACGAGCCAGCGCCGGGCGCCTGGATCTGGGCACCCAGCCGCAGTGCTGGCATCCCGAATAGCGTGTCAGACAACCTGGCGCGTTTCCTGGCCACTCAGGCGCCTTTTGGCGGCCAAACACCGGCTGTCACCGTTTCAGTTGACGCTGGCGTCAGCACTGCCAAGACACCTTTGAGTCAGCCACAATTTAAAGCCAGCGACTGGGGCGAAATCGGCTTGCTGCAAACGCCCACTGCACGCATGGCACCTGCGGGTGATGTGCGCCTGCAAGTCAGCCGCATCGCGCCTTACACACGAAGCACGGTCATGCTTCAGCCCGTGGACTGGCTGGAAGCGGGCTTTAGGTACACCGATGTGTCCAACCGGCTTTATGGCCCTGATATTGCCGGTACGCAGACATTGAAAGACAAGTCGATTGACATCAAGGTGCGGCTGGCTCAGGAGACCAGTGTCATGCCGCAACTCGCAGTGGGCTTGGTCGACTTGGGTGGTACCGGCTTGTTCTCCAGCGAATACCTGGTCGCCAACAAACGTTGGGGTAACTGGGATGCCAGTCTGGGCCTGGCCTGGGGCTATCTGGGTGGGCGCGGCAATATCAAAAACCCGTTTGCGTTGTTTGGCTCCAAGTTCGACACGCGCCCTGCCAACCAAGTGGGGCAGGGCGGCACCACCAACACCGGTGCCATATTTCGCGGTGCCACCGCACTGTTTGGGGGTATCCAGTGGCAGTCCCCCACCAGCCCATGGACACTCAAACTTGAGCTGGATGGCAACGACTACCAACACGAGCCGCAAGCCAATAACCAGGTCGCCAAGAGTCCGCTGAATTTTGGCGCGGTTTACACCTACTCGCCCAATTGGGATTTCAGCCTGGCTTTTGAGCGGGGCAATCGTTTCATGCTGGGCATGACTTTCCATGGTGGGCTTGATCGGCTGTATTCGCCCAAACTGCTAGACCCGGCGCTGCCGTCTGTCAAATCTTTGGCGGCGGTTCAAACGCCGCCAGCGGGTATTAACAACACCGCTCAAAACATCGAGATTTACACCGGTTGGGCAGTGCGTTCCATCACACACCAGCAGGCGGCCACCGTTGTTCATGCAGAAGCAGACGCAGCGCTGTACTTGCAAGAACGCCTTGACCGCGCCGTAGCCGTTTTGCATCAGGATGCGCCTGCAAGTTCTCGCACTTTCGTCATTGACCTGCAAGAGCGCGGCCTGCCCATGTCTCGTATTGAGGTCAATCGTGCCGAGTGGGTCGCCAGCCACTTGGCGCCTGAGGCGCCGGCTTTGCACCTGCCAGCACAACAGACCCTGGCAGGTTACGAGTCTGCTCAGCGGGCTCCAGATGCCTATGTGCGAAAACCTGGTTTCAGTTTTGACTGGGGCCCCAGCTACAGCCAGATTCTCGGCGGGCCAGACGGCTTTTTGCTTTTCCAGCTAGGCCTGCAAAGCAATTTTGAGCACCGCTTCTCCGACAACACCTGGGTCAGCAGCGCGTTTGACCTGCGCCTGATCGACAACTACTCCAAGTTTAAATTTACCGGTAGCAGTGATCTCCCACGTGTTCGCACCTACGCCCGTGAATACACCACTACTTCGCGCCTGTCCATGCCACTGCTGCAACTCACGCATGTGGGTGAGCTGGCTCAAAACCAGTATTTCAGTGCCTATGGCGGTATGCTGGAAAGTATGTATGGTGGCATCGGTGCTGAGTGGCTGTATCGCCCTTGGCAAAGCAGGCTGGCCTTTGGCGTGGATGTCAACCACGTTCGCCAGCGTGACTTCAGCCAGAACCTGAGCTTTCGTGATTATTCGGTCAACACCGGCCACGCCACTCTGTACTGGGACACTGGCTGGAATGACGTGCTGGTCAAACTCAGCGCCGGGCGTTACCTGGCCGGTGACACCGGTGCCACGCTAGATGTGAAGCGCGTGTTCCCCAACGGCGTAGCCATGGGTGCCTGGGCCACAAAAACCAACGTGTCTGCAGCGCAATTTGGTGAAGGCAGTTTTGACAAAGGCATTTACGTCAACATTCCCTTTGATGCCATGCTGCCTCAGTCGTCCCCATCCACCGCCAACATTATTTGGAACCCGCTCACGCGTGATGGTGGTGCCCGACTGAATCGGCGCTTTACATTGTTTGATCTCACTAAACAACGTGACTCGCGTGCTCTGCAGTGGCACCAAGCTAAACCTGGTGAACCCCGCACAGCGCAAGACGCCAGTTATGTGCTATTAGAGCCTGCGCCGAATATCTTTGCGTCGTTTGGCAGCACCGGCACAGCTCTGGGCCAGCAAATCGCCGATGTGCCTGCGTCCACTTGGCTTTGGGCGGGTGGGGCGATTCTGGCGTCGAGCTTGCTGGACAAAAAAGTCGACAACTGGGCCGTTAACCACCAAACCCCGGCCTGGGACCGGGTTGGCAAAGTGGGTAACAACCTGCCCATCGCCATGGTACTGGGTGCGGGCATGCTTTACACCGGCATCGCTGGTGAAGACTCTGCCAGCACCGCTGAGACCGCCCTCAAGGCCGGTGCCTACACCATTGGCGCCAGTGCGTTGACGCGCTTTGTGGTGGGCCGCTCGCGCCCCAAAGACAACATGGGCAGTAGCAACTTTGATGGTTTCAATAGCGCGGCATTTCAGTCCGGGTTTCCTTCTAACCATGTGGCGCTGGCCTTTGCCCTGGCCACCCCGTTTGCGCAAAAAAACGATATGCCCTGGCTGTATGGTGTGGCCAGCTTGAGCGCGCTGGGCCGCATCCAGAGCCGCGACCATTGGCTCTCAGACACGGTAGGCGGTGCATTCTTGGGCTATGCCATCGGCAGCATGGTGGGCAATCAGGCCAAGTCGCCCAAAGACATGCGCCTGAGTGTCACGCCCCGATCTGTACAGGCTGATTGGGCGTTTGATTGATCTTTCTCGGTTATTGCAGCGCTGCCATTCACTTTTTACTGCAAATGCGCCCATCGCTCTGGCTCAACCCCTTGTTTCTTTGGGAAAGCCTAGTCCGCCTGCGGGACTTGAGATGCTGAGCACGGAAAAATCAAGGTACTCTGAAAACCTGGTGCGCCAGCCCACGCAGAGTGAACTCGATATCGACCCACAACTGCACCGTTTTGTCATCGTGTTTGACCGCGAATGCTCCAACTACAAGCTGCTAGCCCAACTCTGGGAGCAGCGCATTGGGGCCATCACCTACCGCAAAAACGTCAAGGACAAATGGCCCACAGAAGAATTCAAGCCAGAGACGGTGCCAGTCATCAGTGGAGACATCACCGCCATGATGCTGGCACTGCGCCAGAGCACACTCAGCGCGCAGGGCCACAGCATTGCCGTCACGGAGGTGCGCCGCCTAACTGAAACCGGGCATCAAACAGCCATCATAACCACGGCCAGGAAACTGGGCACGACCACCATTGCAAGCCGGATGTTTGCCCGTTGGTGCCAGGAAAACTTCTTCGCCTACATGATACAACACTATGATATTGATGGACTTATTGAGTATGGAGCGCAAGAGCTTCCTGGCACAACTTTGGTCATAAATCCCGAACATCGGGAGCTTGAAAAGACCATAAAACGCTTCCAAATGACTTTGAAGCAGCACCAGGCGCGCTTGGCCACCTACACGTTGGCACCAGACCCACAGCAGCAGACGCAAACACCGTTACAGGTGCAGAAAATGGCCGATTGCCTGGCGTCCATACAGGCCGTGCAAGGCGAGATCGAGGCGCTGTGCGCCACACGCAAGACCATCAAGAAGAAGGTGCGTATCGACAGCTTGCCCAAAGAGCAGCAGCCCATGCAGCTATTGCCTTTGACCAAGATGTTTGCCGATACGGTGAAGATGATTGCCTACCGGGCAGAGACGGCGACGCTGGCTTTGCTCAAGCGCCACCTGAACAAGGAAGAGCAGACTCGCGCGCTGGTGCGTGAGTTGTTCATCTCCGCTGGCGATATTGAACCCGATGAGGTGGCAAAAACGTTGACCGTACGCATTCACAGAGTGGTCACCCCCGCGCACGACAAGGCGATCGCCGCCCTACTTGAAGATTTGAACCGACTGGGGTTTTGCCACCCTGAAACCGGGCAGAAAATGATCTACGCGCTAGTGTGATGTGCCATTGAGATTTCCGCGCGGATCAAGATGTCTGAATTTGCTGTCTTGGCAGGCGATTGGTAAGCACAAACGCACGGCGAGTTCCAAGTAAACTGGGCGTTTGATTAATCTTGTAATGAATAATTGGACACTACTTTGTAATGACCGGCCCTGCTCTCGCTGGCCAGATGCGTCCAATCAACCACCTTACCGTTTGGCTGATAGCCAGAGACCAATTCAAGCAATAAGGCCCGTAGTGCCGCAATGTCGTTCGCCTGCAGAATCTGCTTCAGTTCACTCAGGCGCAACTGCAATTCGGGCCAGCGAATAAACTCGTCTTGCGCCTTCATGATGCGTGGGTGCTGGGTTGGTAATGGGCTATCGCCAATTAGCAGCTCTTCATAGAGTTTTTCGCCAGGGCGCAATCCGGTGATCTCAATGGGTACATCGCCATCCGGGTTGCTTTCATCGCAAACGGTCAGACCCGACAACTCCACCATGCGCCGGGCCAAGTCTTTGATGCGCACCGGCTCACCCATGTCCAGCACAAATACATCGCCACCGCTGGCCATGGCACCCGCTTGAATGACCAATTGCGCGGCCTCGGGGATGGTCATGAAATAGCGCGTGATGTTCGCATGGGTCAGCGTGATAGGGCGCCCCTCTTTGATTTGCTTACGAAAAAGCGGCACTACCGAACCCGATGAGCCCAGCACATTGCCAAACCGTACCATTGCAAAGCGTGTCGTTAAGCCTTGTGCAGGCAGATCCCTTGCTAGCGCCTGCAGCACCATTTCGGCCAGCCGCTTGCTCGCGCCCATGATGTTAGTTGGTCGAACGGCCTTATCGGTACTGATCAGTACAAAGTTTTCAACACCGGCTTCAGCCGCTGCCATGGCGGTTGTCAGCGTACCAAAAACATTGTTGTCAACCCCTTGCGCGGGGTTGTGCTCCACCATAGGCACGTGTTTATAAGCCGCAGCGTGGTACAACGTGTTGGGTTGCCAAGCCTGCAAGATCAGGCTCATGCGCTCCTTGTCACGCACAGATGCCAGCAGCGGCACTACCCGCAGCACTGGTTTATTTTGCTCGCGCAGCAGCCCAGTCAACTCCTGGTGAATGTCATACAACGCAAACTCGCTTTGGTCCACCATCAACAACAGGGTCGGGTCAAGAGTCAGAACTTGACGGCACAACTCACTGCCAATTGAGCCGCCAGCACCCGTCACTAGCACCACTTTGTTGCGGATATTGGCTACAAATAGTGACTCCTGCGGCGGGACTGTATCGCGACCCAAAAGGTCATGAATGTCAAGTTCGCGCAAATCTGTTACCTGAACTCGACCGTGTGCCAGATCCATCAGAGCGGGCAGTGTGCGCACCGACAATCTGGAGTTGCGCGTTAGGTCCAATATGGCGTTGCGGCGCGCCCGGGTGGCAGACGGAACGGCCAGCATCAAGTGTGTCACCTTGAGTTGCTTGACCAGCGCAGGCAACTGCAGCGGCGAAAAGACTTTCAGGCCATTGATGACTTGCCCGTGTAACGATGAATCGTCATCGAGAAACCCGATCGGATGCATGTCGCGGCTGCTGGTCATGGCCCTGGCCAACTGGCGCCCGGCAGATCCAGCACCATAAATCAGAGCTTGTGGCAGGGCAATGCGCTCAAGCCGACTGATATACAGGCCGCTAAGCCAAAACCGTGCCAAAGTGCGGCTGCCCCCCACAAATAGAAACAGTAGCAAGGGTTGCAGGATACCCAACGTGCGCGGCACGCCTGGCATTGCCAGTGTTAACAACAAAGTCGCATACAGCACCCCATATGCCCCAACACCGCGCACCAGCGCCATCATGGCGTTCAGCCCGGTATACCTGTATATCGCCCGGTAAAACCCTGCGACCACAAAAACTGGCAGCGCCAATATTGGAGACAGTGCCATCGCCAACATCTGGTTGCGGCTAATCAAGACCCAACTTTCGTAGCGCAGGCACATGGCCAGCCATACCGTCAAGACACAAAGCAAGGCATCAACGGTCAGTGCCAGTAGCCGCTTAGCAGGGCGTGGTAACCCGAGCAGGGGTTTGGCAAGTCGGTTGATCATGGGCTGGCAGCACCCAACACTTGCGCAATTGCGGCGCAAGTGTTGTGCATCTCGGCGATAGACGGAGCGGCGACAAAATGCAACATCAGTCTTGAACTTGGTTCAGCCAGGACTTCTTTGGGGTAATACTTGTTCCGCGACAGATGGCTAAAGGTCACCCGCCTAACGCTTTGTGCCAGGCTTGGCGCAGTTGGTCGAGCTTTTCGGCGGTTTCGGGGCTATTGTTGGCATTGCGCGTCGCTTGTCGGATGAACACAAACAGCAGCAGCGCAAAGCCGGTGGCCAGGGTTGACAGCATGGCGATCAAGGCTTTTTTAGGCTTTGCTTTGAGTTCTGGAGGCACTGCGGGGTCCAACACCTGGATCACTGCACCTTCACGGCTTTCGTCAATGCGGGCCATCTCATACTGTTTGGCAAAAAGCTCAAACAGGGTTTCATGGTATTTGAATTCCCGAAACTTGGTAACGTAGTCGCTCTCGGTCCCTTTGCTGCTCGGGTCGGCTTTTTCAGCATTGGCGAGTTGTCCACGCAAGGCCGATAGTTCGAGTTGGGCTTGCTTAAAGTCGGGCGCGCCCTCGGTCAGGTAGCCGCGCATGCTCGCCAACTTGATCTCTTGGGCGGCGATACCGGCTTTGAGCTTGGCAAGAACTTCTATCGCGGCGACTGGGCTGGTTTTGAGCACGCTGCTGCTGACACCACTGGCTTTCAATGCAATTTCGGATTTGACCAAGTTGTCTTTGGCGTTGGTCAATTGCTTTTCGAAGAACAGGCGGCGTTGCTGGGCCTCGGTGACGGCCAAGCGGTTCAGTAGGCGACTTAGTTCTTCAACATAGGCATTGGCCAGTTGGGCGGCAAACGCCGGATCCTTGTCGCTCGCGTCGATCGTGATCAGACCGTCTTTGCCGCCGGCAATGAGCACGTTGCCGTCCAGCGCTTTGCGGGCGTTTTCACGGTATTTAGACTCATAGCGGTCTGCCAGTTTGAAGCGATCGACCAGTGCATCTTGCACGGTACGGCTTTTCAGAAAAGCAACATACTGATCGGACGGGCTTTTCAAGCCGGTGGCAGCACCTGCCAAGCCTCCCAAAGCGCCCAAAGATGCCAACATAGAGGCTGCAGCACTTTGTTGTTGCTGTGGTGGCAAAAACTTGGTGGTGGCGGTAAACGTAGGGGCGATAGTGAAGGTAAAGCCCAAAGCCAACAAACCCGCTGCCAGCGGCCCCAGCACCAACAGGCGCAGGTTAACTACCACCACTTGCAGCAAGTCGAGTAGGCTGATTTCGTCTTCATCCTCAGCCATGGCCGAATTGACTGGTGTGTTCTCTTGACTCATGGGGTTGCCTCAATAGCCAAGTGATTTCAGGCCAGCAGCACCCAGGCCAAAGTTGGCCAAAATGCCCGTCCAGTCTCTGAAGCCACGCACGATGGCGTTGTAGCGGCTTTCGCGGTCCATTTGGGCGGGCACCACCAGGGTGTCGCCGGGCATCACAGGCAGTGAATCAAAGCTGCCACCAAAGAAGCCACCTTTGTCTTGTTTGGCCACAATGCTGCCGTCAGCACGCAGCACAAAGGCTTGTGATGGCTCGGCGTCTTCGGTCAGGCCGGCTGATTTGATGACGTCGCCCACGGTTTTGCCGGGTTTGTAGATGAAGACGTTTTCGTTGTTGACTGAACCCAAAGCAGAGACAAAGCCGGGTGTGGCGGGTATCAGGATACGGTCGCCATCTTCAAGCGGCAAGGCGGGCAGGTCGGCCAGGGTTTGGCCACGCGGGTCAAGCTCTAGTGCCAAGCGGCCATTGCTTTTGAAGGATTTGAGGCGTTCGATCTGGCCTTTGAGCTGGGCTTGCTGCTGCTGGATGACGGCCATCTGTTGGGCAGCGTCTGCACCATTGCGGTTTGAGGCTGTGGCGCTAG
>Ga0105048_10019863_pt1 | contig 10278 bp, 4 predicted proteins | sample MAT05_FD_78382 | JGI IMG/M metagenome (GOLD analysis project Ga0105048, IMG submission 78382) | Freshwater microbial communities from Lake Fryxell liftoff mats and glacier meltwater in Antarctica - MAT-05 | ecosystem: Environmental > Aquatic > Freshwater > Ice > Liftoff microbial mat | place...
ATTGCAATCGTTTTATATCGGTTTACAATTGCACAATGCATGGCAACTATTTTTTAGTATAAATTTTCAGTAGTTATGGCAGCTTTGTTAGGGTATTTTAAAAAGAAGGATCATATTTCTTTTATAAAAATCCGGCTTCTAAGTGGTATTTCCTGCTTTGCTGCCGGATAAATTTGCTACAACGTTTTCGCAATAAAAGGCTTATTTCAATACTAACTACACTGGCAGGATATGCAACGTCTTCACACTATAAAACAACCAGTGTTAAAAAAGTTTCTATCTAGAAAATAAGTTCTTACGAAAAGCTTTTCGTTAATTTTCGCAGCGCTTGTATTAAATTGGGTTACTTTCAAGGTATTAGTAACTCTTTCGAACCTGCTGCCAATGAATCTTAAACAACTTGCCAAACTGCTCGGTCTTTCTATCTCCACTGTTTCAAAAGCCCTGCGTGACAGTCATGAAATAAGTGCGGCTACCAAATTGAAGGTGCTGGAAAAAGCAAAGGAATTAAACTACCAGGCCAATCCCTTCGCCAGCAGTTTACGCAAGCAAAAAAGCAAAACTATTGCCTTGGTAATACCAGAAATTGCCAATAATTTTTTTACACTTGTCATTAATGGTATTGAAGCCATTGCACAAGAAAAAGGCTATCATGTGCTTATTTATCTTACGCATGAATTAATGCAAAAAGAAATAGCCATCACCAAACTGCTCCAAAGCGGAAGGGTGGATGGGATATTACTGTCAGTATCCAGTCATACATCGGATATTGCTCACCTTGAAGAGCTAAGGGAAAATGGAATTCCATTGGTTTTTTTTGACAGGGTGATAGATAGCATTGATGCGCCAAAAGTGACTACCGATGATTACAACAGCGGGTTCCGGGCTACCGAACACCTGGTTGAAAGGGGCTGCAAACGAATTGCATTTTTATCACTCTCCGATACACTATCCATCACCAATAAAAGAATGAATGGATACCTGGATGCTTTAAAAAAACACAGTATCCGCCATGACGAAAACCTGCTGCTTCATTGCAACACGGATGAACAAAAAAACAAGGAGGCCATCAGGAAGTTATTAAAAAGAAAAAATAAACCGGATTGTATTTTTGCCTCGGTGGAAATGTTAGCCCTGAATACCTATGAAGTGTGTTCCGAATTAGGGCTTACTATTCCTGGGGATGTTAAAGTACTGAGTTTCTCTAATTTAAAAACCGCCTCTTTATTAAGCCCTTCACTCACTACTATTACACAACCTGCGTATGAGATTGGCCGGGAGGCAGCTTCCATTTTGTTTAAGCTGATTGAAAAAAAGGGCTTCAATTTTATCCTTGAAAAAACGGTATTAAAATCCGCCCTCATCGAAAGGGATTCCACAAAAACGAAACAAACCCGCTGAATTTATAAGGGTGTTTCCGCTCCTTAAACCCAGATTTTGCAGTTGAAATCGTAGCGAGGGTTTCAAATGCAAAGCAGATATGTGTTTCAGGTTATTTTTTGGGTGAAGAAATAGTGAACTATTTTAAAGTCAAAAAATGTTCTGAAAGGCATAGCTGTAAAGAATTTGGAAGCCGCAGTAGATTTTCAACTGCAAAATCTGGGTTAAATGAAGCAATTCAGGAATTAGGGAAATGTACCCGTTTCGATCAGCATTGACTGTGAAATGGTACTCCCGGTTCTTATTGCACTGCTTTAAATCAAATTGTATATTTCGTAAAGTGAAGATAGCATTGCTTCCAACTTTCTTAATGTTGGAAAACTTTTCCATAATACGAACTGGTAAATACAGTAACAATGGGATGGCAATCCTCAAACTCCCTGCTTGTACTATAAAATTAGCCTCCCCTCTGATAAATTTCCCCTATACCATATCTGGCATTGTTTTGGGAAAAAATCCAGTCTTGAATACAAGGCTACCTGCTTATTTAGATGCTTTACGAAAAATTAATCACTATAACGTTTTCGCAGATAACGGGAATCTAAACCGGGATATTATATAAATTTGTTTTGGATAAGATTGCCTGTAAAGAACGTACATTGTAATAATCCAGCCGAAAGCCAAAAACAATAAGCAAAAACAAATGTTACGAAGAATGTTTTAATCGCTGGTTCGCAGCAACATAATGCCAGTCCCCTTTGCAAAAAAATTTAATGGAAATATTATCAATAAGCAGCATCACTTAATTAGCCTTAACGAACTTAGTATGAAAAATAGCTTTTTTTTTATCCTTTTTATTTGTGTTGTACAGCATGCAAGCCTGGCACAAATTGCTGTTGGCCCGGGAACACCAACACCTGCTGCATCAGCAATGCTGGATGTACAATCTACCACCAGTGGGTTACTCATTCCGAGGATGACGGCTGCACAACGGGCAGCTATTGCAGCACCTGCTACCAGCTTAATGGTGTTTCAAACCGATGCTCCAACAGGTTATTATTTCTTTGATGGAACGATCTGGCAATTGCTGGCAACAGGTGCTGGTGGTTCTGGTTATATTCAAAACCAGGTGACTGCAGACCAGGCTGCCGGTTTCCGCATTAATGGAAATGGCTTATTTAATGGTGGGCAGGTTACTATGGGAACTGCAACCCCTGTAGCTACTACTTTACTTAGCTTAGCTACAAGCACAGCAATTGGAAATGGATTGAATATTAATATGTCTGGTACTGCCGGATCAGGCAAGGGAGTGAACGTAGACATCAGCAGTTCTAACTTTAACGGTATGCTGGTTACACACAGCAGCAACAGCGTTATTACTTCATTTTACGGTATGGCAAGTTTGTTTACAGGAACCAATATTGTTTCAGGCTACCTGGGTTTCAGGAATAGTGGACTTACCTATGGCATTTATGGAATCAACGGCACCAATGGTTCTTATGCCACCAGTGCATCTACCTGGGCGGCATTTTTAAGGGGAAGAACAGTTATCTCCTCAGAAACAAGTCCAACATCATCATTAGGTACTGACCTTGAAGTGCGTAATACAACAATTGGAGCCGCCGCACCAGCTACTGTTTCGTTAAGGCAGACAACAGCCCTGGTAAATAGTACAGATGTGTTGGCCAACCTGAATTTTGGCGACAACAATGCCACTACGCCACAAGCACAAATCCAGGTGTTAAGAGAAGCTGCCAGCAGTGGTGCAGCAGATATTCCAACCGCTTTTATTTTTTCAACTACCACTGATGGTACTGCTGCAATGGCTGAAAGAATGAGGATCGGCAATTCGGGTAACGTCGGTATCAACCAGCCGGTTACCGACGCAAGCGCTATCCTGGATATTAATTCAACCAGCAAGGGTGTACGCTTTCCACAAGTAGCCTTAACCGCAGCAAATGTTGCCGGGCCGGTTACACTACCTGCCACTGGTTTGGTTGTTTATAACACTGCCACTGCAGGTGTATCACCCAATAATGTAATTCCGGGATATTATTACAATTCCGGCACAGCCGCTTCGCCTTCCTGGAGAAGGTTAGCAACGGCTTCAAGCACTGATGTGCCCTGGTTGACTGCGGGCAACAACGATATTACCAATACTACTGCACCTGTTACTTATGGCACATCAACTTTTAATGGCCAGAATTTTTTAGGTACCAGTACTGCTACAGATGTGATTTTTGGCACTAGCAACATAGAAAGAATGCGTTTAAAGAGCAGTGGTGAGTTGAGTATCGGATCTAACATTGCAGGTGCAAAACTAGATGTACACCAAACGACTGCAATAGCCGTTGGCAGGTTTACCACGTATGGTAATCCCAATATAATTGAAATGCGCCGTTCGAGCGGAAGCCAGGCTTCACCTACCCTTGTAACGAGTGGCAATTTCCTTTCAAGGATTCAGGGACAGGGTTATGATGGCAGCACCTATGTGCCTGCTGGAAGCATTGATATTGTTACCGATGGTGTCACTGGTGCTTCAGATATGCCGGGAAGAATTGTTTTCAATACCACACCAGACAATAATTCCAGTTCACTTGAACGGGTACGAATAGACGAAAAAGGCAGAATGGGAATTAATAACGTTGCCCCTATTATGCGGCTTGACGTGACTGACAATACAACTACTGCAGACGATGCTGTTATTCGTAGCGTAGCTACTGCTGGTGCCACCAGGGTATATGGAGTTTTAGGTTCAGTGGCTTCTACTTCTACCAATGCAAGCGGTGTAAGGGGCGTTTCAACAGCAGTTACGGGAGCCAGTAATGGGGTATGGGGCGAAAGCGCTTCATCCGCAGGCACCGGGGTATACGGATTGGCTACCAATGCTGATGGAGATGGTATCTATGGTTTCAACAGTGCAGCTACCGGAGCGGGTGTTGGCATGGGTGTTTACGGAGAATCTGCACAATCTGGTGGTGCAGGTGTATTTGGCAATGATTTAAGTGGAAGTATTTTGGGATCAGGAGTTTGGGGTAATACAACAGTAGGCGATGGAGTTTATGGAGCTGCAACTTCCGGTTATGGCGTTAATGGGCAGGCTACCACAGGCAGGGGTGTAAATGGACAAGCTTCTACAGGGGTTGGTGTATTTGGTACCGCAACAGGAGATGGTGGCTACGGTTTGTATGGAAGAAATAATTCTACAGGAACCGGCTTTGCTCAAATTGGTGTATGGGGCGAAAAGATAGGTGCAACTTCTACAGGTACTGGATATGGTGTTTATGGAGTAGCTTCCGGTTCAGGATCTTTTAACATTGGTGGCCGTTTTAAAGCAAGTGGAGCTACCAATAATTTTGCGATACAATTAGAAGCATCTGGAAATACAAACAGAGTAAGTATTTCGCCTGATGCAACTACTGCAAGTTATAATATTACTTTACCGCCTGCAGTAGCTGTCACAGCCGGGTCGGTTCTTACTTCATCTACAACAGGTGTTACTTCCTGGACAGACCCCGGCTCCATTGGTGGCTTTTGGAGCAGGAGTGTTGGATCACTATCCCCAACCACTATTAGTGACAAGGTAGGAATTGGAATTGCAGCCCCCACAGCATTTTTAGAAGTTAGAACTTCCACTGCATACAATACAGCGGGCTACGATCCTATCATTAATATTGGTGGAAGTACGGCCAATGCTGCAGCAGGAACTATATACAGGAGCTTTGCCAGCGGACAATCTTATGTTGGCTTTGAATCTAAAGACCCTGCAAGTGTTGCCAAACGCCCTTTGGTGTTTCAAGAATTTGGCGGCAATGTAGGCATAGGAAATAACAATCCCACATCTGTTTTTTCAGTTGGATCTACCTCTAATTTCCAGGTAAATACAACCGGTGCTATTGTTGCAGCCACGGGTGTTACTTCAAGTGGCACCATTACTTTTTCAACTTTAGCAGCAGCCGGCATTGTTACTAATGCCGTCGGGGGTGTATTGGGTACCGTAGCTACGATTCCCGTTGTCAATGGAGGTACCGGTTCTGCTACTCAAAACTGGGTTGATCTCACAACAGTCCAAACTGCAGCCGGTGCAAAAACATGGAGTAACCTGGGAACATTTAATGCTGGCATTACAGCAACTGGTGGAGCCGTTAATTTAAATAATGATGCTACTGCAAATATTATAAACATTGGCACATCTACCAATACAGGCGCCATTACCCTTGGTGGAACAGGCACACAAAACATTAATGTAGGAAATGGAGCCGGGGTAAAAACTGTTAATATTGGAAGTTCAAATGCAACAAGTACTACAACTATTTTATCAGGTTCTGGTGGCGTATTGATAAATAACAATAATAACCAGGTTACCAATATTGGCACAGGTACTTCTACAGGTACAGTAACTATTGGCGGAAGTGCTGCACAAAATATTGCAATCGGCGATAATGCTGCTGGTGCTAAAATAATAACTATAGGCAATGCAGTAGCTAATAGTTCTGTTGCTGTAAGGTCAGGAGGTTCTGGCACCATTGCATTAAGTTCATCAGCAACTGCAGCCGTAAATATAAATGTAGCAACAGGAACTGCCACACCAGTAAATATTGGAACAGGCAGTACAACCGGTACCGTTACCATTGGTAGTGGAACAGCACTTGTAAATTTACCAGGACTGGCAGCAACTTCATCTGCTGTTTATACAGATGCTTTAAGAAATCTTACAACAACTGCTCCAGCAACAGGTTCATTAGGGTATATCAACAGAGCAGTTACAACGCTTTCGCCAGCCACTGCAGGAGATAACATCACAACAAGTGGTAATCTATCTACTACAGGAACCGGAACAATTACTTCTGCTGGTTTATTGTCTGGTAGCGCCGGTGCTACTGTTTCAGGCACCATTACTTTTTCAGGTTTAAGCCCCGCCGGGATCGTTACGAATACAGTTGGGGGAGTATTAGGTACTGCAACTACCACCGGTTCAGGAAGTGTGGTATTATCAACATCCCCTACCCTTGTTACCCCTGTAATTGGTGCTGCCACCGGTACAAGCCTGAGTGTAAGTGGGCAATTAACTTCTACTGTTGCTACCGGTACTGCGCCATTAGTGGTTACCAGTACTACCAATGTAGCTAACCTCAATGCCTCCTCGTTGAACGGTGCAACTTTTTCTTCACCAGGTGCAATTGGAAACACCACTGCATCCACTGGCGACTTTACAAACCTAAGTGCTACTAAATTAAATATTGCCACAGGCGCCAACGCAAGTATCGGTACCGCCACATTGGTTGCAGGTACTGTTACGGTAAATACTACTGCCGTGGCTACTGGTAGCATCATTATGGTAAGTATCAATACTCCCGGGGGTACTGCAGGATTTGTTTCGGTTCCATCCGCAATTATCGTTAATGGAACTTCTTTTGTGATCAATTCATCAGACATTGCAGATACTTCTACTATCAATTGGTGGATTGTAAATTAATACGATTTAATTGAGGCCTGATTAAAACAAAACAAATGGTAATTCTAAACAGCATGCTTTCATTACAACAAAAACTTGCTTCAATAAGCCGGTCTTTATTGCTGTTGATTTTAGTTTCCCCTATAGCAGTATTTACCAGTGCACAAAACATACATATTACCGGAGGAGGCCTCACGGTTGCTACAGGTACAGGAATCAATATTTCAGGATCAGTTACTGTGGGGGCAACCGCCACCGTTACCAACAATAGCAATATTCTGCTCACTGGCGACTGGACCAATAACGGTGGAACTTACACCGGCGCAACGGGTACGGTAACTTTTAGAGGTGCTGCGGCACAACTGATCAACGGATCTGCTCCCAGCCATACATTCAATAATGTAACCATCAATCAATCAACGGCCAGTACAGTTGACATGAATGCCAGCACAACCGTTGCTGGTTTAACTTTCACCAATGGAAAAATTACTATTGGTGCCAATACTCTTACAATAGGGGGTGCCGTTACCAATACAGTTACTGGTGGGTTAAGGGGCAGCAGCAACAGCAGTCTTGCAATAGCAGCAAGCAATACTGCAGGTACTTTATCATTTGATCAAACAACTGTTGGCACGACAAATGTTTTAAGAAGTTTTACCTTAAATAGCAGTTCATCTGCAACCATTGGCAATAGATTAGATATTGCAGCAGGGACTACTACCCTACCCGGTACATTAAGTTTAGCAAGCGGTGCTACATTAACAACGGGAGATTTCGTTACGTTAAAATCCAATGCATCTGGCACGTCAAGGGTTGCCGAAATTCCCGTGGATGGTGCTGGTGGTGCCTTGGCAACCATTAGTGGTAAAGTAGTGGTGGAGCGTTGGGTAAGTTCAAGACGGGCATGGCGGCTTCTTTGTGTGCCATTGCAAAATACCGGCGCTGCGGAAACAAGTATCTGGAACGCCTTTCAGGAAGGCACGAACAATACTGTTGACTTGACCACTGGCGGAACTTATGCGACAGACAACCAGGACCCGAATCCCGGATTTGGCACCCATGTAACCTGCGATAGAAATATTTATAATTCCACTACCGATGGATTTGATGCTGCATCAAGATTTAATGCATCTCTGTTGGTTCACAACGGAACAGATTGGGGTGGAAGGCCTTTGAATACAAAAAGTACCTTTGTTACCAGTAAACCCGGCTGGATGATCTTTGTAAGAGGATCAAGAGCAGTGAATTTATCACTGGCTCAATATGCTGCCAGTGATGTTAGTGTATTAAGAACTAAGGGATTGCTGATGACCGGAAGACAGACAACCATTACCGTTACCAACCCAAGTGGATACAATCTTATCAACAATCCTTATGCCTCCAGTATCGATTTAACGCAATGCACACTGAATGCTGTTGCCATTTCAGGTATTGGCTACTATTTGTGGGATCCCTATATTCTGGGAACTTTTGGAACTGTAGGCGGATATACCTACTACGATCCGATTCTTGGTTTTTTACCAGTGCCTGTAAGCCCGATTGCAAATAACAGAATTGAATCCAGCTCTGCTTTCTTTGTACCCTCGGCTGCTGGTCAGTCGTTGATCATTCCTGAAGTGGCAAAAGTTGCCAATAATTCATTGGTGTTAAGGCCTTCCGGAACATTAACAAATTATCAGACAATGAAGACTTCATTATTTATAGATAATGCAGGACAAAGTGCACAGGCCGATGCCTGCGGCCAGATAATGGATGAGACTTTCCTTAATCAATTTTCTGCATCTGAAGACCGTTTAAAAATGAATAATTTTTCAGAAAACCTTTCCATCTTAAACAACAGCACTAAGATGATCGTAGAATACAGAAAACCCTATACAGAAAATGATACTGTGTTTTATGCGATAAGCCGCATGGGTATAAAAACGTATCATTTTGTTTTTGAACCCGGCAACATGGCAAATTCAAGCCTGCTGGCAACTATGGAAGATAAATTCACTGGCGTAAAGACTGCAATCAGCCTTGCTCAAAATACAAAGGTGAATTTTAATGTCACCTCCGATAGTTCGAGCAGTGCATCCAACAGGTTTCGGCTTGTATTTAAACAGCCCACCATTTTGCCTGTTACTTTCAGTAATGTAAATGCATACCGGCTGGGTGATGATATTAAGGTGCAATGGACGGTTCAAAATGAAACCCATATCCGTGAATACCAGGTAGAAAAATCGGTTGATGGAAGAAACTTTGTAAAAATAAATACAACTGCAACAGTTGATAATGGTGCTTCTTTTAAAGTGTATGATTTCCTTGATGTGCACACGGTGACCGGCGACAATTTTTACCGGATACGCAGCATTGGTGTCAATGGCAGTTCATCCCTTAGCCAGGTGGTGAAAGTAAACATTGATGCAGTTCAGCCAGGCTTTACAGTTTTCCCCAATCCTGTTACCAATAATACCATCCTACTTCAAACAAAAGGTATTTCCCCGGGATTGTATAACATTGAGCTCACCAGCAGCAACGGGCAATTGATTTTAAACAGTCAATTTGCGCTTAATGAAAGCACCGCAACACATAGCATTAAACCAACAGGCATCATTGCATCCGGTTTGTATCAATTAAAAATAACCGGTGCCGATAAAAAATCAAGCGTTATCAAACTACAGGTACAAAGACCTTAATTTCTTGACCTTGTGAACTTTTAAATTAATTATTTACGTTACGCCTGCATGGCCTGGCTTACAGGCTTGACACCTGGATATCCTTACCAAAAGGAAAACTGATAAAATGCTAACGTTACCAGAATAACACTACACCGTAATTCCCATTGGTTTAATTTTTTGATTACACACGGTACTCATAGTCGAAATCGATTTCGTAGAATACCGGCTGCTGCCAAATGGAAATAACTAACTTGAAGAGTTAAAACGATTGTGTATGATAAAGAAATGGGGAAAGAAGATTGTATCCCATCCTTTTTTTATCCTGGTGCTGCCACTCTTGCTATCTGTTAACGTTTGCAGGGCACAGCAGGTTATTGGCGCACACCCAAATATTGATGCTGGTTTTGAAAACCAGGCAGCCGGAAATTTACCTTTACTAAGCACGCCTCCATCCAGTACAACATCCTGGAGTTGTGCATTAAGCGGCACGGGGCAAACCCGTTTAATCAATGTAACAGGTGGGTATGGCGGGCCTAAATATTTGAGCTTAGGAAAAACACTACCCACCAGCAATACCATTTCAACTGCAAGCAGTAACCTTGTCAATACTAATACTTTTATTGCCAATACCAAATACATCATCCAGTTTCATTACAAACAAAATCTTGATACTGCAGATAATAACTCGTATGTTTTTATCAGTTCTGATACTGCTGTAACCGGTACTGCCAATACAAAATTTATTACACTCGCAACTCCAACCGTTTGGACAAAATTTTCTGC
>Ga0105048_10019866_pt1 | contig 10277 bp, 9 predicted proteins | sample MAT05_FD_78382 | JGI IMG/M metagenome (GOLD analysis project Ga0105048, IMG submission 78382) | Freshwater microbial communities from Lake Fryxell liftoff mats and glacier meltwater in Antarctica - MAT-05 | ecosystem: Environmental > Aquatic > Freshwater > Ice > Liftoff microbial mat | place...
CGCCGATCCGACGCGCCGGGCGATACTGGAACACCCACACCGCCGCGATGAACTCACGGAGGGTGAACTCGGCGAAAGCTTTGCGGCGATTTCGCGTCCTGCCGTGTCGAAGCATCTGAACATCCTTCGGGAAGCCGAACTCGTCGATGAAGAGCGATCTGGACGCCACATCATCTACCGGTTGCCGGAGTCGCAACTCGCCACACTGGCCGAGGTGTGGCTCACGCTCATTCGCGGCGCATGGCGGGGCAAGCTCCTCGATCTGAAACGATTCGTGGAGACAGCAGTACGATCAGAGTAGCGAATGTCGATCCGACCATTCAATTGCGGCCTTACTTAACGCAAAGGTAGCTATGTCCAGGCAGAGGAGTACACAAATGGGCGAGGAAACGCCGCAACACCAACTCACACACTTCGATGAAGGCGGCCGAGCCCGGATGGTGGATGTGGGTGAGAAAGAGAGTACGCACCGCATTGCGGTTGCGACTGGCCGAATCACTATGCTGCCGGAAACGGTGGCACTTATCCGCGAGGGGAAAGCCAGGAAGGGCGATGTTCTCGGTGTGGCTCAGGTTGCGGCAATCATGGGGGCAAAGAAGACACACGATCTCGTGCCGATGTGCCATCCACTCATGCTGACAAAGGTAGAAGTCATACTCGATCTCGATGAGACCGGAGTGGAGATCACGGCGAAAGTCGAAACGCGGGGGCAAACCGGCGTGGAGATGGAAGCGTTGACCGCGGTCAGTGTGGCAGCGCTGACCATTTACGACATGGTGAAGGCGGTTGATCGTGGAATGACCATCGAGGGAATTTCACTTCGGCACAAGAGCGGTGGTCGATCAGGTGATTGGCATCGGTGAGGTCGGTTAAGTCGGCAACCACTGCTCACACCGAAGGGCGACAATGGGTGCCGCCCTTCAGTGCGCAAGAGGAGGGAATATATCCCAGGAGCTTGGTCTCCGGGATCTCCGAACCGGGGGCTGGCCGGTTGGAGATACAACCAATACGGGATATCGGTCCACCCGGATCATTGAGGGATATCCGGAGCACATCCGAACACCAGTGTGAACTCGGTCATCTTGCTGCATTGCAATCGAAACGACTCCGGAGCAGATTCTGAGATCTCCTCACAGTCAGGTGATCTACTTGGATTGTCACCGCGTGCTTGCGATCTGTAGGCTTGAAATCGTGAAGACCAAAGCTAGGATTCCCGTGTTAGCGTAAGGTCGAGTTCAACCCGTTCAACACCATCAACGAAGGTTTTCGTCTCCGGCAATTTTAAATCAGCCAGCAATCCCAGCATCTTGGCGTTGTCGGGCAACACCAGCGCGTACAGGCGATTGATACCTCGTTGTCTGGCTGCATCAACGATGACCTGGGTGAGTCCATACCCGATACCGTGCCCCTGCCAGCGGTCAGCAACGACCGCAGCATATTCCGCAGCATCGGTCCCTGGATCGTGATCGATACGCACGACCCCGATAATTTCGTTTGGCTCATCCGGATCGATCGCCACTAGCGCGACGCGCTCGACTCCATCAGCGCGGGTGAAGTACGCCGCCTGGCGATCACTCAGCTCAGGCATAACTCCAAAGAAGCGCTGATAGATTGTTCGCGCACTAAGATGTGAATGGAATCGCTGGAGTGCCGCGGTATCAGCGGAATCGATATGCCGGTACTCGACCACCTGACCATCCGGTAGGGTCATCGTGCCATACAAAAAGCGCGTCGAACTCATTTCGTCCATTTGTCATCCACCCAGTGCGGCGCCGAAGAGTCGTCCGACGCCGAATGTAATTGCGGCCGCGATGATACCGAACGCGACTTGGCGCACCCCGGAGTAGAGCGCGTTTCGTCCGGTAATGAGAGTGATGCCCGCACCAATACCGAAGAGGGCAACCACGCTCAGAATGACACTCAATCCCACGGCCGTCATCCCGCTGAGGAAAAAAAAGGGAACGACCGGGATTATCGCACCGACTGAAAAGAGCAGAAAAGAAGTGATCGCCGCGACCCAGGCCGAACCACCAAGTTCCGCCGGATCGATGTTCAGTTCTTCACGGGCGAGGGTATCGAGTCCCGTCACCGGATTCTGAATGATGCGGTCAGCGAGGACATTTGCTTGATCGGCAGGCAATCCCTTGCTCTGGTAAATGAGCGAGAGTTCCTGTGCCTCCTCTTCCGGCGCAGCTTCGAGTTCATCTCGTTCGACTGATATCTGGTGCGCATAGAGTTCGCGAGCACTCTGCACGGATAGCCACTCGCCGAGCGCCATCGAGAGCGACCCTGCGAGCAACCCCGCCATACCGGTGATTAGGATGTTGCGAGCCGCCAGATCGGCGCCGGCAACACCCATTACCAGACTCGCGTTGGAAACCAGACCATCGTTCGCGCCCAGCACGGCGGCCCGCAATGCGTTGCCACCGGTTGCCCGGTGGCGACCTTCGAGTTGAGCAATTGCGCCTCCCGCCATTCCGGCGGATCCAGTCGCACCGATCGCGGCAAAGAGACGAGCGTGCGATTTCTCATCAGCCGGTATTCCGGCTTCAGCCGCTTCTGGCTGACCCTGGTAGCTTTTACTATCCACCTGTTCCCGCGAGGCAACGGTCGGGAGAATGAACCCAGGGCCGAAGCGGCGCGCAAGGGAGATGAGGGTTCGGGTTCGCCAACTCGGACGTTCTTTCAGCGTGATCCCGGCCTCGATAAGTTTCCGGCGCCAGATCTCGGCGTGACGCTCCTCGACTTTGGCCAGTCGAGCGTACACCTCTTTCAGAGAGGGGTCGGATTCGATTTCTTCCAGCACACGGTAGAGAGTGAATCCATCGACTTCGCCCTGAAGATTCTGCGCGTATCGCTTTACATCCGCGCCCACAGCGCTCTCCTCTCGCAACGAGAATGAGAATTCCTACCTTGAGGCCGATATCTCCTTATGTGGAACAAACGGCCTCTCCCACGGTATCCGAAAATCGTGAAGACGCTATGTCGCGAATGCCGCGAGTGTCGAGGAGTTGCAACAATATGAACGGCGATCGTCAGGTCGCAGGTCGAAAGAACCGAACCAACAACCCATTGATGGCGGCGCCCAAAATGAAAACGATCCCGGTTGCATAGAGGAAGAAGAGGAGCACCAAGACGCTTCCAGTCGCGCCATAGGGAGAACCGGGATTGATCACGCCCAGGATCAGGCGAAATCCCCAAAGTAAGAAGATCCAGGCGCTGGCAGCGACAAGCGCTCCTGGAAGTGTCCACTGCAGTGGAGGCCGCGCAATCGAACCAATTGAATAAAGCAGAACCAACGCAACGGCCACCGGTGTCACATAGGCCGGCCAACGAATGATCGACCACCAGGATTGAATGTCATCGCCGAACCCGATTGCGTTGACGAGTCGAATCTGAAGGCGCTCACCAATCATAAAGATGACGGCGGAAGCGACAACCAGGACCGCAAAGACGCCCGTGAGGAGAAGCGCAAGTATGCGTTTCGCGATGAAGAATCGGGTATCTGGCACGCCATAGGCGCGATTGCACGCATTCATCAATGCGTTGATACCGCCGCTTGCACCCCAGACTGCCACCACGACAGCGATAATGACGCTCACTGACGCGAAACCCGAACTCACCTGGGAGATTGCTTCGTCGACGATCGATATCAGGAGCTGGCGAATGGATTCCGGGGCGTAATCCTCGATAGCCGATCGCAATCGATCGGCCACCGGAAATCGTGTATGCCGGTCGACAAGCGCGGCAATCGCCATCATAAAGAGGATGAGCGACGGGATCGCGAAGATCAGGCTATAGGCGACCTGGGAGGCAAGCGCGGATACCCCGATTCTGTTCCATTCATGGACCAGAAGCCATGGAAACCAGAAGCGACCCTTCCGCTCCACTTTGCCATGAGCTTCCATCTCTACAGTTCTCGGAGCACGCACGAACGGATTGGCGTGTCGAAGAAGACCGAGAAATTTCACAGTGTCACTTCACCAGAAATCAGATGCGGAACGCGCGTCAACTCCGTACCAGTATCACTGATTCAACCGCACAAGCGACACCACCGGTCGCGCCGTCATCTCGTCCAGCGAGGAGACGTGCGCTACGGAAGCGCATTCTGAGAGGGTCTTGCCGGAACGATTACGAGAGGAACCGGACTGTGCCGTACAAGCTTTTCCGCCACGCTGCCGAGCAACCAGCGCTTTACCCCGCCCCGGCCGTGGGTCGTCATGACAATCAGGTCTCCAGGCGCCGCGACCTCTATGAGTGCGCCGGCCGGGGTCCCCGTCATGATCTCCCAGCTGGTGACAACTCCTCTTTCCTCCAGACCCCTGGCGCAAAGTTCGAGAACGTCGCGCGCTTCCCGTTCAATATCACTCATAACCTCGTCATAGAGTTCCTGGCTGAATGCAGCACCGTAGGCGAGTGCAGATGGGGCAGCTTTCCCGATATCAACGATTGTGACGAGATGAACTGAAGCGTGCAACCGGCGTGCCAATTCTTCGGCGGCAGGCACCGCCTCAAGCGACCGTTCCGACCCATCGATCGGAACGATGAGCCTGCGAAGCTGCGGAAGAGACATGTCTGGCAATACATCTTCCGGGCGGATGATCACGACCGGCACGTCAGCAGTCCGAGAAACGCGATCAGTCACGCTGCCAAGTGCAAGCCGGCCAAATGCTCCTCGCCCTTTGCTCGCCATGACGATCATACCAACGCCACGCTCTCGTGACGCGCGAAGAATCTCTTCGGCGGCGTCGCCGGGCTCGATGACCACTTCCATTTTCGGCGCACCCAATGTCGCGCGGCGCTCCATCGCGGTAATCGATTCCTGTCCGGCAAGAACCCGATAACGCGTCAGGACTTCCTGCTCGGACATCAGCATTCCACCAACGGGATCCTGGATCGCCTCACCATGCGGGATCACGCGAAAGAGCGTGATCTTTCCTCCAGGCGCTACAAGTGCTTCAGCATACGGAATTGCCTGTTCAGCAAGTTGCGAACCGTCGAGAGGGACCAGGATGTGATCGATGAGGGTGTGGTTCGCGTTCACGGTCTCTTCTCCTTGTGCCAATTGTCAGGTGCGTCTCTCGCAAGGCGGTCACGAAACGCCCCATGGCCACTCTCGCCTGTTAGCTGTCGCAGCGTCGATGTGTTCCAGGGTGGGAATGTGACAAATCCATTACATACGGAGATCGATCGCCAGCGGAACAGTTCAGTCAACCACAATCATTCCGGAAGTGTGCGTTCGTGATTGAGAAAGACCATACCTGCTCGTTTTCCAGCAATCAGTTCACCCCCAAATGGCGCGACAAAGGTGCCCGAGGTCGGGGCGACATCGGAATAATCGCGCCCGGTCGCCACGGAAATGTAGTGCAGCGCAGGAACAGTGCCGTTGGTCGGGTCGAATGGCAATGCCTGCCACCGACCTGGGCGGTCGACATCCGGCACGATCACCTCGACCCAGGCGTGAGTTGCGCCCTCCCCCAGCAGATGACCGGAAACGTAACGCGCAGGCAGATCACACAATCGGCAGAGTGCGATCATGACATGGCTGTAGTCCTGACAGACTCCCGTCCGGCGAACAATCGCTTCTTCAGCAGTCGTCCAGATGTCGGTCGTGCCATGCTCGTAGGTCATCAACTGGTGAACCCATGTATTGATTCGGGTGGCCAATTCCTGCCCGGTCGCACCGGAAGCGCGCAACTCGGCCGCCGCCGCGAGGAGCATCGGACCAGGTTCAGTCAGACCGGACGGTTGCGAAAAGCATGGATCATTTGCAACAGTCGCGGGAACAACGATTGGCGACCCATCCGCAATTCGTTCTACCACCAACCAGACGGTGAACTCGATAACGCGAGCAACGTAGTCAACCGCAATGTTCAGCGACAAATTCCCAAACTGATCGACTTCGCGCCGAACGTCAGTCGTCGGTGACGAGATCTCGAGTTTGTGCGTCACCAGGCGCTGGTCGCCATGTCGCTCCGGTGGTACTACCATGAGGCGTTGGCGCAGTTGCTGAATCTGTCCTGGATATCGATAGTGGAATCGCTGATGGATCATGAAAGCTGCGGAGCGAATCTGCGGCCAATCAATCTTCTGAAGCGCCGGTGAGTCCAGCGATTCGACAACTGTTGTGTGCTGCTGAAACTCCAACGGAATCCTCTCGACCTGATTCGAGCCTTCGTTGTATTGATGGTAGTCGAGACCGCGTTCCTTGTCGCGGATTCCAGTCTGTTTCGTTAGCTTCCCGATTGTTGCTGCTGTTGCGGTTGTTGGCGAGGCGCAACGCGATCACCATACTCCTCGTGAGCGGGCAAGGCGTCGAATTCGCGAGTGATGCGCTGCCGCACCGGTTCGGACATGGCCGCGATTGCGGCGCTGAGAACACCCAATCGCTGGCGCTGCTTCAATGCTCCCATTGTTTGATAGTGGATCAATTCGCCCCGGCGCCGACCGGACGCCATGGCCATTCCCTGGGTATCGCTAATGATTTCGGCGCTGACCGCGACTTCGAGCGACGAAGCCGCTCCCCCTCGATAGGTTCCTCGAACAACGGCGACGTCGGCGTAATCCCGGCCCACCGCGACCTTGACGTGGCGACCGGTACACGGACTGCCGGCGGTCGCATCGACTCCAACCCAACCGTACGGCGGAATAAACGCCTCTGCCCAGGCATGGGAAGCGTCACTGACGGAGATATTTCCGAGATAGCCGCTGACATAGCGCGCAGGCAAGCCAACGTGCCGGCAAAGTGAAATCATGACGTGCGCGAAGTCCTGGCAAACACCACTTCCGCCGGCCAGCACATCCGAGACTGTGCTGTGGACAGTGGTCGTGCCAATTCGATAGGCAAGCATCGCGTGGACTTTGGCGGCTGCGGCGCTGAAATACCCAAAGGCCGTAGCGTCTGGATTGCTGGCAAGCAGTTCTGCTGCGAGTTCACCGGAAACCGACTCGAGCGAGATGTAGGTGCTCGGCATCAAAAACTCGGCGTGCAGATCGGCGAAGTTCGGATCGATGACCAAATCTATCAGGACCGGCGAGCGGTCGGTACCCTCGATTCCCGGCCCGGAAAGCGGTTCGTCGATTCCTGCGAAGGTGACGACCTCGCTGGTCGCTTCAATCGTGAGTCGACTATGCAAATACGGCACGCCGAAATCGTGAACGTTGTTCCCGTAGTAGTCACTGAAGCTGATCACAGAAGCGGGTGGGTCGATCTGGAGTGAAAAGTCGAGACAGTTCTGATGCTCGTTCGAAACCGGACTGACTCGAATTTCATTGAAACTCTCATATGCCGGAGTCTCGTAGCTGTAGACCGTTCGATGCGTGATCCGGTATCTCATGCCACCACCTCTTCCGGCCGCATGATTCTCGGCGCGAAGTATTGTGTCTGAATCGCTTCGCCGATCTGGGCGCAACGTCGTTGCACATCGACTAGATATTCGTGAATTCCCATCGAGAAGACTTCATCTATCGAACCGTACGCCAACCGGCTGCGTAATCGACCGACCATCCGCGCAGCTTCATCCTGTCCATCCGGCAACGTCGATGAGGGCATGATGAATTCGACTCCGCCCTGTTCGACATCGAAGACCCTGGCGACGGCGATTCGCCGGAGCGCCTCTTCGACTTGCTCAACCGCGAACCGAACCGAACGCGGAAAGATCGCGCTGAAGAGAATCAGATCGACGACGGAACTCGGACGTACCGCGCTCCGGTAGAGCTTGTGAAATGCCTCGTACCCGGAGAGCGATCGAAGGAGTGCCTGCCACTGGTGTAACTCGCCTGGTACCTCGTCAGTGACTGAACCATCTGGCAGGAGCAAGTGGTATTTCACATCGAGTGCACGGGCAGTTTTGGTCGCACGCTCGACGAACTTGCCGGTTTGCAGGAAGTACCAGCCCTCCTCACGCGGCATCGTGCTATCAGTCACCCCCTGGAAGAGGTGACTGAACTCCTTCACGTCCCGGTAGAAGGAATGCGCGAACTCGGCTCCGATCGTGCCGGAGGTCCAGACCAGCTGCCGTTGCATTTCCAGGTAGAACCGGTTGAGGGCCTCCCACATCTCACTTGCGATCTGGTGGCGAAGGATTCGCGCCTGTTCCCGCGCATGGGTCACGCACGAGACGATCGAGTTGAGATTTTTCGTATCAAAGGTCAGATAAGGCACCACGGTATCTTCGGTCGCCTCATCGTTGCGTTCCCAGAACGCGGTCGGATTGCCGGCGATTGAAACAATCCCCTCCCAATGCCGAGCGCGGCGAGAGGCGGCATCCGCTGTACTTCCCATTCCGAGCGTGTAGTGAAACGCCACATCCGTCAGCCGGGCCGTATCTTCCGCCCGCTCAACATATCGCCCGATCCAGTAAAGAGAGTCTGCAAGTCTTGATAGCATTTTTAGCTCCGAGCTTCTAGCTTCTGGGCAATTGACGACACTGTTCGCTTCGGTGCTTTTGGTCGCTCACTAGCTCGTTGACGATCAACAGTGGTTCTGAGTCCATGAATGATTCTGGAAAGTTGGTCTGTCTTGGCGAGGATCTCCACAAGTACTTCAGCGCTGATAAAGCCGGAGTCGGTTGCTACATAGGCCATAGATCGAACCTCACCGCAGGAGCCTTTGGCGATTGTCAAAAATCTCGCAAAGTCTGCTCGGCCGTTTCGCTCATATCCCTCGGCAATATTGTTCATAATTGATAACGCGGCTGATTCAAACTGTTCGCAAAAGCGGCGGTGGCGAGCCATTGTGGGAGTCGCTGTAAGGTCATAGATTTGCTTAGTCAAAGCTCTTGCCTTTTGCCAGGCGATCAAGTCTTCGAACTTCTGCACTACTCTTTTCTGGCCCATATACATCACCAATTCCTGCCAGGAATGCTACATCCGCTTTTGTTTTTTCGATGATAGACACAGCGCTTCGTGGCAACTTAAAGCCAGAAGCTCAAAGCTCAAAGCTCTCTACTCCCTCAACACCCACGTGTCTTTGCTTCCCCCACCCTGGGAGGAGTTGACGACGAGGGAGCCGCGGCGGAGGGCCACGCGGGTGAGCCCGCCGGGGAGGATATGGACATCTTTGGCGCCGCTGAGAATATACGGACGGAGATCAATGTGGCGGCCTTCAAGTTTGCCGTCGGAGCCGGCCGCGTCAGTGATGAAAGAGGGGTGACGGGAGAGGGGAATCACGGGTTGAGCGATGTAGTCGCGAGGGTGCGCGGCGACAAGTTTCGCGAACTCGGCGATTTCAGCGTCGCTCGCGCTCGGACCGATCAACATGCCGTAACCGCCACTCTCGTTCGCGGCCTTGACCACCAACTTGTCGAGATTTGCGAGCACATAAGCAAGTTGATCGGGATCGGTCGGCATGTACGTCGGGACATTGCCGAGAATCGGCTCCTCGTTCAGGTAATAGCGAATGATCTCGGGCACATAGTGGTAAATCACCTTGTCGTCAGCGACGCCCGTGCCGATCGCGTTGGCAAGTGCGACGTTTCCCGAGCGAACTGCGCCGAGCAACCCGGCGACCCCGAGCACGGTATCCGGGCGGATGGCAAGTGGATCCAGGAAATCATCATCGACCCGGCGGTAGATGACATCGACCGGTTCGCGGCCGCGCGTGGTTCGCACATAGACGCGATTGTCGAGCACGAAGAGATCGCGCCCTTCGACCAGATCGACACCCATTTGCTGGGCAAGAAAGGCATGTTCGAAATAGGCGGAGTTGAAGACACCGGGTGTCAGTACAACAACTCTCGGTCCACCACTTCCCCGCATGACGGGGCGGTCGCACAAACCCCGGAGGTTTTCAAGCAATTTCGCACAGTAATCATCCACCGGGCGGACATCGACCTCATCAAACCAGTCAGGAAAGATACGGGCCATCGTCGTGCGGTTCGCGAGCACATATGAGACGCCACTGGGAGTGCGCAGGTTGTCTTCCAGCACGAGATAGCGGCCATCGGCATCACGAACCAGATCGGAACCAACGACGTGGATGTATTGATCGTGCGGAACATCGATGCCGACCGCTTCTCGGCGGAAATGGCGGGCGCGAACAACGAGCGACCGTGGCACGATGCGATCCTGGAGGATAGTTTGCTCGTGGTAAATGTCGTGGAGAAACTTATTGAGCGCCGTAATGCGCTGGCGCAACCCGGTTTCGACGATCGTCCACTCATGTTGAGGAATGACACGGGGAATCAGATCGAACGGAAAGATCCGCTCCGTTCCCTGTTCCGCATCAGAGTAGACGGTAAACGTGATTCCCTGATGCAGAAAGGATCGACTTGCAA
>Ga0105048_10019867_pt1 | contig 10276 bp, 4 predicted proteins | sample MAT05_FD_78382 | JGI IMG/M metagenome (GOLD analysis project Ga0105048, IMG submission 78382) | Freshwater microbial communities from Lake Fryxell liftoff mats and glacier meltwater in Antarctica - MAT-05 | ecosystem: Environmental > Aquatic > Freshwater > Ice > Liftoff microbial mat | place...
GAAAGTAAAAGCCATTTCGTTTACGGGCAGTACGCGCGCCGGTGCGCACATCGCATCCGTAGCGGCTCCGATGTTCAAAAAACTGAGTCTGGAGCTCGGTGGCAAAAACCCGAACCTCATTTTCGCCGACTGCGACTACGACCGCATGCTCGAAACCACCGTGCGATCGTCGTTCAACAACCAGGGACAGATATGCCTTTGCGGTTCGCGCATTTACGTGGAACGTTCGCTGTACGACACGTTCAAAACCGATTTTGTAAACAAAGTAAAAGCGCTGAAAGTAGGCGCGCCATCCGACCCTTCGAGCGACCTGGGCGCGGTGGTCAGCCAAATGCACTACGAAAAAATACTTTCCTACATCAACTTGGCCAGAGGAGAGGGCGGTACCGTCCTTTGCGGCGGCGGGCCTGTGGTGGTGCCCGGACATGAAAACGGCTGGTACATTGCACCGACCGTGATCGAAGGGCTCGGACAAAACAGCCGATGCGTGCAGGAAGAAATTTTTGGTCCGGTCGTCACCCTTCAGCCCTTCGACTCCGACGAAGAAGCGCTCGCCCTGGCCAACGACGTGCCCTACGGTTTGAGCGCCACCATCTGGACCAACAACCTGCGCCGTACGCAATTCCTCACGCAAGGATTACAAACCGGCATCGTATGGGTAAACACGTGGATGCTGCGCGATTTGCGCACTCCCTTTGGAGGCGTAAAAAACTCGGGCGTAGGCCGTGAAGGCGGCTGGGATGCCATGCGGTTTTTTACGGAAACGAAAAATGTGACGTACGGGTTGTGAGAGCTTGGAATAAGGTAATGATGTTAAGAGACCTGAATTGAGATTTAGAGATAGTAAACTTTTTGTAAATAAGTCTGGCGGCAGGCTGCATATTAATGGGGTATAATGTTTTATAAAAGTTAAATTTTAGGGTATAAAATCCATTTCATTTAAAATAAATGAAATATCAAATGTCAAAGTATTAGATTTGATCCTTACCAAAAAATTCAACCACCATGAATCACAATCCAATCCTAAAACGCATACCCAAAAGCACGATTTTACTCTTCATTTGTACTTTTTTGCTTTCATTTACTTCCAATGGACAAATTTGCCCCCCCCCCGCCGCCGGGAAATTTAATTATTGATGAAGGGTTTGAAAATTGCCCGGTACAGGACGGTATAATGAAAGACGGCGCGTTTAACGAAAACTGCGCACCGCCTTGGGGGGCAGCCAATGGAACCCCATCTATTTGTGACAATACTGATGATTTGTACTACAATCCGATTATTCCATTTGACGGAGATCAATTTGCATGCATTTCCTCCACAAATTTAAACAACGGTTCAGGTTCATGCAACAATAATGAAGCCATTTTTCAAGCTGTTACATTATGCCAAGGAGTCAGCTACATATTAACGTTTTCCTATTACAATATTTCATACGAAGCCGGAGCAATTTCAGTAGCATTAACCAATGGGTTGGTTAATGCTTCAACGTTTGATAATGGATCTCCCTGTTTCATAACAGATGCAGGGAGTCAGACGTTAAACACAACTTTTGTTCCTGCGGGCGATCCGGCATGGATTACAGTTTCATTCGAATTCACACCTGCTAATATAGCCAACAATCAGCTGGTTTTTTGGGTAAATACCACTCCGGTCAATGGGTCTTTAGGCTTCAATGCCGGATTGGATGGCATTGCGCTTAGACGTAATTGCGTTGTTTCCCCGGTTACACCATCATTCGAGTTTCAAGGCACTTGCCCAAATTACACTTTTACGGGCTCAACCAATGATGCTGGAATAACTTCGTGGTGTTGGGATTTTGGAGATGGGACCGCCGCGAACGGACAACAAGTTTCCCATACGTATTCGGTTTCAGGCACCTATAATGTTTGTCTTACCATAGCTGACAATTGTGGCGGTTGTATTGAGACAATATGCAGAACAGTAGTATGTGATTTAGTCCCACCACCACAGGGTTTTGCTTGCCCTTGTGAAGGACAAGGAACACTGAATATCGATGCCAGTGAAACAAGTCCATTTTACAGCGCAACTTTAGGAGGCACACCATATTCATTGTTGGAAGCTGCCTTTAACTACGATCAAAACGACGACGGCTTCTTAAGTCAGGATGATCACCAGGGTTGCATAGCCATTTTGGGAAGGCTGATAATGGACCAGAATTTGGGCATAAGTTATTGCGACAACGTCCAAATGCAGCCTTGTTCGGAAATCGTGGTTGGTACGAATGCCATTCACCCAACGTTGAGTCTGGATAACAACATCATTTTTTCCTGCGAAAGGATGTGGCATGGAGTCACAGTTACTCCGCATGCGGCTTTGACTTTCAAAGGCAATTCGATTCGAGACGCCCAGTTTTCTATTACTGCACAAGGTGGATCAGGGCTCGGTGTCGACCCGCCAACCCGCATGATCGCTGTTGGGAACACCTTTTCCAACAACCATGTTGGCGTACTTTTTCCCAACAATGCCTTTACTACCGTTGAGCATTTTCCTTTCACCAGCAATACCTTGAACACCATTACAGGCCAATCTTTGCTTCCGCCCTGTGATGCAAATTTGCCAAATTACAGCAGCACACAAGGCGGATTTGCAGGGATGGTAACCTTGGGCACACCTCTTACTGTTGGCACACCCGGATCTGGCGCCCTTGTCAATACCTTCAGCCAAATTAGAAACGGTATCATCAGCGAAGGCGCTGTTTTGGCTGTTCATCAGGCTGACTTTCAACAAATTATCGGCGCCGGATTGGGCGGGCTACCGACCTTTGCTGCTTCAAACGGCAACGGAGTGGCAGCAAACGGAGGCATGGTAACTGTTCTCAATTGCAACTTCGATGCTGTTTTCAGAGGTGTGTATGGACACGAAAGCCAACGTAAAACTGTACAAAACAACACCATGGACCACATGTACCGTGGCGTGGAAACCCTGGGCGCCCACAGCACCAATATCAGCAATAACCCCTCCATCGGATTTACCAACCGGGGTATTTTGTGTCACGAAATGGTTCCGGCTTTGGGGTTTAATTCGCATAAAATCCTGAACAACACCAACATGTTCCGAAGTGCTTTCCCGGGAGCGGCCGACAGCCCTTTGCCACCATACCCTGCAGCCATCGATATCAGCAATGCGCAAAGTGTGGATGTAGGTGATCTTCGTATCAACAACAACCATTTTACCGGTTCGGGTTTCAACGACGGTATTCGCATAAACGGCGCGGGAAGCGCTGATGTTGATGAAAACCATGTTAACTTCCAAACGACCAATCCGAGCATAGGTATTCAGCTGACCAATACCCACAACAATTACCTGTACGACAATGAAATCGTTGATCAAGCTAGCTTTAGGCCGTCTACCGGTTTAAGCCTTGCGGACGGAACCGGAAACCGTTTTTGTTGCAACAATACAAGAGGAAGCCGCTTCGGATCGCGTTTCTGGGGCGCTTGTGGTTCTACCGAATGGCGTGTAACCACCATGCAAAACCACGCTTTTGCTTTGTATTGCGAGGCAGGAACGGTGATTGACCAGCAATACGATTACGGTAATATGTTCAACCAAGGCACTGGCCTCGCATTTCATAATGGAGACGATATTGAGGTTTTGTTTTCTCAATTCCAGGTTATTGATATGATGCAACCCAATTGGCCAGTTGCTACATTAACTCCAAACAGCATAACTGATTTTTTTATCCCTAATGGTAATGGAGCAAGTTGCACGGCGCCTTGCATCCCGCTGCCGTTTGTTCCTGATTATCCCGACAAAGATGTAAGGCAAGTAGACTTGGTCACAGCTGTTGATGGCTGGACGGGCGGCCAATACAGTACAGCCTTGCAATTTGAAAGCGAGAGAAGGCTTTACGAGCGGATGCTTGAGCACGAAGACATGGTTGGGTCTCACTCAGCTACGGATTCGTTTTTCAACACCGCTTCATCCAACAGGATAGGCGCTTACGCCAATGCAGAAGCAGGGGCTAAAGCCATTTATGATTACCCGGCAGGCATTTCCGGCGGATTGCAGCAATCGGTTGCCCAATTGGAAGCCATTCAATCGACTCTTGGGGTGATGCTGGCGGGTTTGGCCGACGCAACAACGCATGCGGATTCGCTTTTGATTTACCAGGACGCCAACGCGCTTCATGTAACATCTCGAACGGTTGCTTCCAACCTCTTCAGTTACGAGAAGCAAACTTCCGATTTCCGGAACCAGTCGGCCCAAAACGCAAATGCTCTGGTTGATGCACTGCCAGCGGACAATACGCTGGAAGTGAACCGCAAAACAATGCAACAAATTTACCTCCAAACGTTGGGAGTCGGGAAACCTTTGCTTACTGCGGAGCAACTTGAAACAGTGGAAATCATCGCATTGCAATGTCCACTTGAAGGAGGAAGTGCGGTCTTTGCCGCGCGCGCACTTTATCGGTTGAACGAAGACCGGGTTTTTATGGACGACAGTCTTTGTTTAGGCGCTCAGGAGCGTCGGCAGATTTCAGAAAGTACGTCAACTGTTAGCCCGGTAAAGTTGGCGCCCAATCCGGCAACAGAAACAGTTTTTATCTCCGGCCTGCAGGCATCGCCCGAAAAACCTGCCGTGGTTTCAATGATCAATACTTCCGGTGTGGTGTGTTTGGAACGTACTGTATCTCAAGGTGAAACAACCCTGGATGTTTTCGCCCTTCCCAACGGCCTCTATTTTTGCCGGATTTGGTTTGAAGGTCAAGGGATGACCACCTTCAAACTGGTTGTAGCGCACTAATTTATTGAACCTAATGCACCAGGGCAAATGCATTTCCTGGTGCATTTATCTATAATCAATATGAAAAAGCTACTCTACTTTTTGCTTTTTTGCCCAGCTTTGCTTCAAGGTCAAATGTTCGATAATACCTGGATATTTGGGTACAACAACGATACGATCTTAACCAATACGAAAGGCATCCAAATGCTTACTTTTTCGGATGCGAAAGTAACCATCGAACAAAACCCTGAGCTGTTCAGGTTCAATTTTAATGGAACCAATACGTCTTTTTCAGACTCATTCGGGAATGTTTTGAATTTTACCAATGGAGTCCACATCGGCAATGCGGCCTGGGAGATTATGGAAAATGGGGATTACATGACCGATGCGGCAGAAGTACAAGGCGAGGTGGCCCCCCAATGGTTCTTGGCATTACCTTTTCCGGGCCATCCTCAAAAACAACTTTATTTTTACGAAAATAAAGCGTTCACAACCGCACTTTCCGTTCATGCAACCAAATTGTTGTATTGTATGATTGATCTGTCTTTGGAACAAGGGCTAGGGAAAGTCGTAATCCGAGATAGTTTGTTGATTGAAGATACCCTGGCTCTTGGAAAAATCACAGCCGTGAAACATGCCAACGGACGCGATTGGTGGGTTTTGGTAAACGAAAAAAATTCCAATCGTTTCTATAGGATTCTTGTCGATCCGAATGGTATTCATGTACTTGGCATTCATACCATTGGAGATTCGGTGGTTGATGGAGTCGGGCAAGCCGGATTTTCCCCTAATGGGGAACAATATTTTATTTATGGTACAGTAAGCAGCTCGCAAGGCGCGTACATTAATTTGTATGATTTTGATCGATGTTTCGGATTGTTCAGCAACCACCTGCAATACCATTTTGTTTCAAATGGCTGGGGTGGCGGCGCCTTTTCGCCCGATTCCCGGTATTTGTACATCAATTATTACACCAAAGCGTATCAATACGATTTGTTTGCACCCGAAGTTTGGGCAAGTCGGATCCAAGTAGCCGAATACGATGGGTTTTTAAACCCTGGTAATACAACCTTTTTTTTAATGCAATTGGCACCCGACGGAAAAATCTATTCCAGCAGCCCGGGGGGAGTCAGATCCATGCACATCATCCACCATCCAGACGAACCGGGCCTGACTTGCCAATACGAACAACACGGGCTGGCATTGCCAACACACAATGCCTTATCCATGCCTACCTTTCCGAACTACCGCCTCGGGCCCCTCGATGGCTCACCCTGCGATACCCTTGGCATCGACAACCTGCCCGTCGCCTGGTGGCGTTCGGATCGGGATACTTTGGACCCACTCTCGGTTGTGTTTCACGACCTGTCTTATTACGAACCGGAGGCCTGGTCTTGGGATTTTGGCGACGGCACACCCGGCAGCAGCGATCGGCATCCGCAGCACACCTTTCCTGCTCCGGGCAGTTATGAGGTGTGCCTTACGGTAAGCAACGCCAATGTTGAAAACACGCTTTGCAGAATCCTGCATTTTACGTCCATCGCAGCCCAAAACCCCGACATCACGGAGCGTATCGGCGTATCGCCCAACCCGTTCGTCGATAGATTGGGTATTGCGTTAAGCATACAACTGAGCAATCCGGTTTTCCGGTTGTACGACCAATTGGGCGGGTTGATCCTAACGGAACCCTTGTTTTTCGGCATCACCGAGATCGAAACTGGCGCCCTGCCGGCGGGGATGTACTTTTGGGAAGTTACTTCAGCGGGAAGGAGGGTAAAAAGCGGAAAGGTGGTGAAAGGGAAAAGGTGAACGTTGGTTCTGCTTAGAAATGGATGCTGCGCGATTTGCGCACGCCCTTTGGCGGCGTTAAAAACTCAGGCGTAGGTCGTGAAGGCGGCTGGGATGCTTTGCGGTTTTTTACCGAGACGAAGAATGTGACGTACGGGCTTTAAACTTGTCATCCCAGCGAAGCGTGGGACCTGTGCCCTTATCCCACAATTGTCATCCCGGTGAAGCGTGGGATCAAGGTCATGGAACAGATCCCACGCTTCGCCGGGATGACAAATTTGTCCATTTCAAATACATCCATCCGGATAATTTGTACAATTTTTTAACAAAAACTCCAATTTACTTACGGAGTGCCGGGAAATATTATTCTAATAAAGCGTAGGTTGAAATATATTAACATCCATTTTATTCAAATTAAAAACACCATTCAAAATAAAATTTGTCGCCCTGTTTTCCTCTTCCCCTTTTTTAGAATCGTTTTTTTTAACACCCCAGTAAACGCCCCATTTTCTTTTCGTAAATTTGGCCTGGTTTTCACGCCGAATGAAGCCGGCGCGGACCATCTGTCCTAACACAAATACTTGTTAAACAACATGATGAGACCAGATTACGCCGCCACCGTAAAACACCAGGAGCTCCTGCGCTGGGTAAAAGAAACCGCCGATTTTTGTGAACCTGATCAGATTTACTGGTGCGACGGCTCAGATTCAGAATACGATTACCTGGCCCAAATGATGGTAGACAAGGGCACGTTCATCCGACTTGACCCTGAAAAACGCCCCAACAGCTACGCTTGCTTCTCAGATCCGAGCGACGTAGCACGCGTGGAAGACCGCACCTTCATCTGCAGTCTGCGCAAAGAAGACGCTGGCCCCACCAACAACTGGATGGCGCCCCGCGAAATGAAAAATATCCTCCAAGGACTTTACAAAAGCTGCATGAAAGGCCGTACGATGTACGTCATTCCTTTCAGCATGGGTCCTGTAGGCTCGCCCTTGTCGCACATCGGCGTTCAGTTGTCCGACTCGGAATACGTGGCGGTCAACATGAAAATCATGACCCGTATGGGCAAACATGTGCTCGACGTACTCGGCGACGAAGGCGATTTTGTAAAGGCCCTGCACTCGGTGGGCGCTCCGTTGCAACCTGGCCAGGCCGACGAGAAGTGGCCATGCAACCCCACCACCAAATACATCGTACAATTCCCCGAAGAACGCTCCATCGTTTCTTACGGTTCGGGCTACGGCGGCAACGCTCTTTTGGGTAAAAAATGTTTCGCGCTGCGCATCGCTTCGGCCATGGCCCGCGAAGAAGGCTGGCTCGCCGAACACATGCTTATCCTGGGCGCGGAAAGTCCCGAAGGTGAAAAAACCTACATCGCCGCCGCTTTCCCCAGCGCCTGCGGCAAAACCAACTTCGCCATGTTGATTCCTCCCGACGAACTTGAAGGCTGGAAAATCACCACCATTGGCGACGACATTGCGTGGATCAAACCCGACGAAAATGGCCGTCTCTACGCCATCAATCCTGAAGCAGGTTATTTCGGCGTGGCGCCGGGTACCAACATGAAAACGAACCCGAATGCCATGGCTACCATCACCAAAAATACCATCTTCACCAATGTGGCCATCACGGCCGACGGCGATGTGTGGTGGGAAGGTATGACCAAGGAAGTGCCCGACGGTCTGACAGACTGGCATGGCAAACCCTACGACAAATTCAGCGGCAAACCTGCCGCCCACCCCAACTCGCGCTTCACAGCACCCGCCTACCAGAACCCTTGCATCGACCCCAAATGGGAAGATCCAAAAGGTGTGCGCATCCGCGCATTCATCTTCGGCGGACGCCGCAGCACCACCGTACCCCTCGTGTACCAGGCGTTCAACTGGAACTTCGGCGTGTACATGGCTTCCACCATGGGCTCCGAAATGACCGCCGCCGCTTTCGGCAACATCGGTCAGGTGCGCCGCGACCCTTTCGCCATGCTGCCCTTCTGTGGCTACCACATGGCCGACTACTTCAACCACTGGCTGCAACTCGGCCGCGGCCTCAACAATCCACCACGCATCTTCGGTGTAAACTGGTTCCGCAAAGACGAAGACGGCTCCTTCCTCTGGCCCGGTTTCGGCGACAACATGCGTGTTCTGCAGTGGATTATCGGTCGCGTACGCGGTCGCGCAGCAGGCGTTGAAAGCCCCATCGGCTGGATGCCGCGCTATGAAGACCTCGACTGGACGGGCCTTGACTTCTCCAAAGAACAGTTCGACCAACTCATGGAACTCGACAGCGAAGAGTGGAAAAAAGAAATGCTTGCCCACGAAGAACTCTTCGAACGCATGTACGACAAACTCCCAAAAGAATACCTCTTCATGCGCCAACTCATGCTTTCAGGCCTTTGGCGCTCGCCAGGCAAATGGAGCCTTGAAGCCGATGAAGTGTAAATAGTGGTCAGTGATCAGTAAAGTCGACAGTCGACAGTCAAAAACGACTGTCGACTTTTTTATTTCTGCCAAAATGACAAGCATTTCGTCTTGGCATAAAGTTCGATATGGAAAAGAACATCTCCCCACAACGAAACACCGGCTGTAAGTTTTCACAGCTTTAAAGATTTTTTGTCATGTTTCAATTCCTTTCAACGGAGGGCGCTTCCGCTTCATCGCAGCGGCAAACACCCGATCAGGACGCCGGGTTGCTCGACGCCTATTCCCAAACCGTTTCGGGTGTTGCGCGGCGTGTGAGCAGCGCAGTAGTGCACCTCAAACTAAACAAGGCCAAACAAAATCCCAAGCAACAACAGAACAACAATGCGGGCACGGGCTCTGGGTTTCTGATCAGTACCGACGGCTTCATTGTGACCAACAGCCACGTCGTGAATGGCGCAACAACCATTGAAGCCAATTTACCCGACGGGCGCAATTTTCACGCCCACGTGGTAGGCGACGACCCGGCAACAGACCTCGCTGTGGTTAAAATAGACGGCGAGAACCTGGCAACCCTGGCATTTGGCAACAGCGAAGCCTTGCAGGTAGGCCAAATCGCCATCGCCATCGGCAACCCCTACGGATTTCAATATTCGGTAACGGCAGGCGTGGTAAGCGCTCTGGGCCGAACCTTGCGCAGCCAAAGCGGTCGGCTCATCGACGATGTAATCCAAACCGACGCGGCACTCAATCCCGGCAACTCCGGCGGTCCGCTGGTCGATTCCTTCGGCCATGTTATCGGTGTAAATACGGCTGTTATCCTTCCTGCTCAGGGCCTTTGTTTTGCGGTGGCCAGCAACCTCGCCCAATTTGTGGTGGGCAAACTCATCCTCGAAGGCCGCGTGCGCCGCGGATACCTCGGCATAGGCGCACAGGCGGTTCCACTCCCTCCAAAAATTACCAGTACCCTGCAACTGCCCACACGGGGCGGCATCCTGATCCAAAGCGTTGAAAGCGATGGTCCGGCAGCCAAAGCCGAGCTACGAAGCGGCGATGTCATCCTGCAATTCGAAGGCAAACCCCTCGAAAGCATCGATACCCTGCACCTCATGCTGAACGAAAATACCATCGGCCGCGAAATCTCGCTGTGGGTCCTTCGCGACAGCAGCCTCAAACAAGTGTGTGTGGTGCCAGGAGAGCTGAAGTGAGTTTAAAGTTTGAAGTTTAAAGTTTGAAGTTTAAAGTTTGAAGTTTAAAGTTTAAAGTTGGCGTTCGGCTTGGGATTTAATTAAAAAAATGCACTATGCTTGCTTTGAAAGTC